>Ga0302326_10026460_pt1 | contig 11723 bp, 10 predicted proteins | sample Palsa_T0_3_FD_202264 | JGI IMG/M metagenome (GOLD analysis project Ga0302326, IMG submission 202264) | Peat permafrost microbial communities from Stordalen Mire near Abisko, Sweden - Palsa_T0_3 | ecosystem: Environmental > Terrestrial > Soil > Palsa > Peat permafrost | place: Sweden: Abisko... | reverse complement strand
AACGGCTTCTACTACGACTTCCAGGTCGACCGCGCGTTCACCCCGGAGGACCTGAAGCTGATCGAGTCGCGGATGCGCGACATCGTCAAGCAGGGCCAGCGGTTCGTCCGCCGCGAGGTCACCGACGCCGACGCCCGCCAGGAGCTGGCGGCCGAGCCGTTCAAGCTCGAGCTGATCGACATCAAGGGATCGGCCGGATCCGACGACGAGGCGTCCACCGAAGTGGGCGCGGGCGTGCTGACCATCTACGACAACGTCGACGCGAAGACCGGCGAGCTGCGCTGGAAGGACCTCTGCCGAGGCCCGCACGTGCCGACCACCAGGCAGATCCCCGCGTTCAAGCTGATGCGGAACGCCGGCGCGTACTGGCGCGGGAGCGAGAAGAACCCGCAGCTGCAGCGGATCTACGGCACCGCCTGGGAGTCCCGCGCCGCCCAGGACGACTACCTGAAGCTGCTCGAGGAGGCCGAGCGGCGCGACCACCGCAAGCTCGGGGCGGAGCTCGACCTGTTCTCGTTCCCCGAGGAGATCGGCTCCGGCCTGCCGGTCTTCCACCCCAAGGGCGGGATCATCCGCCGCGAGATGGAGAACTACTCGCGGCTGCGCCACGAGGCGGCGGGCTACTCCTTCGTCAACACCCCGCACATCACCAAGGCGCACCTGTTCGAGACCTCGGGTCACCTGCCGTACTACGCGGACACGATGTTCCCGCCGATGGAGCTCGAGGGCAGCGAGTACTACCTCAAGGCCATGAACTGCCCGATGCACAACCTGGTCTACCGGTCCCGCGGGCGGTCGTACCGGGAGCTGCCGCTGCGGCTGTTCGAGTTCGGCGCCGTCTACCGGTACGAGAAGTCCGGCGTGGTGCACGGGCTGACCCGGGTACGCGGTCTGACCATGGACGACTCGCACATCTACTGCACCAAGGAGCAGATGGAGGGCGAGCTGACCTCGGTCCTCTCCTTCATCCTCGACCTGCTGCGGGACTACGGCCTGGACGACTTCTACCTGGAGCTGTCCACCCGGGGCGACTCGGACAAGTTCATCGGCTCGGACGCGGACTGGGAGTCGGCGACCGAGACCCTCCGCTCGGTCGCCACCGCGTCCGGCCTTGAGCTGGTGCCCGACCCGGGCGGCGCGGCCTTCTACGGGCCGAAGATCTCGGTCCAGGCGCGCGACGCGATCGGCCGGACCTGGCAGATGTCGACCGTCCAGCTGGACTTCAACCAGCCCCGGCGGTTCGGGCTCGAGTACCAGGCCGCCGACGGCAGCCGGCAGGAGCCGGTCATGATCCACCGGGCGCTGTTCGGCTCGATCGAGCGGTTCATGGGCGTGCTCATCGAGCACTACGCCGGCGCGCTGCCGCCGTGGCTGGCCCCGGTCCAGGTGACCGGCATCCCGATCAGCGACGCGCACGTCCCGTACCTGGAGGAGGTCGCGGCCAGGCTGGGCGCCAGGCGGATCCGGGTCGAGATCGACGACAGCAGCGACCGGATGCAGAAGAAGATCCGCAACGCCCAGAAGCAGAAGGTTCCGTTCATGCTGCTGGCGGGCGACGACGACGTGGCCGCGGGCGCCGTCTCCTTCCGCTACCGCAACGGCGCCCAGCGCAACGGCGTCCCGATCGACGAGGCGATCGCCGAGATCGTCGCCGCCGTCGAGACGCACGCCCAGGTCTAGCCGTGGTCTAGCCGCCTGCGGCCGGCGCCGCGGCCGGAATTTTGTATCGGCTTACGGTATATCGGATCCCGATGTATAGTCAGCCGCATGGCGAAACGTGATGCCCGTGAGCCGGCCGACGGGTCGGCGCTGGCCGGGTTCGGGCGGTATGCCGGGCCGGCCACGCTGATCTTGTCCAGTCTGGCCGACGGGCCCAAGCACGGGTACGCGCTGACCAAGGACGTCGAGTCCTTCGCGGGCGTCCGGCTGGCGCCGGGGACGCTGTACGAGGCGCTGGCGCGGCTCGAGTCGCAGGGGATGATCGAGGCGCTCGAAGCCGAGGACCGCCGCCGGCCCTACCGGCTCACGACCGCGGGCGCGACCGCGCTCAAGGCGCACCTGGCCGCGCAGGCCCGGGTCACCGAGGTCGGCCTGCGCCGCCTGGCGGTTAACTGGTCCAGCCCCACCTTGGGCACCGCGTGACCCCGGCTGACGAGCCCGCCGAGGCGGCTTCCGCTGCCGGCGACGCCGAGATGACCTCCGGCGACGGCGACGGCGACGGCGACATCCAGCGGGCTGAGCGCCTGCTCCGCTGGTATCCCGGGTCGTGGCGGGATCGCTATGGGGCCGAGTTCACCGAGCTCCTCATCGCCGACATATCGGAGCGGCCGCGATCGCTGCGGCGCCCCCTTGACGTGATGCGCGGCGGCGTCCGGGCCCGGCTGGCCGACGCCGGCCTGGCCGGCTTCCCGCTGCCCCTCGCGACGGCCGCCAGCGCGGCCACCTCGGCCGGCCCGCTCGAGCACGCCCGCCAGCGCCAGGTCAGCGCCAGCCTCGGCTCGTTCAGCTGCGCACTGGGCGCCTTCCTGGTTCTGGGCTCCGCCCTGTGGTCCCAGTTCCTCATCAACTGGCAGTGGTCGGTGCTGATCCGCACCCTCGACCACCAGCACGGGACGTCGCCGGGCGCCCGCCCCGCGCAGGTCCCTGGCGACGACGCGTTCCTGGCCGTCCTCACCACCTACTCGATGCTGGCGCTGCTCGTCCTCGCCATCCTGGCCGCGCTCCCGGTCCTGGCCGCCGCGGCCGGCCAGATCGCCCGAGGGCGCGAGCCGAGGCTGATCAAGCCGGCCGTCGTGCTGGCCGCCGCGCTGGCGGTCTTGGTCGTCGGCGGCCGGCATTTCGAGAACAACTGGATCGGCACCGGCGGCCACCACGCGCTCATCCCCAGCGGCGTGGCCGCGTTCATCTGGGCGCTGACGCTCTCCATCACCTCGTACTGGGGGCACCCCTCGCTGCTTGTCACCCTGCCCGCCAGCGAGCGGGCCTGGATGGCGCTCAGCCCGTTCGTCCTCGCGATCGCCGTGGCCAGCGCGACGATCCTGGTGCGGCGGGTCCGGCTGCCGCCGCGGGTCGCGGCGTTCGAGGCCCGGCTCGGCCTTCTCGGCTGTATCGCCATGGCGGCCTTCATCGCCTGCTTCGGCGTCTGGCTCACGGAAAGGGTCGGGCTCATGCCGGGGCTGCCAGTCGGGGTCAGCATCGGCGCCACCAATGCGACGATCATCGCGCTGCTGGCGCTCGCGCTGGCGGTGGCGGCGCAGGCGGCCCGGATGGCGGTCCGCGGCCTGCGACGGGCGCGAGCCTGATGGCGCTCGCGTCCCGTCGGCGCTTCCTCGGCTGCGGTCTGGCCGGGGTGGCCGCCGCGGCGGCCGTCGGCCTCGGCGGCGCTGAGCTGATCAGCAGCGGCGACCTGCCGGGCAAGGGCGCGCTCGACACGCTCGACGGTGCGTGCTCGGTGGCAGCTCCCGACCTGGCGCCCTACGCACCGCCCGGCCCGCAGGTCTCCGGCACGTTCTACTCGGCGGCCAGGAACCGCGCCGTCGGCTACACGATCGGCTACCCGCCCCGGCACCGGCCGGGCTCGCAGCTACCCCTGGTAATCATGCTCCACGGCTACGGCGACACCCACGTCAGCGCGCTGTTCGGCCTGACGCCCGCCCGGGCGCTCGCGCTCCGGGTCGGCGGCGCCCCGCTGCCCCCGATGGCGCTGGTGACCGTCGACGGCGGCGCCGGCTACTGGAACCCGCACCCGGGCGACAACCCGCAGGCGATGCTCACCGACGAGGTGATCCCGATGTGCCAGCGCCGCGGCCTCGGCACCGAAAGCCGCAGCGGAGCACGCCGCATCGGCGTCATGGGCGTCTCGATGGGCGGCTACGGCGCCCTGCTGCTGGCGGAGAAGTTCCCTGACCTGATCAGCGCGGCCGCCGCGATCAGCCCGGCCATCTGGACCAGCTACGCGCAGGCGCGGGCGGCCAACGCCGGGGCGTACGCGTCGGCGGCCGACTTCGCGGCCGACGACGCGGTGACCCACGCGGCCGCGCTCGTCCGCGTCCCGGTCCGCGTCGCGGCCGGGTACGGCGACCCGTTCTACCCCGGCGTGCAGGCGCTCACCCGCGCGCTGCCCAAGCGCACCGGGGGCGTGCCCCCCGAGGTGAGCTTCTCCAACGGCTGCCACGACAGCTCGTTCTTCACCGCGCAGGAACCGGCTTCGCTGGCGTTCCTTGCCCGCCACCTGGCGCCCCGGTGAGCTCCCGGGCGGGAGCGCGCCCCCGCCCGGGTCTTCCGGCTGCCCGGGGTAATCCGGCGGGGCGGGGCGAAGCACGGGACCGTTCGAGATGACGGGTTTGAATTTAGTCGGCGTCGCCGAGCAGAGCCTCGGCCTTGTCCTCGGCCTCGAGCTCCCGTTCGGCCGCCGCCTCGGGCGAGGTCGCGCCGTGGCCGACGGCCGAGGCGGCCGCCGCGGCCTGGGTCCGCTCGGCCTCGCCGAGCAGCTTGTGACCGGTGGACAGGATCACGATGCCGAGCAGGATCGCGCCCGCCCCGATGTAGAACGGCACGTGGATGTTGTAGGCGAGGACGAGCCGCCCGGCCGCGTAGGGGGCGAGCCCGCCGCCGATGAACCGGACGAAGCTGTAGGCGGCGGACGCGACCGGCCGCTCGACCGGCGACACGGTCATGACCGCCTGCGTGGTGACCGTGTTGTTCACGCCGCAGACGATGCCGGACGCGATCACGAGAATGATCAGCACCGGCTTGTGCAGCGTCCAGATCGCGATGCCGCGAAGATGAACAGGTTCGCGTACATGGTCCTGGCGATGCCGAGCCGTCGCTGCAGCCACGGCGCGCCGAACACGGCGAACGCGGCGACCATGATGCCCCAGCCGAAGAAGACCAGGCCGAGCTTGATCGGCGACAGCTCCATCGGGAACGGCGCGTAGCCCAGGATCGTGAAGAAGCCCCAGTTGTAGCAGAGCGCCGTCAGCGCCATCGTGAGCAGGCCGCGGTGCCGCAGCGCCTTGAACGGCGCCGACAGGCTGGTCTTGGTCGGGGGCTTCGGGGTCTTGTCGACCAGCACCACGGTGGCGCAGAGCGAGATGGCCATCAGCACCGACACGCCGTAGAACGGCCCGCGCCAGGTGATCTCGCCGAGCGTGCCGCCGACCAGCGGGCCGACCGCGATGCCGAGGCCGAGCGCGGTCTCGTAGAGCACGATCGCGCCCGCGAACCCGCCGCTGGCGGAGGCGACGATGACCGCCAGGGAGGTCGCGATGAACAGCGCGTTGCCGACGCCCCAGCCGGCCCGGAACTCGATGATCTCGCGGATCGAGCCCGACGAGCCCGCGAGCGCGGAGAACGCCACGATCAGCACCAGGCCCGCGATCATCGTCCATTTCGCGCCGATCCGCGATGACACCCAGTTGGTGATCAGCATCGCGACCGCGGTGACGACCAGGTAGCTAGTGAACAGCAGCGTGGTCTCGCTGGGGGAGGCGTGCAGCTGGTTGGAGATCGCGGGCAGGATGGGGTCGACCAGCCCGATGCCCATGAAGGACACGACGCAGGCGAAGGCGACCGCGAACACGGCCTTCGGCTGCTTGAACGGGCTGACGGCCGGAGTGGGGGAGGCTCCGCTCACGTTGATCGTTCTCCTCAGTGCGATGTGCTGCGGGCCGGGTCGTCCGCGCGGGGGACCCCGGCCAGCGCGTCGAGCGCAGGCCTGGCGGCGTCGAGCGCGGCCAGGTGGTCGGGGCTGAGCTGGGCGAGTATGAGCGCGAGGCGGGTGGCGCGGGAATCGCGGCGGTGCGCGAGCGTCGCCCGGCCCTCGTCGGTGATCGTGACAAGCACGACCCGTCCGTCGTCGGGGTCGGACTCCCTGCGCACCTGCCCGGCGTCCTCGAGCCTGCTGATGAGCTGCGTCATCGCCGGCTGGGTGACCCCTTCGCGGGCGGCCAGCGCGGTCAGCCGCTGCGGTCCGAACCGCTCGATCGAGGCCAGCGTGGCGGCGGCGGTCAGCGACAGCCCGCCGGGCTCGGTGAGGGACCGGAACAGCCCCATGATCCGCTCCAGGTCGACCGTGAGCGCGCCCGCGAGCTCGGTGGCGGTCACCGTTCCGACGGTGCTGCCCGAATTTTCCATAAGGAACTTATATCATGTGCTAATGGAAATAGTGAAGACCTCGATGACCCCTCGCCCTGGTGGAAGATCCTTAGCAGAGGTAACGTTGCTGTCGGCCGGGGAAAGCAAGACGGGATCGGAGCGAGCAGAGCCGTGACAGCCATCCAGGGGGATTCCGCCGCGCGGCGCGGGCCCGCCGCCTGGCACCAGATGACGTCGTCCTTCCACCACCGCAACTACCGGCTGTTCTTCTTCGGCCAGCTCGTCTCGGTGATCGGCACCTGGATGCAGACGATCGCCCAGTCGTTCCTCGTCCTCGACCTCACGCACAGCGGGACGCAGCTCGGGCTGACGACCGCGGCGCGGTTCCTCCCGATCCTGATCTTCGGCCAGGCCGGCGGGCTGTTCGCCGACCGCCGGGACAAGCGCCGGATACTGCTCCTCACCCAGACCTCGGCTGGCCTCCTGGCGGCCGTGTTCGCCGTGCTCACCGGCACCCACGAGATCCGGCTGTGGAGCGTCTACCTGCTCGCGATCGCGCTCGGCTTCGTCAACGTCTTCGACAACCCGGCCCGGCAGGCGTTCATCTCCGAGATGGTCCCGCCGGGGGACCTCGCCAACGCGGTGACGCTCAACTCGGTCGCGATGAACATGGCGCGGGTCTTCGGCGCCGCCGTCGGCGGGGTCCTCGCCGCGATCGGCCTGACCCTGTGCTTCGCGCTCAACGCGGTCTCGTTCGGGGCCGTCCTGCTGTCGCTGATGCTGATGAGCACCGCCGCGCTGTACCCGGCCAGGCCGGCGTCGAAGAAGCCGGGGCAGATCCGGGAGGGGATGCGCTACGTCAAGTCGACGCCCGCGCTGCTCATCCCGCTCATCATGATCGCCGTCGTCGGCACCCTGGCCTGGGAGTTCCAGGTGTCGCTGCCGCTGATGGCCAGCCACGTCTTCGGCGGCGGGGCCGGCGCCTACGGGGTGATGGCCTCGGTCATGGGGGTCGGCGCGGTGGCGGGCGGCCTGGTCTCGGCGGCGAGGGCGCGGCCGAGCGGCCGCGCGCTCTGCCTGGCCTCGATCGGCTGGGGGATCGCGATCCTGCTGGCCGCGGTCGCGCCGTCGATGCCGCTCGAGCTGGCGGCTTTGCTGTTCGTCGGGTACGGCTCGATCACGTTCAACTCGATGGCGAAGACGGTGCTGCAGCTCGCCGCCACGCCGGAGATGCGCGGCCGGGTGATGGCGCTGTGGGGCCTGGCCTGGCTCGGCTCGACCCCGATCGGCGGGCCGATCGTCGGCTGGGTCGGCCAGGAGGCGGGCCCCCGCTGGTCGCTCGTGGTCGGCGGGGTGCCCACCCTGCTGTGCGGTCTGCTCGCGCTGCCGGCGCTGGTCACGATCGACCGGCGCCGAAGCGGCCTGTCCCTTGCGCCCGCGGGGATGCCCCGCTTGCTGCCTTCCTTTATCTCGAACGGTCGCGGGGCTTCGTCCGGTCAGCCCATTACCGAGCGTTCGGAGGAGACGAGCGACGCGAATACCACCACCGAGCCGAGGTAATGGCCGGTGGCGTTGTCGAAGGTCCCGCCGCAGGTGACAAGCCTTAGCGACGCGTAATGGGTGGGGCCGTAGATCATTTCCGTCGGGAAATCGACCTTCGCGTATTCGCGTACGCCGGTGACGCGGAAGACGGCCGTCATTCCGTCGGCGAGCGTCACGTCAATATGATCTCCCGGGCGCAGCGCGCCGAGCCGGAAAAAGACGGCCGGGCCCACCTCGCTGTCCACGTGGCCCTCGATGACGGCCGTGCCGATCTCGCCCGGCGTCACCGAGTACTTGTACCAAGCCGCGTCGTCGGCGCTGGTGCTGAGGTTGGGCACCTGCATGGTCCCATCCGGGTTGAGCCCGAGGCGTAGCAGCGGAGACCGCACGCCGATTTCCGGTATGGCGACGGATACCGGGGCCGAGCGCCGCAGCGACGGCTCCCTCGGCGCGGCCGGGCCGACCGTCCCCGCCGCGGCCGCGGCCGGCGACGGCGCGTGCTGCTGGGCGAGGACCGCGACGCCGATGGCGGCCGCGCCGCCGAGCAGCAGCGCCGCCCCGGCCAGTCCGGTCAGCCTGATCCTGGCCCGGCCGGGCAGCGGCGGGGCGGGCGCGAACTGGCTGTCCGGCCACGACATGACCACGCGCAGCCCGCCAATACGCGGCCAGCGGCTCAATGCCGCCCCTTTCTGCCATTCCCCGCGGGCCAAAGGGCGCGCCGGGCTGCCTTCCGAAAGACGTGCTACTCGCGTAGCCTAATGTCCACATGGAAAAGACGCCATTGCCCGCCCGCCGGCCCGATCGCGGACGCCGCTATATATGGCTGTCTATGCGAACGTCCCACCCGTCGGCACCTGGAATTATGCCGGCCGACGGGAACGGCGGCGAGTCGTCTGCCCGTTCGCTCTTTCGCTGGCGGTTCGGATGGCACATGCTCAGATGGGTAGAGCGACGCCATTGTCCTTGTCCGCCGGTCATCCGAGGAGGCTTCATGAAGGTGCGCCTGACTGTGCCCGTCGCGACCCGCCCTGCCCCGATCGGCGCCCAAGGGACCCCGCCCACGCTGACCGGGCCCGCTGTGACCCGGTCGGCTGTGACCCGGTCCGCCGTGACCCGAGCGGTGTTGCTCCGGGTCGGCCGCACGGCTGCGGGCGCCGCTGTCCTCGCGGTCGCGGTCGCCGCCTGTAGCGGCGGATCGCCCTCCTCGGCGCCCTCCGTCTTCACGCCGAGCCCGCACGTCACGACCAGCACCGCCTCCGGCGGGGCGGGACGGACGCCCTCGCCTTCGTCCGGCACCACCGGCAAGAGCTCGGCGACGGACAAGCCCACGTCAAGCGCCAAGGCGACGTCGACCGTCACGGCGACGTCGACCGCGACCGCCACGCCGACCCATCGGCCGACGGCTACCCCGTCCGCGACGAAGAGGGACACGCCGAGGCCCACGCCGACGGTGACGCGCTACGTGACGACCACTCCCACCCAGTACTACCCGGTCGGCGCGCCCCAGACCGGCGGCGGCGGCACGGCCGGCCTGCAGGACGTCACGCTGTTCGGCGCCGGCGGCGCGGCCATCCTGGCCGGCTTCGCCAGCCTCGCCTACCGCAGGCGCCTAGCCCGCAAGCGCCGCGCCGAGGCCGACACCCGCCCCAGCGCCCCCACCCCCACCACCGTCCACTAGCACCCCGGGCGATCCGGCGAGCCTTGCCCGGCCCGCTGTGCCTGCCTGCCCGGCCTGCTCGCTCTCCCCCCGCCAGCGGCATCTTGTTATCAGTTCTGACCATTTTTCCGTCTTCCTATCGATTCTGACCACTTGCATGACCGCTTTGTCCGTTTTGAATGGTCAAAAGTGATACGAAGACGAGGGTGGCCCCCGGCCGTTGGGCCTCGTGATACCCTTCGGGGGTACCGTATTCTTGGGGATATGGTGAGCACACGGAGGCGGATATGCACGGGTACACGCCGGACAAGGACAGGTACCTCACGCGCCTGCGCCGGATCGAGGGCCAGGTCCGCGGCCTGCAGAAGATGGTCGACGACGACAAGTACTGCATCGACATCCTGACCCAGGTGTCGGCGGTGACCAGCGCCCTCCAGTCGGTGGCGCTCGGCCTGCTCGAGGACCACCTCGGGCACTGCGTGGCCCAGGCGACGGCCGAGGGCGGCGACGTCGCGGCCGAGAAGGTCCGCGAGGCGTCCGAGGCGATCGCCCGCCTCGTCAAGTCGTAAGCGTGATCAAGACGAGCACCACCGACCTCGTCATCGGCGGCATGACCTGCGCGTCCTGCGCTGCCCGGGTTGAGCGGAAGCTGAACCGGCTCGACGGCGTCACCGCGACCGTCAACTTCGCGACCGAGGCGGCGCGGGTGTCCTTCCCCGAGACGCTGACCGTCGGCGACCTCATCGCGGTGGTCGAACGCACCGGCTACACCGCCGCGCTGCCCGTGCCGCCCGACGCCGGGCGGGATGCGGACACCGCCGCCTCGTCGCGCCGGGAGCTGCGCCTGCGGATGCTCGTCTCGGTGGCGCTCGCCGTTCCCGTCGCGCTGCTCGCGATGGTGCCCGCCCTGCGATTCCCGGGCTGGCAGTGGGCGTCGCTGGCGGCGGCGACGCCGGTCGCGACCTGGGGCGCGTGGCCGTTCCACCGCGCCGCCCTGATCAGCGCGCGGCACGGCGCGGCGACGATGGACACCCTGGTCTCCCTCGGCGTGTCGGCCGCCTACCTGTGGTCGCTGTACGCGCTGTTCCTGGCCGGCGCCGGGACGCACGCCACCTACCTGGAGGTGGCGTCGGGCGTCACCGCCCTGATCCTCGTCGGCCGGTACCTGGAGGCGCGGGCGAAGCGGAGCGCGGGCGCGGCCCTGCGCGCTCTGCTTGACCTCGGCGGCAAGCAGGCGACGGTGCTCAGGGACGGACGCGAGTTCAGCGTTCCCGCCGACCAGCTCCGCGTGGGCGACGACTTCGTCGTCCGCCCGGGGGAGAAGATATCGGCCGACGGCACCGTCATCGGGGGCAGCTCGGCGGTGGACACGTCGATGCTGACCGGGGAACCGGTTCCGGTCGAGGTCGGCCCAGGCGACGCGGTGACCGGCGGCTGCGTGAACGTCGGCGGCCGTCTCCTGGTCCGGGCCACCCGGGTCGGGGCGGATACCGAGCTCGCCCACCTCGCCCGGCTCGTCACCCAGGCGCAGGCGGGCAAGGCGCCCGTGCAGCGCCTGGCGGACCGAGTCAGCGCCGTGTTCGTCCCGGCCGTGCTCGTGATCGCCGCCGCGACGCTGGCCGGCTGGCTCGCGTCGGGAGCGTCGCCGGACGCGGCCTTCACCGCCGCCGTCGCCGTGCTGATCATCGCCTGCCCGTGCGCGATGGGCCTGGCGACCCCGACCGCGATCTTGGTCGGCACCGGACGCGGCGCGCAGCTCGGCATCCTGATCAAGGGCCCCGAGATCCTCGAGAGCACCCGCCGGGTGGACACCGTGGTGCTGGACAAGACCGGCACGATCACGGCCGGCCGGATGACGCTGACCGACGTGGTCACCGCTCCGGGCGTGCTCGAGACGGAACTGCTCCGGCTGGCCGCCGTCGTCGAATCCGCGTCCGAGCACCCGATCGCGGCCGCGATCACCGCGGGCGCGCGCGCTCGCCTCGCCGCCGCCGTCGGCGCCATCGCGCCCCCGTGGACACCCGACGTCCGCGACGTCTCCGACTTCGCCGCCTACCCCGGCCTCGGCGTCTGCGCGGTCGCGGAGGGCCGCGCCGTCCTGATCGGCAAGCGCGCCTGGCTGGCGGACGAGTGGTCGCTGGCCATTGAGCCGGAGCGGCCGGAGCTGGCCGAGCTGGACGAGCGGGCGGACCGGGCCGAGGAGAACGGCCAGACCGCCGTCTTCGTCGCCTGGGACGGTCGGGTTCGCGGCGTGCTCACGGTGGCCGACACGATCAAGCCGACCGCCCGCGCGGCGGTGGCCAGGCTGCGCGACCTGCGCCTGCACCCGGTGCTGCTGACCGGCGACAACGAGCGCGCCGCCCGCGCGGTGGCCGGCCAGGTCGGCATCGACGACGTCATCGCGGGCGTCGACCCGGCCGGCAAGCTC
>Ga0302326_10026459_pt1 | contig 11723 bp, 11 predicted proteins | sample Palsa_T0_3_FD_202264 | JGI IMG/M metagenome (GOLD analysis project Ga0302326, IMG submission 202264) | Peat permafrost microbial communities from Stordalen Mire near Abisko, Sweden - Palsa_T0_3 | ecosystem: Environmental > Terrestrial > Soil > Palsa > Peat permafrost | place: Sweden: Abisko... | reverse complement strand
TTGCCCGAGAAATCGATCACCATGCCGCTGGGATAGACGGTGTTAACGGTAAGGCCATGCGACTGCAGCCATCCCGTGATCTTCGTCAGATCCTGTTCTGCCAGCCCATACTTTTGGCCGAACTCAGCCGCCGTGAGCCAGCGATGGTAGTTCGACGACTTCGGATCTTCGAGTTGCTCGAGAAATTTTTCCAGCGCTTGCTCCTGCGCGGGAGCGCGCCGCAATTGCAGCAGCATATGCTCCATCGCGAAGTCGGGAGCAACGGGTCCGCGATCATTAGCCGCCGTCGCCTCGGCCCGAGTATTGCCGCTGAGCGTGACCAGCGCATTCTCATTTATTGAGCTCGTTATGAGCGGCGCAGCTTGCGCTCCTGCGCCGAATGCCGCTCGCACCCCCGTCAGCAGCGTCAGTGCGCAGACCGCCACGAGGCTCGCGTGTTTGAGGTGCGCTTTCATCGATTGCACTTCAAACCCACCCCACTTTCCGGCCTACCAGGATTGATCTAATCGGCAAGCGCTGACTAAAGCGTTGTTGCAGCTGACGATACCGCGACTTGGGTCATGCCCGCATTCGCCGCGGCCATTACTGTTCCGAACATTATAGCTGCGCACAGCAGCGCGGCGAAGATGAAACCAGCGGTTTTCATGTACGTTCCTCTCATCAGAGGAATACGCACAGTATGCCGGCCGGTTACGCGGAAAATATTACAATTTGTTGATGATCATGCGGCGGGATCGAGCACGTCGGCACTCGCTATCAGATCGCTCGCGTTCGCCCTGCCGCCCTTGCCCTGATCGCGCGGCGTGCCGTGACGCACATCGGTCGCAAGCCCGAGCTTCTCGAGCGCAAGAATCAGCGCGTAGCCCGCGTCAGGCTGGCTCCAACTCCATCCTAGCCGCGCAGAACCCGGCCGCGCATGATGATTGCGATGCCAGTTCTCGCCCTGGAACAAATGCACCAGCGCCAGCCACTTTACGTTGCGGCTGGAATCCTCGCCCACCTCGATGCCCGGTTCGGTATGGCAAACGCTGTTGACGAAACATTGCGCATGCAATCCGAAGCAGAGGCGGATTGCGCCAAGCCAGAAAAATGCGACCGGACTAAAATACAATCCGCCCGCATATGAGAGCACCAGAATCGGCACCTGGAACCATCGCCACGCCCGATACGAAACGCCGCTCAGGTCCGGGCAGTATCGATCGATCGGCGGCTCGCCCGCCTGCCACAGCCACCGCAGATGCGCCCACCAGAAACCGCCCCATCGCGGACTCGAAATGTCCTCCGGCGTGTCAGCCTTCGCGTGATGCAGTCGATGACCGGCGGCCCAGGTAGTCGGCGCACCGGATCCGTTGAACATCGCGAAAAAAATCAGCACGCCTCGCGCCCACGGATTCAGCGTGAGCGATCGATGCGCGATCGCCCGATGATAGCCGACCGTGGTGCCCAGCCCGCCGAGGAACACCAGCGCCACCGCGCCAAGAAATACCGGCCACCCGGGAATCGGATAAAGCACAAGTCCAATCGCCGCGGTAATATGAATGAGGCAGACCCAAAACAGTATCGAAATGTCGCGCCCCGTGGCATGCCACCAGGGCTTGTTCCACGGCTCGTCTTTTATCGCTTCGATCGTGCTCTTAGTCGTGAAAACTGCTGCCATTCGTCTCTCCAGCGATCATTTTTGCCCACACCACCGCCCGCGCCTCTTTAGCTGCACGGATGGTGATGCTTTGGGCTGCCGACGCGCGCTTGCGCATCCCTGGCTGCCGCCAGCATCAGCACATTTTCACTTTTCTACCGGGATGCCTTCGATTCCAAGGCGGGAGAGCGGAATGTGCTTGCCGTTACCGATTGGGACTTTACAGCATACCGTTGCTCTGCGCTACACGCCGTCGCACAACTACGGCAACGCACACCGTCGAACTTTGACAAATGTTCTCCGCGGAACATTTTGAATCGCGCGCGTTCCACCAGCCGCGCTTTGTCATTGCGTAAAGCGTGCGCTAAGAATCGAAGCACTATGCCATCGCACCTGAAACAACGAGTCGTCCGCGCGTCGAACCTGAACTTCACGGTGCTCGAGATGGGCGAAGGACCGCTGGTGCTCTGCCTGCACGGATTCCCCGATACCGCGCATTCGTTCCGCCATCAGATGCCCGCGCTCGCCGCCGCCGGATACCACTGCGTCGCGCCGTTCATGCGCGGTTATTCGCCGACCGAGGCCGCACCCGACGGCCGTTACGATTCTCCCGCGCTGTCGGAGGACGCACTCGCACTGATCACGGCCCTCGGCTACAAGGACGCGATCGTGTTCGGGCACGACTGGGGTGCCGTCGCAGCTTACGGCGCCGCGGCCGCCGCACCGGATCGGGTGAGCAAGCTCGTCACCGCCGCAGTCGGCTATGGTTCAAAGTTTTTCGAGGCGCTCGTCACCAGCCCCGCGCAGCAGCGCCGTTCATGGTACATGTTTTTCTTTCAGACAAAACTCGCCGAGACCGCGGTAAGCATCAACGACTTCGCGTTCCTGGAAAAATTGTGGAGCGATTGGTCGCCCGGGTGGAAGTGGGCGCCCGAAGATCTCGAAGCGCTCAAGCAGAGCTTCCGCGCCAAGGGCACCCTCGAAGCCGCAATCGGCTACTATCGCGCCACGCTCGGCCCGGCGTTCAGCATGCCGGCCGATCTCAACACGCTCGCGGCCATGATGAACATACCGATCAACGTGCCCGCGATTATGTTTCACGGCCGCGACGACGGATGCATCGGCGCCGAAACGCTCGACGGCATGAAGAAGCTGTTTCCCAAGGGCCTGAAGATTGACCTGGTGCCCGGCGCCGGCCATTTCGTGCATCAGGAGCGTCCCGATCAGGTCAACGATCTTCTGCTTAAGTTCCTGAAGTCTTGAACGCCGCCTGATCGGCTGTACCGCACGGGTATAGACTTGCGGCGCGCCAAGGACTGAAATGGATTCCGGCTTTATGAAGCGCCTTAATAATCGTAACCTCGTCCGCGCCGGTGCTATCGCCACGGCAATCGCAATCTCCGGATGCGCGATCGCGCCTGCCCCGATCGCCCACACTCCCAACGTGGTCGCGACCGCGGAGCAAGGCCAGCTGGCAGTGAGCGTCGCTGCCGCACCTACCGTAGGCGAGGTGACACCCGTTTACGTCTCGATCGCCAACGGTACCGACGCGACGCGCGCCGTCGTACCGAGCCAGGTGTTCGCGCTGAACGACGCCGGCGAGCGCGTCGCACCTCTGCCGCCGGGTGAAGCGGCGCGCCAGGCCGGCAGCGCCAAGGAATTGCAGGGCGCCATCGAAAGCGGCGCCGTCAGCGGTGTCGGTGGCGCCGCAGTCGGAGCAGCGTCGGGTGCACTCGCCGGCGCGGCCGGTAATGCGGGCAACTGGGGCTTCGGCTCTCCGGGCGCCGGCGCTTTAATCGGCACCGCGTTCGGTGGCGGCTTCGGAATCATCCGCGGCGCCGAAAGAGGCCAGACCAAGGCCGACCAGCAGGCCAATCAGCAAATCGAGGCCGTCGCACTCAAGGCCGAACAAGTGCGCAAGGACTTCACCGTCAGCGGCTACGTCTTCTTTCCCAAGGGTTCGTACAACCAGGTCGAGATGCTGCTCGTCGACAGCGAGACCGGCGACACCGAAATCGTCCGCGAACCCTGGCACTGATCCGCGCTACAGCAGCGACGAGATAATCACGATCGCACCTGCCCCCCTGCCCTTCTCCGCCGGATCGCAAATCACCGCCTTGTTGCCGATAAACTTCATGTCCGTCGGATCCATCAGACCCGAAGCATACGGCCGCGCGATATCCCTCTCCACCCTGTAAACGTTGCCGTCCCGCTCATTGTCGTTCTCGGAGGCAAATTTGCCCGTGTCCGCGATCATCAATTCGTCACCGTACGAACCGAAGCCTGACGGCGACCACGCGAACCCCGACGGCCGGATGAATCCCACCAGGTAAACCTGGTCGCTGAGCTTGCCATCGGGCCCGATGATCCCGATGCGCCCGACCTTCGACGCAAAATTTCCCTTCGCGCGCATACCTATCAGCATCATCCCCGCCGCCTTCGAATCGGACGATGGCGGAAACGTTATCGTGGTCAGCTCGAACACGATCGGCTTGTTGTAACTCCCGAAGGCGCTCGCCTTGCCCGACGAATCGATCGAATAAATTGTCGAGTTGCCGCTAGTCACCGCGTAGAGCTTGCCCGCGAACGGCGTGCTCGCCGCGCCAAATTCCAGGTCGCGGCATTCGGTCGCGGGCGTGCCCGCGTCCGGCAGCTTGGCAAACATGGTGACCGCGCCCGACTTGTCGATTCGTTCGACCTCGCATGGCCCCTTTAATCCGCCGGGCGCCGCGAGCACGAAAATACTCCCCTCGTACGATCCGAATCCCGCCGGCCCAATCGCGACCCCCGCCGGATTCCTGATCTTCTTCTTATCGGCAAGCGCGGTTGCCTTGCCGCCGAACGTGACCGAGTAAACTCCCCCCGCCTGATCCGATACCACCATCGCGCCGTGGTTGTCCTGTATGAAGTACGGCGCGACCAGGCCCGGCGCCTTCAGCGCCGCTATTTCAAACGGCACTTCGACATCCAGTCCCGCACCCGACGCCCGCGCAATCGAGTTGGTCAAACCCGGCATTGCGACGATCGTCAGGGCGGCGACGCTCAACGCGACGGCGAAAACCGAGTAGCTACTTTTTCTTTTCGACAAGTTCATCAAGCGCCTCGTTGACAACGTATTTTTCGTTCGGGTCGCGGTCGTCCAGCTCCGACTTGCGGCGCGACACCCACTCCGCCAGCCCAATCGTCGCCGCCTCTTCAGGATTCGAAATCCCCATCGCCTCCGCCACCTGCATCAGCTGCGCAAACAGCTCGTCGGGCACGTCAATCTGAATTTTCCTGCTCAAGCAGCCTCGCTCGATACACTTTCCGGCGATTGTTCGCCCTTCCATATAGTCTTAGCCCCCGGCGGTCGTCAAAATGAATTCTGACGTGTCGTTACCGATCAAATACACCGGCTCCATCGTCGAGTACCTCGATCAGGGCCGGCTCAAGGCTGCCCTCGTCACCCGCGAACAGGAACGCCATCTCGCGGTGATCGATTCCGCCGGTCACGAACGTCTGGTCCTGCGCGATCTCGTCCTGATGCGCCATCCCGATCGACGCGCCGAACGCGAAAAGGTCGCCGACGCACTCGCCGATCTCGAACGCGAACGCGCCGCACTCGCCGCCGATCTCGATCTCCAGTTGCTGTGGGAAGTTGCGCAGGAGCAGGGCCGCAGTTCCACCGCCGAGGAACTCGCCGAGTTGTTCTTCGGCCGCCGCTCCGACGCCGCCGCCTCCGTCATGCTCGAGGCGCTGCTCAACGATCGCACCTACTTCGTTCGCCGCCACATGGATTTCGTCCCGCGCACGCCCGATCAGGTCGAACGCCTCCGCGTTCAGAACGATAAGATTCGCTCGCGCAGCGACGACTATCGTAAAATCCAGAAACATCTGCGCGACGTAATCAGCGGCGCCGGGAAGCCGCCGCCCGCCGACGAGGCGGCCGCACTGGTTGAAGAGCTCTCGCGCTATCTCAAAAACCCATTCACCCGCAGCCGCGACATGACCCAGATGCTCGCGCAGGCGGCGCCCGACATCGATCCCGCCGAAGCGGCGTTCGAAATTCTCGAGCGCCTCGGCGCCCCGCTGCGCGTGCCACGCTTCGCCTTCATCGCCGGCCTCAAGGACGAATTCTCCGGCGCCGTCATCAAGGAAGCTTCCGAAGCGGTACCCGGCCCGCGCGCGATTTCCGACGGCGGCTTCGCCGTAACCGTCGATGACGACGACACCGTCGAAGTCGACGACGCTCTCAGTTGCGAGGCGCTCGCCGACGGCGGCGTGCGCGTCCGCGTCCACATCTCACTCGTCGCCGATTTCGTCGCCAAGGGCGGCGCGATGGATCGCGAGGCGGCCGCGCGCGCGACTACCGTGTATCTGCCCGAGACGACCATCCGGATGCTGCCCGATCCGATCTCCTGCCACGCCGCAAGTCTGATTGCCGGCGAGGATCGCCCCGTGATGACCACCGACGTGCGCTTGTCGGCCGACGGCGAGCTCGTCGAATCTTCGATTTACCCATCTCGAATTTCAATCATGCGCCGGCTCGACTACGACCAGGTCGACCGCATGCTCGAGTCCGGCAATCACGCCGATGAAACCTCCGCGACCGTCGCGCGCCTTCATACCGCCGCTGTTCAACTCCGTCAGCGGCGCCGAACCGCCGGCGCCGTCCTCGTGCAGCGGCGCGAGGCAAAAGTCCGCGTGCGCGGTGACGACGTGGAAATCTCAGTGGTCGATAACGCCTCACCCGGCCGCACGCTGGTGGCCGAGTTCATGGTGCTCAGCAATTTCGTCGCGGCCCGCTACGCCGCGAACAACCGGATTCCGATCATTTACCGCGTCCAGCCGCAGCTCGGCGGCGGTGACATAGCGTCGCTGCGCCCGCGCCTCTCGCTCCATCCCGGATATCACGCCGGAATCGGACTCGACTTTTACGCCCAATTGAGCTCGCCTATTCGCCGCTACGCCGACCTCGTGATGCAACGACAACTGCTGGGCGCGCTCGCCAGCCGCGACCATGAAACTCCCCCGGCTTACACCGTCGACGAATTGCTCACCGTGCTCGCCGGCGCCGAGAACGCCGAAGCTTCCGGCCGCGAACTCGAACGCCGCGCCAAGCGCTACTGGACCCTGCGCTATCTCCAGCGTCACGCCCTCGACGGCCCCATCCTCGGCTACGTCACCCGCGAAGGCCAAAGCGCGGAGCTCGCTGATTTTGCAGTGCGCGGAACTCTCCACGGCGCTCCCACCCTGCCCAATCAGATGCCGATACGCGTACAGGTCAGCCGCGTCGATCCGCTCCGCGGATGGCTCGCGTTCGATTTCGTCGGCCCAGCCGATGAAGCTTCAACCGGCGCGATCAGAACCGTCTGATCATCCAACTGCTCATCCAACCCGCAGCCCTTCTCCAGCACCGAGTTGAGTGCATCGAGGCATCCCGAAAATCGTGCTCACCGGCGAACAGCAACCGGGATTTCCGGCTGCGCTCGCAACCACCAATGCCGCCGCCGCTCGCGCACCTTCGATGCGACCGCCGCTATACCCACCTTTCATTGCGATATACCAGGGTGCGACTTCCTTCACGTGGACGGCCACCGGGCTCGCCGCATGACCGGTCCTCGCTCTCGCGTAGGCGCCCGTCGACTGAACTGCCAGCGACAGTCCCAAAATCAAGCCAGCGAAAATAGTCAACCGCATATTTTCTCCCTCGACGCTTGCCTTGCTGACGATTCCTCAGCAGCGGCGAATTTAAGTCACGCCGGGCGTCCTTGCGGACGCCCCTGCGTAACTCCCCTCTTCCCCCCTGACTCCGCCGCGCATTGCGCGCCTGCCGCTCTAAAGCTCTTTGAAGGTGTCCTGCTCCAGACGCCACCGGTCGATCGATTCGATATTGAAACGCCAGTCGCTGCCAACCTTGAACGCCGGCAGACGTCCGCGCTTCAGCTGTCGGTAGATCGTCGACGGATGAACCTTCAGATAGTCCGAGAGTTCCTTCACCGTTAGTACGTGGCTCCCATCATTTTTCAGCATTTCTGACTTCCCCTTTTCAAATCCATTTTGACGTTTCGTTTGATTCGCCCTACATCTCTTGAGTAGGTCCTATCGCAATGTGCGTGCCGAGTGTCGCGCATCCGAAATGTCACACGAATAAACAGGGGTGCGGCAAAGATTGACCGCGGAAGACGATAGGATTTTGTCAGTGCGGCCGAAAAGTGTCAGCGCCAACGCGAGCGCGTTCCGGTAAGGCACGCAGTCGCGCCCGCGAGACACGTGGCGTCCCGTTTTGACAGCCTCGAATCCGCTTTTGCTAACTGCGGGTTAAGATCCGCAAACTTGACGGTTTGAGAGGTGCCGGTCTAGACCTTCCCGACCAGCTCGCGCCCGTCTGCGCGCACCTGTTCGATCAGCCCTGCTTCGTCCGCGGCTCGCGGCAGCAGGATTAGACGGCTCACGCCGAGCTCGGCGTAGCGCTTGGCCATGTCGACATCGACCTTGACCCGCGCATGCGGCGTCACGCTTATCTCGACGTCCTCGAACCGGCGCTCCGCCGCCTTGCAGGCTGCCTTCAACCCCGCGATACACTTCGCCGTCGCGTCCACGTCCATCGCAAACCCGTACCAACCCTTTGCCAGCCGCGCGGTTCGGCTGTACGCCTCCTTGGTATGCCCACCAAAGACAATCTCCGGATGAGGTTGCTGGACCGGTCGCGGCATCGCGTTGACGCCCTTGAAGTTGATCCACTTCCCGCTGAACTCCGGCTTCGGCATCGACCACAGCGCGATCATCGCCGCCAGCCATTCCTCCGACCGCGCCCCCTTATGGTCGAACGGCGCCCCGATCGCGTCGAACTCCGGCTTCAGGTAGCCGACGCCGATACCGAAAATCAGCCGCCCATTGGACAGCACGTCGAGCGACGCGAGCTCCTTGGCGAGCACCACCGCATTTCGCTGCGGCAAAATAATGATGCCGGTGCCGAGCCGAATCCGCGTCGTATGCCCGGCGACAAACGCCAGCGCGATTGCAGGATCGAGCATCGGATATTCCGCGGGCACGGGTGACGGCGGAACTTGCGGGTCGGGCAAAATCACATGCTCTCCCGTCCACACGCTTTCAAACCCCGCATCCTCGGCCGCACGCGCCACAGCAGCCGCACACTTGGGAAAAGCACAAGCTCCATTGTTGATTCCAAACAAAGCAATTTTCATAAAATTAAATCCTCTTTCACAAACGTACGGCGTCTCTCAGATACGCCCAGAATGACACAAAAAAACAACGACACAAGAAAATAGTCACCCCCACAAGAATCACTCCCCCCCAAAACCCTACGAACAGGGACGAAGTCCCGCATCTTCTCTTCTCTTAACACCGGGTGCAGGGGTCACCCCTGCCGAAGGAAGTTTGAAACCCAACGTGGGTTTCAATTAAATAAAGTGTATTCCTCCCTCTCCTGCCTCCTCCGCCAATTGACGCGGCGCGATGCGCACAATCATAATCGCTTCGACCAGATTCTTCCTGAGGCGGCGGTCGAGGCGGGCGCGCGATGAGATGTCCCCAATGCGGTAACGAGACCCAGCAAGGCGCCGCCTTCTGCTCACGATGCGGCACGCGGATGTTCGCGCCCAAGCCGTCCGCCGTGCGCGAGTACGCACTGGCCCAATTCCGCCCCGCGCTATGGTACTACGCCAACGGCTTCCTCGTCGGCGGCGTTCTCATCGCGTTCGGCGCGCGCTTGCTCTACATCAAATTCCAGCCGATCCAGGCCGCCTTCGCCATTATCGGTGTCGGCGCGCTCACGTTTCTGGTCACGATGATCCGCGCGCGCAGCCTATCCTGGAGTCTCACGTCCGACCGCCTGATAGAAAAGCGCGGCATCGTTGCGTCGCGCCGCCGCGAGATGGAACTGGCTGACATCCGATCGGTCGAGGTCGACAAGCGCGTCTTCCAACGGATGTTCGGACTCGGCAATGTCACCATCGCGTCGGCCGCCAGCGCCGACTACGCAATCCGTCTCAACGACATCACCGATCCCGACAATGCGGCCGAGACGATTCGCAAGGCGCGCCTGAAGCGGATGGCGTAGGGTCGTCACGATGAGCAAGCGACCCGACCTGCGCTACGAACGACGGCTATGGAAACTCGGCATCGACACTGTCGCCGGCGTTGACGAAGCCGGCGTCGGCCCGATGGCCGGTCCGGTCGTTGCAGCCGCGGTAGTCTTCGCACCCGAAACGTTCATCACCGGAGTGCACGATTCCAAACAGTTGACCCACGAGCAGCGCGAAGAACTGTTCATTCCGATTCGCGAACGCGCTATCGCAGTCGGCGTCGGCCTCGCCGAGGTCAACGAAATCGATCGCCTCAACATCTATTGGGCGACGATGTCGGCGAGCCGCCGCGCGCTGTCCGCGTTGAATCTCGCGCCGGGCCACGTGCTGGTCGACGGCCGCCTGATCCCCGGCCTCGAATTGCCGCAGACAAAAATCGTCGGCGGCGATCGCAAAAGTTTCTGCATCGCAGCCGCTTCGATCATTGCGAAGGTAACGCGCGACCGCCTGATGGTCGCGTTCGACGCCGAATACCCCGGCTACGGCTTCGCGCAACACAAGGGCTACTGCACCAACGACCACATGCAATCGCTCGCGCGCCTGGGCCCGTCGCCAATCCACCGCCGCTCCTTCTCGCCAGTAGCAGCCTCCTCCCAGCGCCCACTGTTCTAGATTTTCTCATTTTATTTTTTTTCGTCGATCCCGCTCAACTGCAGGTTGCCAGCACCAGGCCTCGGAGCCAGCGATGCGCCGGGTCGGCGTCGAGTCGCGGATGCCACATTTGTGAGACCGTGATCGCCTCCGTGCGAACCGGCAGCGGGAAGCTCCTGAGTACCGCGAGATCGGACCTGGCCTGAGGCCCCTGAGTGGCGTTAAAGAACGAGCCGGTCACCAGCGCCACCAGATCGGATACGCTCGCAACCGCCAAAGCTGCTCGGAAGCTGGGCACTACGGCGACCACCGTGCGCGAGAGACCAAGGGCCGCCAATGCTTCATCCACGGGACCACTGGCGTGACCACTGCGCGAAGCGACCACATGGCCACACGCCGCGTATCGCTCGGGCGTGACCTTACCCCTTCCAAGCAAAGGATGGCCCTCCCGAACTGCACAAACAAAATGGTCGCGGAACAGGGCTTGTAAGCGTACCTCTGGCCCCGATTCTCCGAGCACGCCGATCTCGAGATCCACCAACCCCTCCCGCAGCGCTCGCACGTCCTTGTCGGGCTTGGGCGCGAAACGAAGGCGCACGTTCGGTGCTGCCGCAGTTACCGCCGCCACGAGCTGTGCAGCGGAAACCTCCACAAAACCCTCGTTGGATCGGATGGTGAAGCTCCGTTTCAAGTTTGCGAGATCCAAAGACGCGACGGCCGGACGCAGTACGGTTTGAGCATCCTGTGCCAGCTCGCGCACGCGCTCGCGCAGTTCGGCAGCATGTGGCGTTGGCACCAATCCGCGACCTGCGCGCACGAGCAGCGGGTCTCCCGTTGCCGCCCGAAGCCGCGCCAGCGTCCTGCTCATTGCCGACGCGCTGAGGCCCAGGCGCCGCGCCGCGCCCACTACACTGCCCTCGGCCAGCAGAGCATCCAGCGCGATCAACAGGTTCAGGTCAATATCAGCCATGCGTCGAAAGTAGGCTACCCGACCATAGCGTTCGCTGCACGTATAAAGTGCGGCCGATGCGCCTTCCGCAATGATCACGGCCGCTATACCTTGCTAAATGCCTGGTCAGATATGCGCCGTCTCGGACGGATCACGACATTCTGCCCCTCATTCATCGCTCGCTAAGGAGAACTGTAAATGCCCACGACATCCTCTGATAAACAGCTCCTTCTCATTGGCGCGTCCCGCGGCCTTGGTTTCGCCTTGGCTGAGGAGTACCTGAAGCGCGGCTGGCGCGTTGTGGCCACCGAGCGGAACAGAACCACATCGAAACTGCACGATCTATTGGGAAGCACCGAAAATCGACTCGAAATAGAGACGGTGGATATCAACTATCCCGATCAAGTGGCCGCGCCGCGAGCGCGTCTCGCATCGAGAAAGTTCGACATGCTGTTCGTCA
>Ga0302326_10026458_pt1 | contig 11724 bp, 10 predicted proteins | sample Palsa_T0_3_FD_202264 | JGI IMG/M metagenome (GOLD analysis project Ga0302326, IMG submission 202264) | Peat permafrost microbial communities from Stordalen Mire near Abisko, Sweden - Palsa_T0_3 | ecosystem: Environmental > Terrestrial > Soil > Palsa > Peat permafrost | place: Sweden: Abisko... | reverse complement strand
GGCGATGCGGGCCAACTGCGAGCACAATCACGTGCTCCATGAACACGTGATCATCATGGCGATCGACACCCTGCCGGTCCCGCGCGTACCCGAATCCGAGCGAACGGAAATCGACGACCTCGGCTATGGCGACGACGGGATCATTCATCTCACCGCGCACTTCGGGTACATGGAAGCGCCCGATGTCCTTGGCGTGCTTCGCCTTTTGGACCCGTCGCAGACTGAAGGCCAGATCGATGTCGACGACGCTTCCTACTTTCTGTCCGACCTCGAACTGACCATGGGTGCGGCAAAGAACATGGCGAATTGGCGCAAGCACCTGTTCATCGCGACGTCCCACATCACCGCCGACGCCGCCAATTACTTCGGTCTGCCTCCCGACCGCACGGTGGTCATGGGTTCGCGGATTGAGATCTAGCTACGTCCCCTGCCGTTACCTGCGGTTTCGTTTCGGGTCTTGACGGCGTCACGAGCACCCATGAGGCGTCGCGCCTTCTCGATAGGGGTTAGCCCCGATCGACGTCACGTTTGCGGGATCAACCGCGACGTCGTTGATCGCGCCCGGTCGGAAAGCAGTAGGGGCAGTGACGGATCCGCTGAGTATTTTTGCCGGTAAGCCTTGTCGACAGCACCGATCGAGACAGAGTCCCTATCCAGGATGAGGCTGACCTTGTACTGCACACCCTCGGCGTCGACGTACGCCTGCGAGCCAGTGGCGTGGCGGTACCAGAACCCGTTCTTCCCGAACCCGGATCGGACATACAAGTCGTCGCCGACTCGTACGACCCAGACCGGAGTCCAGCGGTTGTATCCGCCACCCGTACGTTCGCTGCTGATACGGATTTCCTCCCGATCGCCAATTTCGCTGAGAATCTGGGGTTTCCAGCCAACTGTCATATCTGCTTCCTTCATTGCGTAGCGTTGTGCCGGACAAACGCGAACGGTGTCACTGGCACCGTCACCGCTTAACTGGGGTGCGACGTGTCAGGCGATTTCACAGTGCCCTGACCGGACGACCCCGCCGAGCCAGCCGCTCCGGGTTGATCGTTCCAGCCGGCCGCACGTACGATGTCGAACCACGTCACTGCCGGTGTCGTCGGGTAATAGAGCTGATGCAGATGACCGGGCAAGGTCAACGAAGGCCCTTTTGCCGGGTTGTCTTCGACTTGACGTGCGATGAGTTCGGCCAGTGCATAGCCGATGTCATAGCGTGGCCACTCCGCATGAACAGCGTCAGCGAAACCCGTTGGAAGTAATTGTCTTTCAGCGCCGACGATGTCCGCTGCGATACCCATCTGGGCGACGGCGTGGACGGCGCCAAACCTGTGCGCGAGGCCGATGCTCGTGTGCAGCGCGATCGCCTGCCAGACCGTGGCGACCCGCGCTCCCTGCACCCCTTCGCCGCGCAGAAAGCGCACCGCGGCATCGGCCCCATCGACTTCAAACCGCTGGTCGCCATTCGCGTAGTCGGTGATACCGAGGTCGTGCAGCACGCAGCTCAGGTAAACGAGTTCGTCGTCGTAGTCGACATCGGGGTATAGCCCCTTGGCTGCGGCGAGCTCACGGGCGAACAGGTAACTACGCACGCTGTGATGCGCAACGGGTACCGGCGAGACATCGAACAAGAACTGTCTTGCTGCGCAGGCTATATCGGAATCTGGAAGGGCCAGCCGACTCGACATGGCTCAACAGTGCCGGAACAGAGCATTGCACACCAGTGGCCAGATAGCCGGGAACCGCTAAGATCTAGCCACGATGATCGTCGCTGTGCTGGCGCTAGACCAGGTCATGGGTTTCGAATTGATGATTCCCGGCCAGGTGTTCGGCATGGCCAACCTTGCGGCAGCGGAGGCTGGTGCTATAGGCGCCGACGCCAAGGATGTGCCCCGATACGAGATACGGGTGTGCGGGGAACGCCCCACGATCAGCACGACCGCTGAGTGGGGCCAGGTCGAGATCCGCACTTCCTCCGGTTTGGACGCATTGGCGGAAGCAGACCTGGTGGTGGTGCCGGGGTCGCATCGATTCATGGAAGAGCCAGGCCGGCGCGCACTGGTCGCGCTTCAATCCGCCGCCGATAACGGCGTCAGAATCGCATCGATGTGCGTCGGCGCGTTCACGCTGGCTGCCGCCGGACTGCTGGACGGCAGACGGGCCACCACACATTGGCGGTTTGCCGAGGAATTGGCCCAACGGTATCCCGATATCGACGTCGACCCCAGCGTGCTGTTCGTCGACGAGGGCCCCGTCTTGACGTCGGCAGGAGTCGCCTCGGGGGTGGACTTGTGTCTGCACCTGATCCGCCAGCACCACGGCCCAGACTTGGCGGGGCAAACTGCGCGACGGGTAGTGGTACCTGCGTGGCGGGACGGGGGTCAGGCGCAGTACATCGAGCACGCCGGACCCGTCGACGCCGACCATCCGCTGCAACCGACGATCGTGTGGATGGAGGACAACGCAGTCGCCGATCTCGACCTGCAGGCCATCGCGAATCATGCGTCAGTGAGCGTACGAACGCTCAACCGCCAATTCCGAGAGCATTTCGGCACCACACCGATGGAATTGCTGTCACGGTTACGCGTGGACCGCGCGCGACGGCTGCTGGAGTCCACTGGACTGACCATCGATCGCGTCGCCGAGCAGTCCGGGTTCGGCTCCTACGCCTCGCTGCGCTTTCACTTCCAGCGCACTGTCGGAGTGTCGCCCCAGCGATACCGACAGAGCTACGCCGCCGGGCACTGACGACATGACGGCAGGCACAGCCGATCTCCGATGGCCAGATCTTGTCATCTTGTGACTATCTCGCCACTGGTGCCTCGGCCCGGACGCGGGAACGATTGCCAGCAGGATGAGCAAGGCGGGAATGGCCGGGATGGAGCTTGCGGCGCGAGAGATTCTCTCGGTCTGCGAGACCCTCGATGAGGATCAGTGGCGGCTGCCCAGCGCGGCCACCGGTTGGTCGGTGCAAGACGTCGTAGTTCACGAAGCGTGTCTCCTCGAGGATTTGATTGCCGCAGTGGGCGGCGGGGTCCTGCCCGATCTGAAGATCGAGGCGCTCAACAACATCCAGGTCGACGAAAAGCGTGGCTGGGCGAGCGGGCAAGTGGTCGAATTCTTCCAGCGGCAACTTAACAAGGCGCTGGGTACATTCGCTCCACTGCAGGACGAACCGTTGGCCTCAGTGGAAACTCAGATGTTAGACCTCGGCGCGTATCCGCTGCATTCCATCGTCGATATGTTCACGTTCGACATGACAACTCACCTGCGCTACGACGTCTTGAAGCCGCGCGGCCCCATCGACCAATACCTACCCCCGCTGAATGAAGCAGTGCTTGGCCCAAGCGTGTCATGGCTTTTGGGAGGGCTCCCCAAGATGCAACCCGCACTGCCACAGAGCATTTCGGCGCCGATCGCTCTTCATCTGACCGGTCCGGCCGCCGTGCATTTCGTGATCAGTGTTGTCGACGGAGCTATATCGGTAAGACCCCAGACCGACGCCGCCGCAACGGTGACGTCGTCAACATCAGATTTCCTGGTGTGGTCGACCAAGCGGTTGCCATGGGAGCCGCTGGTGACAATCGACGGCGACCGCGATGCGGCGCAACGTTTTCTGAATGCAATCAACTTGATCTGACGAGGAGGGCGTATGGCGAGCTATCAGGACTCCGCGACGTCGACGGAGACGGGTGCCAACGGTGTCACCTACTCTTACCGTCGGATGGGCACATCGAACAGTGCGCATCCGCTGGTCCTCTTGCAGCACTTCCGGGGCAACCTGGACAACTGGGACCCTGCGCTCATCGACGCCCTTGCCGCAGAGCGCGAAGTCATCGCATTCGACAACGTCGGGGTGGGCGCAACAACGGGCGAGGTTCCTGCGTCTGTCACCCAGATGGCCCACGGCGCAATCGCATTCATCAGTGCGCTCGACCTGACCCATGTCGACTTGCTTGGCTACTCTCTCGGCGGGTTTATCGCCCAAGAGATCGCGCTGATCCGCCCCGACCTCGTCGAGCGGATCGTGCTGGCCGCGACGGCGCCGCAAGGGGCGCCAGGCATGCACGGTTGGGTGTCCGACATCATTGACGCCGTCGGCAGCCCCGAGACCACCGGGGATCAATTGCTGCACGCGTTCTTCACCAAGTCCGAGTCCAGCCGGATAGCCGGCGGCGAGTTTCTCAGCCGCATCTTTGCTCGCACCGATGACCGCGACGAACCAACGGACTGGCCAACCCGCACCGCGCACTACGACGCCGTCGTGAAGTGGGGCATCCCCAACATCAGCCTGTTGGAGCGGTTGACCGGTATATCTCAGCCGGTACTCGTCGCCAACGGAGACAGTGACCGGATGATTCTGCCGCGCTACTCACACCTGCTTGGCGGCCTCCTGCCCGACGCGACGGTCAAGATTTATCCCGATGCGGCCCATGGATTCCTGTTTCAGCATCACGCCGAGTTCGCCACTGACGTGAACTCATTCCTCGACGCTGATCTCAAGACGTGATGGTCCCCGTACTCATCTCCGCGGGACTACCCCAGTCCGCGCTCGCCATCGAACAACTGGCTGCCTTCCGGAGGCTGCACGCCTCCGCACGGTATTGGGATGGCAGACCAGAAGATCAGCGACCCACGCATCTTTGAAAGTGCCTCTGACCTGCGGTTTTCTGGTGGAGCTAAGGGGATTCGAACCCCTGCCTTGACCAGGCAAAACGCGGTTCAGCTGCAGGTTCGATCCGTCTCGGTCCGGTTCAGCCCCGCTCGTACCTGCGATTTCGTTTTGGAGTCTCGACGGCGTCAAGAGCGTTCACCTTCTGCAGCGACCCGCCGGGCCGTTTCATCCGGGTGCAGTGTCGCCGCCCGCCTCACGCACCGGTGCCCGTCGTGTCCCGCCTTCAGGACGATTGCGGCCGCGCGGCCCGTACGCGACGGTTGTTGCGGATCAACACCGCGTCGGGATCGGCGGCCAATACCGGCTTAGCCGGCGCGTTCAGTTCTGCCACGCGGCCCCGGAACGCCACAGTGACGAACCGGGCGAAGTTGGCACAGCGCCGTTTTCAGTGGCTCGGTTTACTTCGCCCAGGGAAAGAATTTCGCCACCGCTGCGGCGATGATCCGCTGATAGGACGGGCCGATGATTCGAGCCAGCACATCGAGAGCCTTAGCCTCCCAGCCGATCACCACCCGGGGGCGGCCTTGGCGGACTCCATCGATGATGGTCTCTGCGGCCATTTCGGGCGAATGGAGTGCCAGCCGCTTGTCGAAGAACTCGGCGAAGGTCTGCGCGTTCTGGTCGTTGGCGACAGTGGCGTTGCGGGCGACCGCGGTCTTGATACCGCCGGGGTGCACGCATGTCACTTTGACCGGGTGCTTGGCGACCAACATCTCTTGGTGTAATGCCTCAGTGAAACCGCGGACCGCGAATTTGGCTGCGTTGTAGGCGCTTTGGCCGGGCACCGCGATCAGCCCGAACAAGCTTGAGATGTTGATTATGTGTCCGTCGCCAGACGCGATCACATGCGGCAGAAAGGCTTTGGTACCGTTGACGACGCCCCAGAAGTCGACGTCGATGATCCGCTCGATGTCTTTGAACTCGGAGTTCTCAACGTCGCCGTTGTAGGCGATGCCGGCGTTGTTGTAGACCTGGTGGACTTCTCCGAAGTGGGCGACGACGGCCTCGGCGTAGTCCAGTACGGCCTCTCGCTCGGCGACATTTAGTCGGTCGGACTTAACGTCCGCGCCGAGCGCTTCGGCCTGGCTGACCGTTTCGGCCAGTCCCTCGGCGTCGATGTCGGAGAGCGCGAGTTTCGCCCCCTTCTTCGCGAGGTTGACGGCCAGCGCCCGGCCGATACCGGATCCAGCTCCGGTGATGACGGCGACTTTGGCTTCGAATGGGTTCATTTGGCTACAACCTTTGCATCGTTGGTGTTGGTCTCGGAGAGTTCGGCGGGCATCGGAAGGTGATTGCGTAATTTCGCGCCCAGATCTGCTACCGCTTCGCGTGCCTCGGGCAGGACACTGACCTGAAGGTGGAAGTCGTGCCACAGGTTCTCGAACCGGTGATGGTCGAGGATGCCCGAAACGGTAGCGGCGACGGCGGCCTCGATCTTGTCCGCGTCGACAGAGATCGGATCGTCACCGGCGGTGTGCATCACCATCGGCGGCAGTCCGGTCATATCGCCGTACACCGGAGAGATGCCCGGCCACCTCGGATCGAGGGTTCCGGCATAGCGCGGAGCCCACTCGGCCGTCATCGACGGAAGGATCAGCGGATCACGCAGCGCCGGTCGCATCCCTTCGATGTCGATTGCGAGATCGGCCCAGGGGCAGATCAAGCCCAGCGCAGCCGGCGCGGCGATTCCCCGATCACGCAACGCCATGGCGAACGCCAGCGTTAGTCCACCGCCAGCCGAATCACCCGCAATGACAGTAGTTTTCGGATCGAGCCCGTCTTTGAGCAACCGGGTGTAGACCGCGACCATTTCCTCAAGGGCAATCGGATATCGGGCTTCGGGTACGCGTGAATAGTCGGGAACGATCGCCGTCATGCTGGCCGCAGCGGCCAGGTGCGCGACCAGGCCGCGATAGCCCTTTGCGCTACCCAGCGCGTAGCCGCCGCCATGCAGGTAGATCAACGTTCCAGTGGTTTCCTTCAATGAGTTCTGCACCATCTCGACCGGAATGCCTTCTATGGCAACGCGTTGGCAGCGTGTGCCCTTTGGCGGGCGGGCCACAGCTGTGAGCACATGCATCAAAGCGCGCTTTCCACCGACAGAGATTCGCCGGGAAGCTAACAGTGGTCGCGAGCCGCTCAGACCGGCTCGGATGGCACTCTTACTGATTGTCACGATGACCTTTCAACAAGTAACTGGTTGGCGGTATGCGTTGGCGGGCAGGCTTACTCAGGCCGCTGCGGCGTCGACCGCTGCGTTGTCGAACTGCAGCCGGGTGTCCTCGACGGGGTCGTTGAGTAGCATCTTCGAATCCTTTCCGTACTGCATGAGTACCTTCCACGGGTGCCTGAACCCCTGGCGCGGCAAGGTGTTCTTGGCGCGCTGCACGTAGCCCGACTGCAGCTGGTCGAGCATGCCGATCTCCATCGCGGAGTCCTCGAGATCACGCGGAGTCGCCACCGTGCGGCCGTTGTCGTCCATGTGCTTGAACAGACGGCACAGGTAAGCGCCGGCGAGATCGGATTTCAAAGTCCATGGCGCGTTGGTGTACCCGAACACCCAGGCCAGATTGGGAATGTTCTCGACGAGCACACTTTTATAGGTCATCTGGTCGTGCAGCTTGCGCGCCTGTCCGTCCACCGAAAGTTCCATCCCGCCAAGCATCTGGACGTTCAGGCCGGTCGCCGTGACGATGATGTCCGCATCGAGTTTCCGCCCGGATTTCAACAGGATGCCCGTCGGGGTGAAGGTGTCGATCTCATCGGTGACGACAGAAGCCTCACCCGATGCCAGCACCTTGAAAAGATCCCCGTCCGGCACCGCGCACAACCGCTCATCCCACGGCATGTACTTCGGGGTGAAGTGGCTCATGTCGAAAGCGGGGCCGAGGTGGCGTCGCACCTGCCAGAGCAGGAACCGGCGCATCTGAGTCGGCCAGCGACGGCACGCCAGGTACATCAGACGCTGGACGGCGATGTTGCGCTTGCGCGCCAACGTGTACACCCACTTCTGCGGGAGGAGTCGACCCAGGACTGCAGAGATCTTGTCGAAGGCGGGCAACGAGAAGATGTACGACGGCGAGCGTTGCAGCATGGTGACATGCCCGGCGTCGCCGGCCATCGTCGGCACCAGCGTGACTGCTGTTGCGCCACTACCGATTACGACGACCTTCTTGCCGGCGTAGTCCATGTCCTCGGGCCAATGCTGGGGATGGACGCACTGACCCGCGAACTGCTCCACGCCGGGGAAGGCCGGCAGATAGCCGGCATCGTAGTTGTAGTAGCCGGTGCAGCTGACGAGGAAGCCACAGGTATAGCTGCGAATCTCGCCGGTCGCCTCGTGCAGCGCAGTGACCGTCCAGCGGCTGTCGAGCGTCGACCAGTCAGCGCGGACGATCTTGAGGCCGTAGTGGATCTTCTCGTCGATGCCGTACTCGGCCGCGGTGTCCGCGATGTACTCGCGGATCGACGCGCCGTCGGCGAGCACCTTGTTGTCCTGCCACGGCCGGAACTTGTAACCGAAGCTGTACATGTCCGAATCCGAGCGGATACCGGGGTAGCGGAACAAGTCCCAGGTGCCGCCCAGGCGCTCGCGTCGCTCCAGCACGGCGATGGTTTTGTTGGGATGCTCGGCACTGACCTGGCAGGCCGTACCGATTCCGGACAGCCCGGCACCGATGATCAGGACGTCGAAATGCTGTGCGTTCATTGCTTCCTCGGGCTCCTTGCCTGCTGTATTCGCATGACGTTGTAGAAACAGGATCGTCGAGGGTGCCGCCATGGGTCTTGACATCTTCCGACGATCTTTTATCATTTCCCGACACCAGGGAGTTGATCGAATGGGCAGCCTGATCCGTGCGACCAACCTGTGGGGATACAGCGACTTGGTCAGGGAGCTCGGCGCTGACCCGGAGCCATTCCTGTCGCGTTTCCACATCCCGCCGGGTGTCGAGTATGAGGACGACGCGTTCATCTCCTTCGAGGCGTTCGTCCGCATGCTGGAAGCCAGCGCTGCCGACCTAGATTGTCCGGACTTCGGACTTCGTCTCTCGCGCTGGCAGGGCCTCGACGTCTTGGGACCCATCGCCGTGATCGCGCGGAACGCCCAGACTTTGCTCGAAGGGCTGGAAGCAATCGCTCGCTACTTTTACGTCCATTCGCCTGCTTTGAGTCTGACGGTCGAACCGCGCACCGTCGGCACCAACGTCAGGTTCACGTATGAGGTGACCGAACGCGGTCTTCCCGATCCGCTCCAGGGCTACGAGCTGAGCATGGCAAACGGCGCACGGATCATTCGCCTTTTGGGCGGCCCGGAGGCTCGGCCGCGCGCGATCTCTTTCATGCACGAACAGCTGGGCTCCATGGGTGCGTACCGCGACGCGCTGGATTGCCCGGTTCGCTTCGGACAGACCTGGTGCGGATTCGAGTTACCCGTGCGTCTGGCCGACAGGCCCATCGACAGCGCCGATCCGGAGACCCGCCGCATCGCCACCAAATACCTGGAGTCTCACTACTTACAGAGCACTGCGACGCTGTCCGAACGGGTGGTGGAGCTGACCCGGCGGCTGCTGCCCACCGGCCAATGCAGCGCTGATGCCATCGCCGACCAACTCGCCATGCATCCGCGAATGCTCCAACGACGCTTGGCCACCGAGCGTGTGCGATGCCAGGACCTGATCGACCGGGAGCGCCGCGACCAAGCAGCGAGGTACCTTGCTGACGCGAGGCTGCATCTCAGCCAGATAGCTGGACTGCTCGGCTATTCCGAACAGAGCGCGCTCAACCGCTCGTGTCGGCGCTGGTTCGGAAAGACACCGCGGCAATATCGCGCGGACTTCGCGGTGTCGCCGTCGCGAGTTGATGGCTGATATGAGTGAGAAAGTTTCTTCACGAAGTGGCGAAGTGATTCGGGACCGCGTTCGGCGTTCGGCGTAACGGATGCGCGGTCCTGGGTAGCGTTGGTTCACCGGTATCGACAGAGCACAGTTACCAAGGCGAATGGGGACGGGTAATGGCGGCCGGGGTATGCAGAATGATGTGTCTCGGCGTTGCCGTGCTGCTGGCCAGTGCCGTGGCCGGCTGCGGCGGCGACGGCAATAGGTCGGGGCCAACGTCGACGACCGCAGCCCCCACGCCGGCCCAGGCCCGCGAGATCGCCAAGGACGCCTACATTTACGGCTTTCCGATGGTCGACAACTACCGCATTCAATACTCGTATTTCGCCGACCAGCAGGATCCGCAGTACAAGGGCCCCTGGAACCAGATCCACAACACCGCCCGGGTGTTCACCCCCGCCGACACCGCCATCCCGACGCCCAACTCCGACACGCCCTACTCGTTCATCGGTGCTGATCTGCGCGCTGAGCCGCTGGTACTGACCATCCCCCCAATTGACGCAGGCCGCTACTTCGCGGTCCAGTTCGTCGACGCCTACACCTACAACGTCGCCTATGTCGGCAGCCGCACCACCGGCAACGGCGGCGGCAAATATTTGCTCGCCGGACCGGGCTGGAACGGTGACAAACCCGGCGGCACCAACGACGTCATCCGTTCCGACACCGACTTGATGCTGGTGGGCTACCGCACCCAGTTGTTCGGTCCAGACGACATCGACAACGTCAAGAAAATCCAGGCCGGCTACCAGGTTCAACCGCTCTCAGCTTTCTTGAACCAGCCGCCGCCGGCCGCTGCCCCGACGATCGACTTCGTCAAACCGCTGACGAAGGATCAGCAGAAAACCTCACCGGAGTTCTTCAACATCTTGAACTTTGTCATGAAATACGCCCCGACGTTGCCCTCGGAGAAGGACCTGCGGGCCCGGTTCGCCTCCATCGGCATCGGACCCGACGGCTCCTTCAACGCAGCCACCCTGACACCGGAGATGCGCACCGCCATCGAGGGTGGAATGGCGGACGCTTGGGCCGAACTCGCCACATTGCAAAAAGACAAAATCGACACCGGCCAGGTGACCTCGGGCGATTTATTCGGCACCCGCGAATATCTCCGAAACAACTACCTCTACCGGATGGCCGGTGCAGTGCTCGGAATCTACGGAAACTCCGTGCAGGAAGCGATGTATCCCACCTTCTCCACCGACTCCACCGGCGCACCGCTGGCCGGAGCGAACAATTACACCTACCGGTTCCAGCCCGGCCAGCTACCCCCGGTCAACGCGTTCTGGTCGCTGACCATGTACGAGCTGCCGTCCAGCCTGCTGGTCGCGAATCCGATCAACCGGTACCTGATCAACTCACCCATGCTGAACAGCCTGACCAAAGACCCCGACGGGGGTGTCACGTTCTATATCCAAAACACCTCACCGGGCTCGGACAAAGAATCGAACTGGCTGCCCGCGCCCCGAGGCCCGTTCCGGATGTTCGAGCGACTCTACTGGCCCAAACAAGAAGCACTCGACGGCCAATGGAAAGCTCCCCAACCACAAAAAGTCTCCTAGCCCGACCTCTCCTCGTCGCCTCTAAAACGATTGCGCGAGTGTTTCATCCGTGGGTGCAAAAGGCGGCGTAGCTGGACGGGGCTTAATAGCCCAGGGCGGAAGGCCGCCGGTGGACGTTTTATTCCTTCTTCCAGTCGGCGCTAAATCGCCGGCAATGAATGGAATCCGCTCCGACGCCCGTCGGAGCACGTTCCTTGAGTGGAGCTAAGGGGATTCGAACCCCTGCCTTGACCAGACAAAACGCCGTTTCAGCTGCGGTTTCGTTCCGTCTCGTTCCGATTGAGTACCGTTCGTTACCTGCGGTTTCGTTTCGGGTCTTGACGGCGTCAAGACGCCGAACCACCGGGGTGGCCGTCGAGAAACCCCGTCAGCCCTGTGGGTTGGTGAGGACCGAGGGCGATCTGCTCAACGACACCGACGCCGCGGCGGTCACCCATCTTGGCGATAACGAGGTTCTGCAAGTGAATGGAGGCAAAGTCGGTCGGATCGAAGTCGTCGAGACGTATTGATTCGCGGTCGGTTTCGAGCTGCCCATGGAAGGAACCGTGACTCCAGGACGGATGCCAGTAGCCGATGCCACGCATGCGGAAGGTGAACACCT
>Ga0302326_10026457_pt1 | contig 11725 bp, 9 predicted proteins | sample Palsa_T0_3_FD_202264 | JGI IMG/M metagenome (GOLD analysis project Ga0302326, IMG submission 202264) | Peat permafrost microbial communities from Stordalen Mire near Abisko, Sweden - Palsa_T0_3 | ecosystem: Environmental > Terrestrial > Soil > Palsa > Peat permafrost | place: Sweden: Abisko... | reverse complement strand
TACAACCACCAATGACTGCATTCCCGCCTCCTTTGCAGCCTCGACCTCTTCCACTCTATCAGTCAAGAACAGCCAGTTGCTAATGTCATTCTGCCTGCTTGCAGCAATCTTTCGATAACTGCTGGCATCCTTCTTCATTCCGGCATTAACGGTATCGAAATACCCACTGATCAGAGGCATCAAATCTGCATCTGGTGTCGAGTTTGTGTACCGGAAAAGGAGTTTTTGGGCAGCCACAGAACCAGATGAGTAGATGATGATGGGAATTCCAGCCTTCTGCCATGCCAGAAAGGAAGGGTGCACGTCAGGGAAGAGAGGGCATCGTATTTCGCCTGACTCGTAGCCATTTACCCAGAGGTACCCTTGGAGGTCCTTGAGATAGGAGATCTTCACATCACGGGATACAAGGTCGTTGAAATGTGCGGAGAGCGCTTCTGGGGAGGTGCGATGTTCCGCTGGGAACCCGTTCCGGTAAGGAGCGAAGGAGCGAGAGCCCCATTGTGTAGCTAAGACATTAGGCAAGGCTTGGATTGAGTATGGATACTGTGAGGAGGGTCAGTGGCTGGGTCAAGTGAGTAGAGAAAGGGTTTGCTTTTGAGGGATAGATGTGGCGCATGCAGGGACTTGAGTTGGGGAAGGATATGACTTGCTCTCTGAGCAGAGAGACCACGGAAATGGGCTTTGCCACTAGGAAGACGACGATTTTGAAGGAGATGGCTGGTCTCTTTGCGAGTCATTGGTTTCCGTTATGTCTCGTGGAGCGCTGCATATCTCAATTGACCAAACGGAGAGGATGCGGAGAATTACTCTCTTTCTGGAGTAGCAACCAACCGTGTTCTTGGGTGGCCGGCAGTTGCCATCTCGTGCCACTTTCGCGCTCGTGTCCGTGCAAGATATGCGCAAAGAGCACGGTATCGCTGCTTGCTGTGGCGAACCATGAACTGCTTCGTCGAGATCGCAACACTTGTGCAGCTCCAGGTGACCCATTACAGGCCAGAGAGAGAGAGAGAGAAAGCTTATTCTCACATTCTATGATCGCTTGCATTCCAAACGGCACTTGCGAACGTTCTAAACTGCTTGGATCTTTGGATCTAGGATGTGAGGCCTCGCTCTCAGGTGATGCGAGAGGGTTCGAGAAATGTCGAAAAGCCCACGACAGTGCAAACCCCGACTCAGGAAAAGAGGATATCGAGCACAGAAACCTTGCTCACCAGAACATCTTTGACGAAACTGATGGGACACACTGTTCCCTCTGCATATGCATATGTTGTCAGCCCTGCCTTGATACACGTGACCAAAATGGTGGATTCTCTCTCCTTTCAACTTGAAGGGAAAAGCGGCAGCGGGATGAACCTACCAATGTCAAGGAGGACCACTTCGACATCAAGTGAGAATGCCATCCTGCTCGCAACACGTTCCCTTGCTTTTAGGTTTCTCGGTCCAGATAGTGTAGCGGTGAGCAGCAGAAATTTTCACGGTTATCGAATGGCAAGCGTCAAAATCAGGAATGGTCGGATCTAGACCGGCGATGAATGTTATTGTGGGTTGCAGCAACGTGCAGTAGACTGCATGAGGGCGTCCTTTAAGATTAGTGGCGGGTTGCTTTCTGCATATTTCTCAACTCAGCTTGCAGGAAAGGTGCATCACGAACTCTCATGAACCGAACGGTCCTGGAGAAGTGGTAACTTGCTGTCTCTGGCCTTATTTTTTACTGGACTGTACTGTAGTTGATGATGGCGGTGAGAAGGCCTACCGGTATTTCGATAGTGGATTTGATACTTCTGGCTTGGTGGGCCACTGACTGATACATGCTTACTGTTTGCTCCAGGCCTGCATTGCATGAAGAAAGAGAGCCAGCGAATGGCGGCCCCACTAGCCTTACGGGAGAGTCAAAGGTACTGGTACGGCACCAGCACCGCACGCTCTGGATCGTGATTGGAGGACAGCACTGCAGACTCTCGCTGTACTACTACGTACAGTCCGCACGTACAACGTAGTAGAGAACGGAAACGTATCTTCTTGGAGCATGCGTTTCCGCTTTTGGAAGTCAAGAGACTTTGGGATACTGATTCGAGGAGCACTTTATTTGGCTGTCTGCTCTCTGCTCTCTGGTATCGGACGCAACGGTACGAAGCTGAGTGAGGTATCGTACAGTAGCAGTTTCACTGAAGCCTTTTCTTTCTCACCGCTGCGCGTGGCGAGCATCGCGTAATTCTTGCTCGTCGTTTCTTGAAACCGTCATTGTGCGGAGAACAGCTCACGATCTTGTATGACTGTATCAGATCCAGGACGGCTGTGCGCAAGATTTTTGTGGAGGTACAGAGTATATACAGTTGTACTCGCTCGTACTGTACCACGATATACCTTACAGTAGGAGGGAGATCTGCTGTTCCACAGGCGTTGGCCACGTTTTACTGTACTGTACTGGGGAATCGAGGCTTTTCTTCGATCCCTCAAAACTGTTTGGAAAGATGCACGATATGCGCCCTGGCCGGAGATGTGGATGCTGGTTGGTAACTGATGATCTGCCTCTGGAGGCGCCACGAAGTCACCATCCTCGCAGTTCACATTCGGGAGCTCGCAGGCTCCACTCTGTGTCTTGTGGTTGTACAATGGCGTCCGTCAACGTCCGATGGTGCAAGACTACTGTATTGTAGATGCAGACATAATTTGGCTCTGTTTGGGCTGGGGTGGTGTCGTTCTTGGGTACAGTAAATTTACGCCAATTGCCGTCTCGCTGAGAAGTTTCAGGGTCTCTGGGGCAAGCCATGATCGAGCGGGAGTGACATCTTGCTGTATCAAAATGCCTGCAGCACAGGGTTGTCGAAAGCCAAATTGGGTGATCTACAGTACCGTACATTCAGCGAGTTGGAGCCCTGAGCCTTTCCGAGGATAAAGGGCCAAAGGCAGCTCGACGCGTGCAGACGTGATGATCTTACAAGTTGAAGCACGACCACCGCTCAAGGCCTTGAATTTAAATTGGATGGTGGAATGATAAGCGAGTCAGACGTTTCAATTTCGATATGGCCCATCAGATATTGTACAGTACATTACAGTAGTTTTGTAGATCTGCAGCGGAGGTGTAGGGCGTCTACTCGTGATAGGCTGCTAGCGTTACCGTTTGCATTTAGGCATTTTTAGATGTTTCTTGATACAACCACCTGTGTGGGCAACACGCGATTCGAAGAGCAAGAAACTTCTGGAGAATGCCGAACACTGGACATCCCACCATCGACGATGCAGCCGAGTCGGAGCATGAAGCAAGAAATTTGATGGGCGCTGACTCCAGTCTCCAGCTGGTTGATAATACTAGTCCAGTACAGTACTGTACTTCACTGTACTGTACGCACACGCGGGTTTCATTACGGCAGTAACTGAGAGTACAGTAATAATCAATCAGTCTTTAGGAATGGGAACACAGTTACTACAGTATACACAATTGAGCACCCCTTTTCCCTCTGCAACGCGGGGTCCTCGGAGGCCGCCGATGGCATCATCGAGGGCCGTGCTCGAGCTCACTGTTCGGAAATGAAGTTGTGCATTGATTGATGACGATACCGTATCTTGGGTGACCTCGTGCTCCCTGTACAGGACAGTACTGTAACATTCGAGAAACTCTAGAGTCTGGAGAATCCTCGCCCCGAACTCCGTGCGATGCGTGACAGATGATCAATGGATCACAATGGATCACTCGGCATCAAAGAGCATTTCCATTGAAAAATTCAAACTTTCAAAGAGTATTTTGGGAGCTCTTTTTGGACACTTCACGCTCGCCATCTGGTCGAGGTCGGGGTCACACGACCCCGCGGAGTCTCAGTTTGGAGATCAAAGAAGCAGACCCGTTTGTAGCCCTTTCTAAGCAAGATTGCAATGCGTCTGTCATTGGGCGGCAAGGCGTATGGAAGGATTCCGCCCAGTGTTTCCAACGGATTCCGCGGAACTAGAGGGATGGCAAAGGCTAGATTATTGGATGGCTGACGTTTTGGAAACGCCTTTGTGGCCCTCCTCTGGCCTCGTGGCCAGATGCAAAATTGCGGATTGCTAAATTGAGTTCGATTACTGTACTGTACTGTACTGTACGGAAGTACTGTACTAGTACTGAGTTGTCCTGGCGAGTGCGTGGGTCATCGGAGCATGGGAAGTTGGAACAGCGTGAAAGCGTGTTGTGGCCACCGCTCACTCGAGGGCTTGGCAGCTTGGCTTCGCCGAGGGAGCTTTGAGCCTTGAGAAGTTTGAGGGAGCTTGGGTGCGTGGAGTGTTCCAGAACCAGGCGGGTCATTGGCAGTGCCAGCTCTCAGCAATACTTCGTAACTCGGAATCAGTTGCAACCTTCGAGACAACCTTGGGGGGGGGGTTGCAGGCTTACAGCTAGCCAAGCCCAAGGGCCAGCGAGACCATTCAAGAGCACGTTGTGCCTGAAGGGGGCAAGCGTCTGATGCACCGCCAATGCAGGCCACAGGAGACGCAACGAGGCACGCGCAAGCCCGGTGGACACCGGCATGAGTGTAAAGTTAGCTGACCAATGGTGGCGCGAGAGGTGTCGCGATGGAATGCGATGGAATGATCTGAAAGCGGCGGCACGAGGCCCGTCGGCAGAGCGATCGGGTTTCAGCTCTGCGCCGCGCTACTGGCTGGCCGGGCGCGGTGAGCTGGCGCTTGCCTTTATCCGGCAATGAGAGGGGGCGCTGCTTTCCGTGCGCGCCGGGATGCCTGACCTGAGCTGGCCTGACCTGACCTGACCTGACCTGACCTGACCTGACCTGACCGATCCAGTTTGATGAGAGGTGAAAGAAGGTGAAAGAGGTGAAGAGAGGTGAGAGGTGAAAGGTGAGAGGTTGAGAGGTTGACTCAGGTGAGAGGTAAGGGGGTCGTGTGAGTGGGGCCTGCCTGCTGGCTTCCTTCCCTGCCTACCCTGTTCTGCCGACTCTGCTCTGCTCTGCTCTGCTTTGCTCTGCTCTGATCTGATCTGCCCTGCCCTGCCCGGCCTGTCGTGGACTCGTGGTGGCCTGAGGCTTCAACTGCGATCGCTCGCCACCGCTCGCCCTATCCCCCCCAATTTGCCGACTCCCTTGTCCGGCGACCAACAAACGACGCTAGTGCGCTCGCTCGCTCGCTGTTGACCTGCTTCCCCGTTGCTGGCCTTCTTTCCTATCTTCACCATCCCCATCCTCCCATCCCACTCCGTCAAGCTGCGTACGATACTCAAGACTGGTCACAATCGTCGTCCGCAGTGTTCCTTCCTCCCCTCCCTCCTCTCTCTTCCGCCCTTCCTCCTCCTAATTGACCTCCACCTCTATTTCACCGCATTCCTTCCGAGTCGACGTTGCCTCGCTGCCCTTCTGCGTCATCCCAGTTGCTCACAACAACAACAACAACAACATTCACATTCCCCACCGAAACCACTAGAACTGCCGCAGAAACATTCAGATACATCAATCAATCACCTTACGTCAATCATCACTCACCAGCTCCGCCTTCACCTTCTCTGAGCCCTTCGACCACACGGGCCCATCATAAATAACATCCTTCCTAGAAGCGGATAAGGCAGACGATGAGCAAGCTCTTCGACTACCTTTTCCCATCAATCAATCAAACACAACACATGAGTTCCAGACAAGAGCCAGAGATTGTCCTACGATAGACTGCCCCGACAATCTCACCAACTGGTAGCCTCGGCAGCTCGCGGAGTCATCAAATCCATCATCCGCCGAGCTCATTGATCGATCATCTTCGGAACTTCTTCCACCTTCCCGCGAAGTTCATAGAGATTCAGTACAATCAGCAATTAGCTGTTCGTGTTGTGTTCCTCAATCGACCTTCCTCTTCGACTTCACCCCTCTCACCCCCTCTCACCCACACCTCTCAACATCCATCGAGCAGTACGGTTTTTCGTGCTGTTTGCCGAGGCCACCTTCGAACCTCAGACACTCGTTCGTCACCACACCTTTGGCTCCCATGTCAGCATAACGACTTCACACCTTTCCTTATCGGACATTTCGTCCATTGTTCCTATTTACGACCAGTCACTCAGTTCCTTTTGTTAGCGATTCGAATACCCATCAATGAGCCTCTGACCCCTACTACGATCCGGAGTTTACACCATCGTCATTTCCCCCGCAGTTGAAATTACATTTATATAGCGTTGCCAGTTTGTTTATTCGCCTGAACTTCTCCCGCTTCTCGCTTCACCTCCACGCCCTCCTTTCCAAACCTTCACCCTCACCGAGCGTAGCTCCTTGTGCCACCAATTTTGTTTAGAGAAGACAAAAGCATTTCCCCGATTGTATTGCTTGACCTCAAGCCTTCAGGGTCCAAAAACATCACGGTTGTACAACAATTCCTCGCATTTTTCGGGTTTCTAGTTATTTAATATTTACACCTCACTTTCAACCTTCACCTTTCGAAATCGATCATCATCCTATCCGTTACATTCACCATGGAATGCCTAAAGGAAAAGTTTTATGATGGCGTCGTGCTGGACGGACGATTTGAGACGGTCTCTCCTCTGAACCATGGTTCATTCGGAATGGTCTTTATGGCCAAGGACTTGACAACAAACGAATTCGTTGCTATCAAGTGCTTGACAAAGAAGTCTGCGACTAATGAATCAGATTGCTCCTTTGCTGTCGACGAGCGTTCTGAAGAGCTCGCCTGCCATGCCCGCCTTGGATCTCATGCCAACATTGTCAACCTGATCCACTCTTTCGAGACGGATGCCCACATCTACATCGTCCTCGAGTTTTGCTCAAGGGGTGATCTATACGAAGCTATTCGGACTGGAACAGGACCGTTAGAAACTGAACATGTCCGCCAATTTATGCTCCAGCTCGTCGATGCTGTTGCGTACATCCACGCCAAGGGCATGTATCACCGAGACATCAAACCAGAGAACATCTTCTTGACCCAGTCGGGAGAAATGAAATTGGGAGACTTCGGTCTCGCCACGACGGAGACCTGGACCTACGAATCTACTGTTGGTAGTGATCGTTACATGTCTCCGGAACAATACGACTCTGCTGGTGCGGGCTATGCACCCGAAAAGGCCGATATCTGGGCCATTGGTATTTGCTTGCTCAACATCCTCTTCTCTCGAAACCCGTTCACCGCACCCACCGAGTCAGATCCCTTGTTCTTGGATTTCTCTCGAGACAAGCAATCACTCTTCGACGTCTTCCCGACAATGTCCCAAGACACCTACGAGGTTATTGCCCAATGCATGAGTTTGGATCCACGCAAACGATCGCTCAAAGCTGCCCGTGAAGCACTTGAACGTGTTGTTAGTTTCACCACATTTGACGAGTCATTGGACGATTTCTGCTCCGCCGAGAGACGAGGCATTGCCAGTGCCAACCGCGAGCCACTTCGGACCCCCTCGATTCAAAGCCCGCAGATGGATACCGGCTCATTCCCCTGGGCCAAGGCCTTACATGCCAGCCCACCTCAACAGTTCCGTCAACTCTCTGCCATCCCCGACGACGAGAGCTACAAATCCGAAGACCTCTTTCCCAGTTCGGAAGAGAGCAGCAAGGATTGGTTCTCTGTTGGACAGCAAACTCCCTCTATGGCATCGATATTAGACTCGTCTCTTGCTTCCATGCGATCCCTTGCCATCAGGCGGCCATTCAAGACCAGCCCGCCCAAGGCAAGCCTCACTCCCATCTCCGGCTCGTTGCCAATTACAATGTCGAAGCCAAAGCCGTTGCCCTCAATGGCATCAATTTTCGGGAAGAAGAACGACGTTGTCTCCAAAAGTTGGAGTGACCTTTGGGATGAGGACATCGAAGAGGAAGAAGAGGAGGCCGAGAAACAGCTTAAAGCAAGACAAATGCAAAATGCGAGAACCTGGAGTCACGAGAGCAAATCTGAAGATGATACGATACGTCAAGGACCGTTGAAGCCAAAGAATTCATCGTTTGTAAATATTATCAAGTTGAATGCGCAGGCCGGCCGGGCTACAGCCAACGACATCGATGGCGACCTTGTTGCCGATGGCTTCTTTTTCCATGATACGCCGAAAGAGACCATCGTCCGCGACTCTCCCCGTCGCTATTCACCACCCCCAAAGCGAATCACTTTCGACAAGTGGTCGGCGCTTGGAGAACGCCGGCGGGCATACACGGGCGCCTCGGAGTCGGAGAAATCACCTGAGTTGTGGAAGACACGGAGAAACGTTGGATTAGGCTTCACTGGGTTTGGAGCCGGAGTTTGGGATAATAAAGCGAACACTGTTATTAAGGATACGACTAAGGATAAGGGCAAGGGTTGCCCATGGGCTAGGGATCGGGTCCGAGATCACCATTATGGCAAGGAGAAACGCCATGGAGATATCGGTGACCTTGAGTGGGTTGGAGGCTGGGAGAGCCTTCACTTGTAGTTTGACTTCTTTCTCGAGACATCCTTCACTCGGTATGCGCATCGCCATGACTTGTTCAGAATATACATTGGGCAGGTTTATAGTGACACATTCGAGACGGAAGGACGGGATTTTGGCTTGGACTCGCTTTTCTGTGTATTAGATATCTTCGGACTTTAAAATACCAGACAATTACCCACTCTATATAATGATCTAGTTTGTATGTGATTGTTTCTGGAATTAGCATCCAGTTGGAGGGCGGGCCAACGGCACCTCGGAGGATTCTCTCCAACCCCTGAAAACACGTGAGCGATAAGTCCTACCGGTATTTGTCACAAGCGGGGTAGATGCGTTTCTTTTCATTAATGAGAGCAAGCCCCCTTTTAGCTCAAACAGCCCCTTGCGTCTATCGGGTTTTCGTCTTCCCCTAGATACACTCAGTTTGATCAGTTGATTGCTGCAGGAACTCGATGTGGACGAAAATGAAATCTAACGTCAGCCATCCGGAGTTCGGTGCTAGGACTACGGCTACTGAGGTTGCGGGGGTGTTTAATGGGGAGATTCGGGGGAAAGTTGGTGAGTGAATTTATGTTTTAGCTGTTCTGGCATCACGGTGTGAGTGAGGAGTGTACGTGGATTTTGTTTGAACGGTATTGGTATTGTGCACGTTGTTGAATGTGATTACTTCTTCGGGCGGCAAGGCTGGCCTGGCTGCTGGTTAGCCTACCTGAGTAGTCTGGTCACTCAATGTCTTCGAAACGAGATGGGAGGTGAAATTTGATGCTCGTTCAAACTCCATGGGCCCAGCGTTCTGGATTGAAGAACGACCAGTGGTCTTTGTTCTTCTCCCTTCGGTTCATTCTCACATGTGAACGAGTCTGCCATGTGCTGATTCTCACTTCCCTCCCCAGTCCTGATCACGGGCATATCACCCAAGAGCATAGGCGAAGCAGTCGCCATCGCCCTTGCAGCACACGAACCCCGCCTGCTTATTCTTGCGTCTCGCACTCTCTCCAAGATCCAGGCTGTATCTCGAATCATTCAAGCAGCACACCCACGTGTCAGGGTTCAGGAAGTAGTCGTTGATCTATCTAATCTGAAATCAGTCCGAAAGGCTGCAGGCGAGATTAAGAGGATTCTGGAGAAAGAGGGAAGCGAGATGAGTGTCTTGTTCAATAATGCGGGTATTAATATTAGTGAGAGACGTCTGACAGATGGAGTGGAGCTGCAATTTGCAACGAATCATCTCGGACCTTTTCTACTGACCAATCTCTTGCTTGCTTCAATAAACGCCCGAGAGAGGGTGAGAGTCGTCAACACTTCAAGTGAGGCTCATAGAATTAGTCCTGTGAGGTTTAGCGATGTCGGTCAGACGCCTGGGGCGAAAGTTGAGATTGAAGATCTGCCGAGGAGAGGCATGCCAGAGGGGATCTTGAGAAGTGATGGGAGGTATGAACCGAGTGTTGCTTATGGGCAGAGCAAGACCGCGAATGTCCTTTTTGCTGTTGGGTTGAATAATAGAGGCGTGAAAAGCTTTGCTGTCATGCCGGGGAGTATGTATCAAGCCTGAGTGGCGACGAATTGCTTTGTGCTGGGCTGACTTTTGGGTAGCTATTGCAACTGATCTAGCTCGGGACCTGGACGAGCAGGGGGTCAAGAGCCTTACCCAAGGGGATTTTGACTGGAAATCAGCAGATCAGGGAGCTGCAACCTTGGTGGTGGCAGGTTTTGACCCTGGACTGGATGGTGAGTGCTCTTCTCTGCTTATTGATGAGCGCAAGTGGCATGAGAGCCAAAAAACGAGCTAAGATTTGTTGGTGCAGCTGAGACGGGGGTGTACTTGGATGACTGTCAATTGAAAAGGCCCTCGAAATGGGCATCCGATGCCGAGAAGGCTGAGAGGCTTTGGAGGTTGAGTGAGGAATTGGTGGGTGAAAAGTTTATCAGCGGAAAAGAGAGCCGCTTGTGAAGTTGTAAATCGGATTTATCATTTATGTGAGAATGGCTTCTTTGTGGACAATATACATCATCAGAGTCGAAAATGGAAAGGGACCTTGCCCATCGAGAGGCAGGCGCTTTGCATTATTATTCATCATAGAATCTCCCGAGTATATTTGCAAATTGAGATCCATTTCCCAAATTCTCGAAGATCATAATTGAGAGAGATTATTCGACCGGCGATTGTTGGAGAGGTGGCTTTTGTGCTTCGGCTAATCCAATTTCCAAACTAACTACCTGCTCCTCGCGTATGATGCAATAACTGTAAGGAAGGATATGAGACTGCTGTTATTGAACTAGAGAAAGCAAAAGAGAGACTGTGAATTGGTGATGTTGACATGTCCACGGAGATTGGAAGTAAATCAGGAGTCGGTGATAGGTTGAGTTCAAGCTAGCAAAAGGGACGAATGAGACATACTTTTCGGGCTGAAGCAATTCCATATTGACGAAAGTCTTACTGTAAATCAACGAAGACCTTTCGTGGGAGACAAGGATTGAAGCAAAGAAAGACATTCTGACAGGAAACCAACACCAACACCCGCGCCCGCATGCACTCGATGCTGAGATTTTCACGGGACATGAGGCCCTGCCCGCATCTCAAGGATCTCCTCCAATAGCCATCTGGCTCCCCGCGTTTTCATCGGCCTCACTCCTCAGCCAATTCCAGCCCGTGGCGCCCTCGCTTCCGTTTGCAGGCCGTGGCCGTGGTTCCTGCTTTTCGCCCATGCCCATGTGCTTTGCTCGCATTAGCAACCTCAGTCTCCATCACACTTCGCCTCCTTTTTTTTAACTTTATAGTACCTTTCCCCATGCCTGGCATGAAGCATGCCATCGCTGGCGCTTGGCTAGACCACAGCAAACTCTATCTCTATAAGGTTAGTCCTCACGGAAGGCTGCCAGAAACGGTTCAGAAGAAGGTAAAGTTCTAGTCTGATCACCACGTTACCCGGCCCCCGGGACCCTGTAGGTCCCGAAGAGTTCTATAAGGAGCTTATATCTCATTGCCTAGCTTCTCTTGAAATAGCTTGTTTTTTCTAAAGTAACCTTTTCGATGCTCGACTGAGCTGCCCTCCATGAGTCCATAACCAATTGGGTCACCGCAGATCTACACAAGCAACTGATTTTATGTTATATTTTAACGCGTTCAATCATGGCCGCGGAGGACAGAGGCCCCCAAGTTGCGGGAGTTGCTATTTCGTTCTTGACATTATCGTGGATCTTCGTCAGCTTAATGTGTTATGCCCGGACAGTTATGATAAAAAGCCTTGGGCCGGATGACTGGCTTGTGGTTACATCTCTTGTAAGTTGTTTCTTTCGGTCCTAATTTCCATAATGGAGAGAGAGCCTATCCCTCGCTGACCCTGGATCCCTCGG
>Ga0302326_10026456_pt1 | contig 11725 bp, 14 predicted proteins | sample Palsa_T0_3_FD_202264 | JGI IMG/M metagenome (GOLD analysis project Ga0302326, IMG submission 202264) | Peat permafrost microbial communities from Stordalen Mire near Abisko, Sweden - Palsa_T0_3 | ecosystem: Environmental > Terrestrial > Soil > Palsa > Peat permafrost | place: Sweden: Abisko... | reverse complement strand
GTACCGCGGGGCCTCTCCCGTCCAGACGGCGATCGCCGCCGGCGAGACGGGAACCGGGATGACCCTCATGCGCATCGTCCGCGAGCTCGATGCCGGTCCCGTCGGGGACGTGGAGCCCGTGGACATCCGCCCCCTGGACACGGCCTCCGAGGTCGAGGCCAGGCTCGCGGCCTGCGCCGTCCCGCTGCTCGCGAGGACGCTTCCGCTCGTCGCCCGCGGCGAGCTTGAGTTCCGCGAGCAGGACCACGCGCTTGCGAGCTTCTGCCGCAGGCTCGGCAAGCCGGACGGCGTCCTGGACTTCGCCTTTCCGGCCTCCGTGCTCGCCGCCCGCGTCAACGCCCTTCATCCCTGGCCCGGCGTCACGGTGGAGATTGACCGGACGCCGGTGAGGCTCGGGCTGGCCGACGCCCTCACGGGGACGGTCCCGGCGGCCCCCGGGACCGTCGTGAACTCGGACGCCGAGGGCCTCCTCGTTTCCACCGGCTCGGGCATCCTCAGGCTGCGCCGCCTGCAGCGCCCGGGCGGCCGGATGCTCCGTGCCCCGGAATTCCTCCGGGGCTTCCCGGTCGCCTCGGGCAAGGTGCTCGCCTCGGGGCCGATGCCGGCGCTCCTCTCCGGCTCCCCCTTCGGGCGCTAGGGGCGCGCCGACACATGCCGCTTGTTTTCAAGCGGCCCCTTGGCAAGAGTGCGGGCCGATGCCCGGCAGGCCCGCACCACGCAGTTTGGCGTTTCTTTGCGCCGCCCTCGCGGCGTCGATCGCGGCCGTCCGCGCGCCGGCGCAGGCGGAGGTTGCCGACCTCCGGGAGGACATCAAGGGCCTCACCGAGCGCGTGAGCGACCTCTCGCTGCGCGTCGAGCAGCTCGAGCACGACAACGCGGAATTGAAGTCCAAGCTCGATTCCGCCGGGCCGGGCGGCGACATGGTCACGGCCGAGCAGCTCAATCGCGCCGTGGCCGCCCTCAATGCGTCGATAAAGACCGCGGTCGATTCGTCCCGGTCCGACATCCTGCAGAGGGTGGCCCTGCAGATGGAGAACCTTGCGAAGCAGACGAACCAGGCGCTGGACTCGGTTGCGAGGAGCTCCGCGGCGGCCCAGGCGGCGCCCGTTGCGCAGGCGCAGGCCGCGAAGCCGGACGATCTCGGGGGCAGGACGCCCGGGAGCTACACCGTCCAGAAGGGCGACTCCGTCGGCCTCATAGCGAAGAAGACGGGCGCGAGGGTCCAGGACATCGTCGACGCGAACAAGCTCGCGGACCCCTCCAAGATCCTTGTCGGCCAGGTCCTCGTTATTCCCGGGAGCAAGTAGGCCCCGCGGTCCGCGATTCCCTTCCCCAATGGCACCCCCTCAAAAATCCAGACTTGGCCGCGGACTCGGCGGCCTCATTTCCGCGGCGAAAACCCCCGCCGCGGCCCCCGCGGCGCAGGTCCCCGCCCCCGCAGCCGCAGGCTACATTGAAATCCAGGTGCACCTGGTCGAGCCAAGCCCCTACCAGGCCCGGCGCGAGATCGCCCACGAGCAGCTCTCGGAGCTGGCGGAGAGCATCCGCAGCGAGGGCCTGCTCCAGCCGATCGTGGTGCGCAGGAGCGGCGAGCGGTTCCAGCTGATCGCCGGCGAGCGGCGCTGGCGCGCGTTCCAGCTGCTCAAGATAAGGACGATCCCCGCCCGGGTGGTCGAGGCGAGCGACGCGTCCGCCGCGTCGATCGGGCTCATCGAGAACCTCCAGCGCGAGGGCCTGAACCCGATCGAGGAGGCGCAGGGCTTCGCGAGCCTTGTCCGGGACTTCGACCTGACCCAGGAGACGGCGGCGGAGCGGGTGGGAAAGAGCCGCGCCTCGGTCGCCAATTCGCTGCGCTTGCTTGCGCTCGACGCGGAGATCCAGGGCTTCATCGCCAAGGACCTCCTGAGCGTCGGCCACGCGAAGGCGCTCCTGGCGATCGAGGATCCCGCCGGGCGCACGGTCCTCGCCAGGCGCATCATCGAGGAGGGCCTGAGCGTTCGCCAGGCGGAGAGGCTCGGCCAGAAGGGGAAGGCGGCCGGGGCGTCGCGGCCGGGGCGCCGCCGCGCGCTTCCGGCGCGCGACGCCTCCGAGGTCGAGAGCATCCAGAAAAGGCTCACGTCCCACCTCGGGGCGCGGGTGGCGCTCATCCATTCGCCGAAGAAGGGCCGCATCGTCATCGAATACCGGGGCAACGACGACCTGCAGAGGATCCTGGAGAAGATTGGCGTCGGGGGGCCGGATGGCACCTGAGCCGCCCGCGATGTTCGACCTCAGCATCGTCCTCGTCGACCGGCCCGGCGCGCTGGCGGCGATGGGGGAGACGCTGGGCCGAGCGGGGGTGAGCGTCGAGGGTGGGGGCGCGTGGGTGGTGGACGGGCGCGGCGCCGCGCATTTCCTGGTGGCCGACGGGAAGGCTGCCCGCGCAGCGCTGGAGGCCGCGGGCATCACGGTGGCCGCCGTGCGAGAGGTCATCGTGCAGAGGCTCGACCAGGAGGTTCCCGGCCAGCTGGGCAAGCTCACGCGGCGCATGGCGGATGCGGGCGTCAACATTGAGGCGCTCTACAGCGACCACGCGAACCAGCTCGTCCTCGTCGTCGACGACACCGCCAGGGGCATCGAGGTGTCCGATGAGTGGACGCGGGAGCGCCTGAAGCGCGCGGCGGACCGTTAATTTGAAAACGCACACCTACGAAATCAGCACGGTATGGACCGGCAACACCGGCGACGGCACGAGCTCCTACCAGGGGTATGCGCGCGACCATATCCTCCAGGGCGAGGGCAAGCCGTCGATCAAGGCGTCGAGCGACCCGGCCTTCCGCGGGGATGCGACTCGCTACAACCCCGAGGAGCTGCTCGTCGCGAGCCTCTCGTCGTGCCACATGCTGTGGTACCTGCACCTGTGCTCGGTGAACGGTATCAACATCCAGGAGTACAAGGACCGGGCGACGGGCCGGATGGAGGAGGATGCGGACGGTTCCGGCCATTTTGTGGAGGTGGTTCTCCACCCCGACGTCTGGATCACCCCTGAAAGCGACCCGCAACGGGCCAAGGCCCTGCACGAGGAGGCGCACCGGCTCTGCTTCATTGCGAAGTCGGTCAATTTCCCGGTGAGGATCGAGTTCTGATCCCAGGCCGGGCGGCCGCCCCGTGGGCCCGCAGACGCCGCCCCGGCGTTGACAAGGTTCCGGCCCGTGTGGTTAGCTCAACCTTCCTCCCCATGAGCATTCTCCTCGGCCTAATGACGCTGGTCCTCATCCTGACGTCGGTCATCCTTATCCTCCTGGTCCTGATGCAGAAGGCCAAGTCCGACGGCGGCATGGGAGCCGCCATGGGCAGCGGGATGGCCGAGGCGACCTTCGGGGCCGAGACGGGCAACGTGCTCAGCGGGGCCACGATCAAGGCGGCGGTGCTCTTCTTCGTGCTGAGCTTCGGTCTCTACCTGGGTCGCATCTACCAGGGAAAGCATGCCGCCTCGTCGGGCGCCAGCCTCCCGGTCATTGCCGGGTCCGCGGTCCCGGCCCCCGCGCAGGCTCCCGTCAAGATCGGGGTGCCTATGGCCGCCAGTCCGACCCAGGCGCCGGCGCCGAAGCCCTGACCGGCGGTTGAAGAGCCTGTCCGAGCTGTCGAAGCGGTCTGTCCGGATTCGCGCGGCGGGCGCGATCCTCGTTTTCGGCTGGGCATTCGCCTGCCATGGCGCCCCTGCGGCCGGGACGGACGAGTCCGCCGGGGCCTTTCTTGACCGGTTCAGGCAGTCCCTCTGGGCGGAGCCCACCTACATCGAGTTCGACCTGCGCCAGATGCCGCGGCGGGGGGACGAGCACCTGTTCCGCGGCCGCCTCTGGGGCGCGCGCAACGACGCCGGCTCCGTGACCCGGATCGAGGTCGACGTTGGGGCGGGCGGATTCACCCACCGCGTCCTCATTCAATCCGGCCCCGACCCTGCGATATGGGTCTCGGACGGCCCCGTCGCGGGAGTCCGCAGCGAGGGCGCCGAGCTGGCGCCGCTCGCCCCCGGCCTCGAGATGACCCCGTTCGACGTCCAGATGCCCTACCTCTACTGGCTCGACGTCGACCTTGCCGGCGTGGCGCGAATCCGGGGGCGGACCGCTTTTAACTATGTATTTACACCCCCGGCGGAATTCTCCTCGGAGAGCCCCGGGATAAGGTCCGTGCGGGTGTACTTGGACACCCAGTACGACGCCCTGATGCAGTCGGAGGTCAGCGGCCCGGGCGGAAATCTCTCTAAGACCCTTTCCCTATTGGAGCTAAGGAAGGTAGGCGACAGGTGGATACCCAAGGATGTCGACGTCCGCAACGAGGTCACGCGCGACAAGACCCGGCTCTCGATGACGGCCGTCGCCGTCGGAATCCCGGTCGATCCGGCGGCATTTGATCCCTCGCAGCTCGGCGCCCCGCTGGCAAAGCCGCCTGCGGACCGGGTCAGGAGCGTCGCGCCGTGACGCCAAATTGAAGAATTTCGTTGCGGCGGGGCCGTCTCGGGTGCCTGCTCGTGGCCCGTCCAGGATCCATTATTTGTCATGGCCACCCGCTCAGCTTCGGCTCCGCTCACGTTCGACCTGCCGATCTCCCTTATCGCACGCATCGAGGGTCACCGGCGCAAGTATGGGCTGAAGACCGCGAGCGAGGTGGTGCGCCTGGCGATCGACAAGTTCGACTTCGAGGACTGCAGGCCGGCCCGCGACCCGCACCGCCAGGTGTCGGTCAGGCTCGGCCCGAACCAGAGGTCCATGCTCAAGAGGTACGCGAAGAAGAAGGACGCGAGCGTGGGCGAGCTGCTGAGGTTCGCGCTCGAGGGCCTTCCCGCGAGGAAATCGAAGTCGCGCTGACGGGCACGCCGCCCGGGCGAGCCGGGGACGTACCGTCTTGCGTTCGGGGCCCAAGGGCACTTTTTTTGGGCTCCCTTGCCAACAATGCCTACAGAAACCCTGCCGCCGCTCTCCACCTGGGCCCGGAACATCTCCCCGTCGCCGACGCTCGCCGTCGACTCGAAGGCGAAGGCCCTCATCGCGGCGGGCGAGGACGTCTGCAGCTTCGCGGCCGGCGAGCCCGACTTTGACACGCCCCAGCACATAAAGGATGCCTGTGCCGCCGCCCTGCAGGCCGGCAAGACGAAGTATGTCGCGACGCCCGGAATCGAGGACCTGCGCAAGGCGATCGCCGAATCCTACTGCGACTCCTACGGGCTGAAGGTGTCCCCCGGCCAGGTGGTCGTGAGCCCCGGCGGGAAGTTCTCGTGCTTCCTGGCGATCATGGCCACGTGCTCGCCGGGCGACGAGGTCATCATCCCGGCGCCCTACTGGGTGAGCTACCCGGAGATGGTGAAGCTCGCGGGCGCCGTCCCGAGGACCGTGCTGGCGACGGACAAGGCGGGCTTCAAGGTCGAGCCCGGCCAGATCGAGGCCGCCGTCACGAAGCGCACGCGGCTCCTCATCCTCAACTCCCCCTGCAACCCGACCGGGGCGGTCTACTCCCACTCCGAGCTCGAGGCGATCATGGCGGTGGCGGCCCGCCACAACCTCTATGTGCTCTCCGACGAGATCTATGAGAACCTTGTCTACGACGGGCTGAGGCCGGCCTGCGTCGCGGCCCTGGGCGGCGACGCGGCCGCTCGCACGATCGTCGTCTCGGGTTTCTCCAAGACGTACTCGATGACGGGCTGGAGGCTGGGCACCCTCGTCGCCCCGATGCCGATCGCCAAGGCCGTCTCCGAGCTCCAGAGCCAGATGTGCTCGAACGCAACCACCTTCGCGCAGTACGGGGCGCTCGCCGCGCTGAGGGAGAAGGAGAAGACCAGGGCCTCGCTCGAGAAGATGCTCGCCGCCTTTGACAGGCGCCGGCGCCTGCTCCACGGGGCGCTCTCGGGGATACCGGGCGTCTCCTGCGTCCTCGCGCAGGGAGCCTTCTACCTTTTCCCGAACGTGTCGGGCTTCGGCCTCACCTCCCAGCAGTTCTGCGAGAGGCTCCTCGACGAGGCGAAGGTCGCCGCCGTGCCCGGCTCGGCGTTCGGAGCGGAGGGCTACCTGCGGATGAGCTATGCGACGAGCGACGAGACCATCGTGAAGGGGGCGGCCAGCCTGGCCGCCTTCTGCAGGGGACTCGGTGCTTGAGGCGCCGCCCGGCACGCGCAACGATTCCCCATGGCCTACAAAGACGTAACCCCCCCCGCTGGCGGGAAGATCTCAATCGCGGCCGGCAGGCTCGTCGTTCCGGACAACCCGGTCGTCCCCTTCATCCGGGGGGACGGGACGGGGCCGGACATCTGGGCGGCGGCCGTGCGCGTCCTGGACGCATCGGTCGCCAAGGCCTACGCGGGAAAGCGCGCGATCTCGTGGTTCGAGGTGTTTGCGGGCGAGGAGAGCTTCAAGAGGTTCAACAACTGGCTGCCCGACGACACGGTGGAGGCGTTCAGGGAGTACATCGTCGGCATCAAGGGGCCGCTCACGACGCCCGTGGGCGGCGGGATCCGCTCGCTCAACGTCGCGCTGCGCCAGAGGCTGGATCTCTACGTCTGCCTGCGGCCGGTCCAGTGGTTTGCCGGCGTCCCGTCGCCGGTGAAGCGCCCTGAGCTGGTCAACATGGTGATCTTCCGGGAGAACACGGAGGACATCTATGCCGGCATCGAGTACGCCGCCGGGACCCCCGAGGCGCAGAAGGTCCTGGACTTCATCGCGAGGGAGTTCCCGAAGTCATTCGAGAAAATCCGGTTCGGCACCAAGGCGAAGGCGGAGGCGTTCTGGGCCGAGGTCGGCGCCAAGGGTTTCCCGACGGACGTCCAGGTGGGCATCGGGATCAAGCCCGTCAGCTACTCCGGGAGCGTCCGCCTCATCCACAGCGCCATCGCCTACGCCATCAAGAACGGCCGCAAGAGCGTCACGATCGTCCACAAGGGCAACATCATGAAGTTCACGGAGGGCGCCTTCCGCGACTGGGGCTACAAGGTGGCCAAGGAATTCCACGGGGCCGTCGAGATCGACGGCGGACCCTGGTGCCGGATCCCCGACGGCAAGCCCGGCGCGGGGATCGTGATCAAGGACTCCATCGCGGACATCACGCTCCAGCAGGTCCTCACCCGCCCCACGGACTTCGACGTCATCGCGACGCTCAACCTGAACGGCGACTACCTCTCGGACGCCCTCGCCGCCCAGGTCGGCGGCATCGGGATCGCCCCGGGCGGCAATATCAACTACATCTCGGGCCATGCCATATTCGAGGCGACCCACGGCACGGCGCCCAAGTACGCCAACAAGGACGTCGTGAACCCGGGCTCCGTCGTGCTCTCGGGCGAGATGATGCTGCGCTACATGGGCTGGACGGAGGCGGCCGACCTTGTGCTGAAGGGCCTGAACGGGGCCATCGGGGCCAAGCGGGTCACCTACGACTTCGCGCGGCAGATGGAGGGCGCGACCGAGATCAAGTGCTCGGCCTTCGGCGACGCGGTCATCGCCCACATGTGAGCGGGCCGGGCGGCCCGGCCTACTTCGGGGCCGCGGGGGAGGCGGGGCCTGCCGGCGCAATGAGCGTCATGTTCGAGGCTATGTTCTGCAGCCGCTTGCGCAGGATCAGGTTCTCCTCCTGGGTTGTCTTCTTGTAGCGGGAGCCCTCGGTCACGCGCTCGGAAAGCTCCGTGCTGATCACGTAGGTGACGCCGTTCCTGACGAAGAGCATGTTGCCGCGCTTCGCCACGGGCGGGTCCCCCTGGGGTGCAAACGCCAGCTGCTCGCCGAAGACGGTACCGCCGGGGAGCAGGATGTAGGTGAAGAGCGACCCCTCCATCAGGTCGGTCGAGAAGCCCGCGCTCTCGATCTGGGTTCCCGGGCTGAACTGCCTGAAGTCCGGCAGGACGAAGTTGGTGAAGAAGTAGATCAGGTAGTCCTTTGTGCCGCGCGTCGAGAGCTGCCAGCGCAGCGTCGCGTCGTTGACGAACGCGCCTATGCTTATCTGGAGGCCGAAGCTGTCGCGGAAGGTGACGACGTTCTTCGTGTCGTGGGTCGCCCCGCCGAGCTCGGGCAGCACGGGGATCTCAACCTTGAAAGTGCCCGTGGGGGACGTGTACACGCCATTCTCGACGGTCCCGTTGAGCTCGTCCGGAACCTCCCCGGTCTGGGCCTGGGCGGTTGCCGCGACGGCGACGATTATGGTCAGGATCCGGAGCATGGGTGTGCGCCTAATGATGCGGCTCGCGGCGGCGCTTTCAAGCAGGTCCCGGGAGCGCCGGGGCGAGTCGGATCCAGACGGGGACGGGGATGGCTTCGGCTCTCACGGAGGATGAGTATCCCTCGGCCGCCAGAAGTTCCAGCAACCGCTTCGCTTCCCCGGGAATGAGCTCCCGGACGGCGGAGCCGATCTGCTTCCTGCGCTGCTGAAAGAACCGGCGGATGAGGACCTTCTGCTCCGGCCTGAACACGTGGGCCCCGGCCTTCCTGACAAGGTGCAGGAGCGCGGAATCCACCTCGGGTCGCGGATGAAAGCATCCCGGGCTCACCCGGTGGCCCGGGGCGCTGCCGTAGGCGGCCTGCAGGAAGATCGAGATGGCGCCGTAGGCGCGGGTGCCCGGCAGCGCGGTGTACCGCTCGGCCGCCTCCCGCTGAAGCATGAGCACCATCCGCGAGGGCAGCGGGCCCGACAGGACGGCGTCCATCCAGGGCGTCGAGATGGCGTAGGGCAGGTTGGCGACGACCTTGGAGGAGGCCGCCCTCTCCGCGGGGAGCCCGGCCAAGGGGTGATCTACCGCGTCCCCCTCGATGAGGTGAAGGGTGCCGGGGTGGCGCGCCGCGAGGCCCGAGGCGAGGTAGCCGTGGAGCGCCCGGTCCAGCTCGACGGCCCAGACCTCGGCGCCCGCCTCGAGGAGGGCGCCCGTCAGCGTGCCGAGGCCGGGACCGATCTCGACGGCCGCGTCGCCGGGCTCGATGCGCGCCAGCTCGACCGACTTGCGCACGATGTTCCCGTCGACCAGGAAATTCTGCCCGAGGAACCGCTTGGGCCTGTGACCGAGCCGCGCGAGCAGGTCGCGTGTTTCGGTGGGTGTGAGCGCCATCGATTGCCCGCTCAGGCGGCGCGGAACGATGCGACGAGGGCCGCGGGATTGACCGAGCGCATCAGCGCCTCGCCCACGAGCACGGCGCGCGCCCCGGCGCGCCGGGCCCGGCCGGCGTCGGCGGCCGTCTGTATCCCGCTCTCGCTCACCGCGACCGCGCCCGCGGGGATCCCGGGGATCAGGCGCTCGCTGAGCGCCATGTCGGTCGTGAACACGGAAAGGTCGCGGTTGTTGACTCCGATCAGCTCGGCGCCGTGCGAGACGGCGCGCCCGACCTCGTCCTCGGCGTGCACCTCGAAGAGCGCCGAGAGGCCGGCCGCGCGGGCCGCGTCGTGGAGCGCGCGGATCTCGCCGTCGTCCAGCGCCCGCACGATGATCAGGATCGCGCTCGCCCCGGACTCCCGGGCGTCGAGGACCTGGACGGGGTGGATCATGAAGTCCTTCATGAGGCAGGGGAGCGCCGGGGCGCATTGGCTCATGAGCGCGGTGACGCCGCGCAGGTCCGCGAGCGAGCCCCCGAAATACCTCCCGTCGGTCAGGACGGAGAGCGCGTCGGCCCCCGCGGCCTTGTAGATGCGCGCCTGCTCGATCGAGGACGCGTCCCTCGCGATGTCGCCCGCGGAGGGCGAGCGGCGCTTGATCTCGGCGATGACGGCAAGGGCGCCGTCGCCCCTGCGCAGGGCCGCCGGAAGGGAGGGCGGCCTCGGGACGGATGCGTCCAGCCGGGAGAGCTCGGCCTCGGACACGGCGCGTATCCGGCCGGCGATCTCCCCTCGCTTCCATTCCATGATCTCCTGGAGCTTGTCGGGCACGCCCAAGACGAAACAGTTCCCGGCCCGGAAAACCAGACCAGAATCCTTGTCACCGCCCGCAAAAGGGGCCCATCCTCGTGCCCAATGAGCGCCATTGAGGAGCTGCGTCGGACGATCGCGCGCCTGCGGGGCCCCGGCGGGTGCCCGTGGGACCAGGAGCAGACCCACCAGAGCCTCACCCGCTGCCTGATCGACGAGTGCAGCGAGCTCCTGGACACGATCGACCGCCTCGACATGGCGCACATGCGCGAGGAGCTGGGCGACGTCCTGATCCAGGTCATCTTCCACGCCCAGCTCGCCGAGGAGTCGGGCCAGTTCGACCTCGAGGCCGTGGCGCGCGAGGTGAACGAGAAGCTGGTCCGCAGGCACCCGCACGTCTTCGGCGACGGGAAGCTGGAGACCTCCGCGCAGGTCCTCACCCAGTGGGAGCTCATAAAGGCGGGGGAGAGGGGCGCCGCCGCGCCGGCCGTCTTCAAGGACCTGCCCCCGAGGCTCCCGGCGCTCATGTATGCCGAGGCGGTCTGGAGGACCATGGCGAAGAAGGGCCTGCCGGCAGGGGCGGATGTCGACGCGCAGAGGGTCGCGACGATCGCCGCCGGGCTGGACGCGGAGAAGCTGGGCGCGATGCTCTTCGAGATCGCCGCCGCCGCCCAGTCCGCCGGGCTGGACCCGGAGGCCTCCCTGCGGATCCATGCGGACGGGCTCAAGCGCAATGTCGAGCGACGCGTCCAAGGCGCCACGGCCCACGCCTGAGGCCGTCCTCGCCTCGTGGTGGACGCCGTTCGGCGAGCACCTGGCCGACGAGCGCAGGTGCTCGGCCTACACGGTTCGCAACTACCGCGCGGCCTTCGAGGATTTTTACCGGTGGCTCGCCTCGGCCGGACTCTGGGCCGGGGGATTGGACGCCCTGGGCCCGCGCGACATCCGCGACTTCGTGATCGAGGCGCAGCGCCGCTACGGCCGGCGCACGCTCCACAACCATGTCTCGGGGCTGCGCGCCTTCTGCCGCTTCTGGATGACGAAGGGGCGCCTGAGGCGCAACCCGTTCGCCGGGGCGCCGCTTCCCAAGCTCGAGAAGCGCCTGCCCCAGTTCCTGACCGAGGAGCAGGCGCGCACGCTCCTGGCGAGCCCGGCGCGCCTCCTGGCGAGCGGCGGCTGCGACGCGTTCACCGCCCTCCGCGACCGGCTGGCGATGGAGCTTCTCTACGGGGCGGGCCTGCGGGTGAGCGAGCTCGTGGGCCTCGACCACGGGTCGGTGGACCTGGGCGAGGGCGTCGCGCGCGTCCTCGGCAAGGGACGCAAGCAGCGGATATGCCCCCTCGGAAGGGTCGCCTGCGAGGTGCTCGGGAAATTCCGGGACGAGTTCACGCCGGACGCCGGCCCCCGGGATCCCGTGCTGTGCAACCCGGCCGGCGCCAGGATGAGCGCCCGCGCCGTCCAGCTCATGCTGAAGCGCCACCTTGCCCTGGCGGGCCTGCCGCTCGACCTGACCCCCCACAAGTTGAGGCATTCCTTCGCGACCCATCTCCTCAACGCGGGCGCCGACCTCCGGGTCGTCCAGGAGCTCCTCGGGCACGCGCAGCTCGTGACGACCCAGGTCTACACGCATGTCAGCATCGCGCGCCTGAAGGACGTCTACGACAGGGCCCACCCGAGGGCCTGACGGCGGGTCTCCAGGCTACAGGGCCAGGCGCCGGGTGGCGCCGTTTCCGGCCGAGTCGTACAGCGTCACCTCGACCGAGGTCGCGCCGGAGGCGCGGTCGGCCGGGATTTCCAGGACAAAGGTCTCCTCGTTGCCGTCGAGGATCCCGTCCGCGGGCTGCTCCACGGTCTCCTGCACGCCGTTGTTGAAGTCGAA
>Ga0302326_10026455_pt1 | contig 11725 bp, 9 predicted proteins | sample Palsa_T0_3_FD_202264 | JGI IMG/M metagenome (GOLD analysis project Ga0302326, IMG submission 202264) | Peat permafrost microbial communities from Stordalen Mire near Abisko, Sweden - Palsa_T0_3 | ecosystem: Environmental > Terrestrial > Soil > Palsa > Peat permafrost | place: Sweden: Abisko... | reverse complement strand
CATGAATCGCTTCAGATAGGGCGCAGTACGGCTTGCCCTATTTCCGGAGAGTACACTTGGGATGCCCTCAGCAACTAGCCGTCCGCCTTCTTTGCCGGCTCCCGGTCCGATATCGATGACCCAGTCACTCGCGGCGACCACACGCATGTCATGCTCCACGACTATCACCGTGTTCCCGGCAGCTACAAGGGCATCCAGTTGTGCCATCAGTTTTTCAACGTCACTCGGATGCAGGCCCGTTGTCGGTTCGTCCAGGATGTAGAGCGTGCGCCCGCGCTGGATACGCTGCAGTTCTGAGGCCAGCTTGATGCGCTGCGCTTCGCCGCCAGAGAGTTCCGTTGCTGGTTGGCCTAGCCGCAAATAGCCAAGCCCAACTTCTCGCAGCACCCTCAGGGAGCGGGCGATTACAGCTTCCTCTGCGAAGAACTCAAAGGCTGCATCCACAGTCAGACCCAGTATTTCAGCAATGTTCTTGTCGCGATACCTAACCTGCAAGGTCTTCGCATTGTAGCGAGTGCCTTGGCATGTTGGACACGGCGCGTAAACGCTCGGCAGAAATAGAAGCTCAACACAGACCACTCCCTCTCCCTCGCAGTGCGGACAGCGGCCCTTCGCCACGTTGAACGAAAACTGGCCAGCGTCGAAGTGTCTCTTGCGGGCCTCAGGGGTAGATGCGAATAGCTTTCGCACCGAATCGAACAAACCTGTGTAGGTCGCCAGATTCGATCTGGGAGTACGCCCAATCGGCGTTTGATCCACGCGTACCAAGCGGCTGATTTGATTGATCCCGCTTGCGATACGGCCACTCGTCGTATCCGAATCACTCGCCCCTAAATCGTCGTCCTCGGTGGACCCGTTCACGACGTCCTGCCCTAAGCCACTTGCAACAAGTTCTGCCAGCGCCTGGCTGACAAGGGTGGACTTTCCTGATCCGGAAACACCCGTTACCGAAGTCAATACACCAAGCGGAAAACCAATAGATAAGCCGTTCAGATTGTTACGAACAACACCTTCGAGATGTAGCCAACCTTTGGGTTCACGAATAGCGTCCGACTGAACTTCGCTCCTGCCGAAGAGATACTTCGCCGTCTCCGACTCCATGACGGATTTGAGGCCGTCGGGGGTTCCGCTGTAGAGCACTTGCCCGCCCTTCTCCCCAGCGCCGGGTCCCACATCGACGATCCAGTCAGCGTGTCGGATCACATCGATCTCGTGCTCCACCACGAACAGCGAGTTGCCGCCCGCTTTCAAACCATCCAACGCTCGCAACAGTGCCTCGGTATCCGCAGGATGCAATCCTGCCGAAGGTTCATCCAGCACGTAAATCACGCCAAAAAGATTGGATCGAACCTGCGTGGCGAGCCTCAGACGCTGAAGTTCCCCAGGCGATAGCGTAGGCGTGCTGCGCTCCAGATGAAGATATCCAAGGCCGAGATCCATCAAAACCTTCAGGCGACCGCAAAGATCTTCGGTGATTCGGTGAATCACCTCCAGCTTCTCCGGGTGTTCCTTGGCCAGCTCTGGGTTTGACGATGGGTCTCCGGTAACGTAAGGGTCCATCACGTCTGCCAACTGTTTCAGAGGAATGCGCGCTATTTCCGCGATATCAAACCCCGCAAACTTCACTGACAACGATTCTCGTCGCAGCCGTTTGCCATGACATTCCGGGCAGTCGCTCATCAACATGTATTGAGCGACGCGCCTCTTCATCATGGCACTTTGTGTAGTTGCGAACGTCTGAAGCACGTAACGTCTCGCACCCGTGAAGGTTCCTTGATAGCTGGGCTCCTCCTTTCGTTTTAAGGCATGGCGCGTCTCTGCGGGAGTGAAACCGGCGTATACCGGCACAGTGGGCTGGTCCTCCGTGAATAGAATCCAATCACGCGTCTTCTTGGAGAGGTTTCGCCATGGTGTATCCACGTCATAGCCAAGGCTCACCAGGATGTCGCGCAGGTTCTGGCCCTGCCACGCAGTTGGCCACGCAGCTACTGCACGCTCTCGAATCGTCAGAGAGTCATCCGGCACCATCGACTTTTCCGTGACCTCATAGACGCGGCCCATTCCGTGACAGGTGGGGCACGCGCCTTCAGCGGTGTTCGCCGAAAACGATTCAGCGTAGAGAAGAGGTTGGCCTTTTGGATAATCGCCCGCGCGGGAATAAAGCATTCGCAGCAAATTCGACAACGTTGTCACACTTCCAACACTTGATCGAGTGGTTGGCGAACCACGCTGCTGTTGAAGCGCCACAGCGGGCGGCAAACCCTCAATGGAGTCCACTTCCGGAGTAGGCATCTGGTGAAATAGCCGGCGAGCATAGGGAGAGACAGACTCCAAATAACGCCTTTGTGCCTCGCCGTACAGCGTGCCGAAGGCAAGAGATGACTTTCCAGACCCCGAAACTCCGGTGAAAACAACGAGTGCATCGCGAGGAATGTCGACGTCGATATTTTTCAGATTGTGCTCGCGTGCACCGCGGACCTTCACAAATCCGTGCTTATGAATATCCAAGTCCCGCTCCGAACAAAGCTTACGGCTGACCGCCTCCGCCGCCCGCTCCATAGATATTTCCTGTCGTGTAACTTCCGTCATTCGCCGCGAGCTGCACGTAGATGCTCGCTAGTTCTACCGGCTGTCCAGCGCGCTTCAGCGGGTACGTTTCGCCGAAATGAATCAAGTGCTCTTGGGTCGCTCCGCCTGACACTTGTAAAGGTGTCCATATGGGCCCCGGTGCGACCCCGTTCACGCGAATTCCCTTTGGGCCCAGTTGCTTGGCAAGGGACTTCACATAATTCATTGTCGCCGCCTTCGTCTGGGCGTAGTCATATAGATTGGCTGCCGGGTCATAAGCCTGTTCAGACGTGGTGCCAATGATGCACGAACCGGGCCGCAAGTGCGGAACAGCAGCCTTAATGATCCAGAACGGCGCATAAATGTTGGTCTTGATTGTCGCATCGAAAGCTACGCTGGTAAGCTGCAGAATGTCCTCGCACTGCTGCTGCCGCCCTGCGTTCGAAACAACGACATCGAGTCCGCCCAACGCAGCTACCGCCTTCGCCACTAGTTCGTTACAGTAACTTTCCTGCCGCAAATCACCAGGGAGCGCGACCCCCTTCCGTCCCTCAGCTTTGATCGGCTCAATCACTTCGCGCGCGTCCGGTTCCTCACTCGGATAGTAGCTGATGGCAACATCAGCACCCTCGCGTGCATAAGCTATTGCCGCCGCTCGGCCCATACCGGAATCGCCACCCGTGATGAGCGCCTTACGCCCGGTCAGCCGGCCCGACCCCTTATAGCTGGTTTCTCCATGATCTGGACGGGGGGCATTTTGCTGGCCAGTCCAGGCCATGGTTGGCTTTGGCCTGGATACGGCGGCTTCGGATACTTCGTCGTCGGATCGACAAACGCGCGGAGGCTGGCGCATCTTTCGACGCCTGCCCCTCTGCATCCGGCATGGCCGATGTGAGTATAGAGCCAGCAAGTCCCGCTCCTAGAGTAGTGACAAGGTTTCGGCGCGAAATGGGATTTTTCTCAATTGTCATGGCAGATCTTCCTGTGGCTGGAGTTGAAGTACGCAGATCGAGCGACTTTGTGTATGAAGCATCGAGTGCAACCCAAGTTGCTTGCCCTGTTTCAACCCGTTTAACCACCGAGCCATCAATGTCGACTGTGTTGCTCCTAATTCGGCGATGGCAACAAGTACCCATGAACCAGCGCGGCGATCCGTTGCGTGGTCTCAGGTGCTAAACCAGCAAAGCGCGCGGCCAGCCATGCCTGCGGCGTAATAGTGATCTCAGCACGAGCCTGGTCTACTGCACGGAAGATCTTGTCGGCCGCCTGCGCGACGCTCGCCGCCAGCAACGGTGTTCGCGCACCGAGTTGAAACCACATCTTTTCCTTCCGAATCTGCCCATGAAATTGAGCGTGCGTTTCGCCTCCTGTGCGCATAAGCCCAGGGCAAACGGTAGTCACGCGAATCCCCCGATTTCGAAGCTCGGCATGCAGACCTTCGGAAAAGCCAGTCAAAGCAAATTTGGCTGCAACATAAGGCAATAGATGGGGCACCGCAAGCTTGCCGCCGATTGAGGCGATATTGACGATCGCTCCCGAACGCTGTTGAACAAACTGACGCAGAGCCGCATAGGTGCAGTGCAAAGCGGCGAAGAAATCGACATCCATAGCATCTCTGTACGACTCAAGCGGCTGATTCTCCGCTGGTCCCACGACGATGATGCCAGCGTTATTGATGAGAACGTCGAGGCGGCCAAATCTGTCGAGCGTTGCTCCGATGAGGCCGGTGGCATCTGCCGGGTTTCGAAGGTCACATTGGAAGAGCAGGACATCGTCGCGTTGGAGAACCGAACCCTGCGCCAGTAAGCCCTCTAAGGCGCATTCCAGTTCATCTTTGTCCGGAGCAGCCAGCACCAGCCTCAATCCGGCCTTGCCGAAACGATGGGCGAGACCGAGACCGAGCCCTCTTGAACCGCCTGTGATAACCGCGACCTGCCCTGCAGACAAATGGCTCTTAGGCTGCAGACGACTTACGAAAAAGCCCGCGGTGGCACCCGCGGCGACAAGCTTGGCAATGCTTACGTACGATCTCTTCATGCAGTGTATGATGCGCCCAAGAGCGCCCAGATACCACGAGGGACGCGGAGGGCAGCCAGAGGCCATCCCACCCATGGCCATCCGTGTGCGGACAATGCAAAGACGGGCATGGCGGTCCCACGTGCGCATTCGACAAGACCAGCCCTTTCAGAGGAAACCAACATTACCTCTAAGCACCAATGATTGCCTCGGCCAACTCGATCTGCCGTGGCCTGATATTTTCATCTGACCTTCCCTGCCCTGTGCGATGCAAAGGCATCGAAATATGCGTGACTCATTAGATCGGAGGCAACGCAATTGATTCAACACTCAATGATTGAGACGAATGGTACCCGCTTTCACGTGGTTACGGGCAACCGCTGCTTCTGCTACACGGCTGGCCGGAATTCTGGTTCACCTGGGAGCCCGTGATGACGTCACAATGGGACTGCGAGAAGGATCGCGACGCCATTGTAGGTCTTTTGGGTGACGGAGACTGAGTCGTATCCCTGCTCTTTGAACCAAGCCGACGGAAACTCCGTACCTTTTAGCTTGAAGCAATAGGACGTCTGGTTGGTTAGTTCCCAACTAGGCTTTTACATGTTCGGCACGAGCGCGAATCGAGTTGACATTCCAGCTTGCTATCTTGATGACTTCCTCCCGTGCTTCTTTGTGGACATAGATTCATTCGTTGGATGCCAAAACGGTCGCGACCTCTCGGCTTGCAATCTCTTCAAAGAGCGGCGAAGTTGACTCAACGTCCACCTGAAAATTGCTTAAGCCGACACCGACCAGACGGAAGAGCTGCCCAGGGCCGAGGTTTACTCGGTTCGCGCAAAGAGAGTGCGACATTTGAGAACTCTTCGAGTGAAGCCGGCATCACGGGCGGGGTGAGACTGCGGGTCAGCGTGTCGAACTGCTTGGTCTTCAGCTTGAGTACAACGGTGCGCGCCATTCTGGCATTTTGCCGTGAAGCGACCCAGACTTTTTCTGCGAGTTTGCGGAGCAACGGCTCTGTCTCTGCCAGCGGAATATCGGTCTCGAATGTATCCTCCGCAGAGATGGATTTGCTCGACCGGTTCGGCACGACAGGATTATGGTCGATGCCGCGCGCGAGTTCGTACAGGCGATGGCCGTATCTGCCGAAGTGGTGCTCCAAGGCGGAAATCTCCATTGCATAAAGGTGACCGACTGTAGTGACTCCCACCCCTTTCATGCGGGCCTCGGTTACCTGTCCAACTCCAGGGATGCGACCTACCGGCAGTGGCAGCAGAAAACTTTGTACCTCGTGCGGTTGAATGACGAACAGACCATTCGGCTTCTTCCAATCGGATGCGATCTTCGCCAGAAACTTGTTCGGCCACGCCGGCGGAGGCTGTCAGATTCAGCTCTTCGCGTATCTGTTCGCGGATCATCTTCGCAACTCGTGTCGCTGTTGGAAGCTGCATTTTGTTCGCGGTCACATCCAGGTAAGCTTCGTCGAGAGACAGCGGTTCGATAAGGTCGGTATGGCGCTGAAAAATCTCACGGACTGCCAGCGAAACGGCTTTATATCGAGTGAAGTCTGGCGGCACAAAGATGGCATCTGGGCACATTCGCTCCGCAGTCACCGCCGGCATCGCTGAACGTACGCCAAATCGCCTCGCCTCATAGGAGGCGGCGCAGACTACGGAGCGCTTGCCCTCCCATGCCACGACGACCGGCTTCCTGCGCAATGCGGGATTGTCTCGCTGCTCGACGGAGGCATAAAAGGCGTTCATATCGACATGGACAATCTTTCTCGCGGCCGCGATTTCCTCTGCTGCCATAGATCGGAAGCCTTTTCGGTCAAGTCCGGTATTCGGCCATCTTTAACTTGATTCTAGGCGAATAAAGAGCGAATATGGAGGATGGCGGGATAGAAAACGATGAAACGCTCCGGCACGGCCGATCTTCCACTCCACGGCGGACGGGTGCCTCCATGGCTCGCCAATCGGATGACAGAGCTTGGGACAGCCATCGCCGAACAGGTCATCCTGAACTACGGTCAATCCGAATTTCTTACGCGATTAAGTGATCCGTTCTGGTTCCAGGCGTACGGGGCTGTGATAGGGATGGACTGGCACTCGTCAGGGATCACAACATCGGTGTTGGGTGCGCTGAAGCGGGGAGTGAACCCACGCTTTTCGGAACTTGGCTTGATGTTCTGTGGTGGCCGAGGTCGGCACTCAGTACGCACGCCTGATGAACTCCGCGCATTTTCATTGAAGACCGGATTGGATGGCGATGCCCTGGCTCGCACCAGCCGGCTTACGGCGCGTGTAGACAACAACGCCGTTGCGGATGGTTTTCAACTCTACCTCCATTCCTTCGTGATCACGAAATCCGGCGAATGGGCAGTCGTGCAACAGGGGATGAAACCTGAGAGCCACCTGGCGCGGCGGTACCACTGGCATTCAGCCACGGTACGCAATTTCGTCTCTGCGCCGCATACAGCCATTGTGGGCGAGCCTGTTGGGGAGATTCTCAACCTCGTGGACGCCCGCGCCGAGCGAGCGCAGGATGCGTTGCTCACCATTGCAAGAGAGCCTGTCGCGAATGCCTTGAATGACGCTCGCAAAATGGTTATGCCGATGCATCATGATGTTCGGGCCGAGGACATTGACCTGAAGCGGCTGGGTGCAGTCCTGGCGGTGGCGCATGAACAGGAGCTGCGCGACTTTGCCTCTCTGCTGCTAGTTGAGGGACTGGGACCACGGACATTGCAATCCCTGGCATTGATCGCAGAAATCGTCCATGGAGCGCCGTGCCGCTTCTCCGATCCGGCGCGCTTCGCCTTCGCACACGGTGGCAAAGATGGACATCCCTTCCCGGTGCCTCTAAAGACCTACGATGAATCGCTGGCCGTCTTGAGGCGTTCGATGGACGCAGCTCGGCTTGGACACACGGAAAAGCTTCAGGGTTTCCGCAGATTGGATCGATTGACCCGCGAGGTGGAAAAGCAACGCAAGCCGCTTGCGGACTTCGATGCGGCGATAGCGCATGAGCGCGCGATTTGTAAGTCGATTGGAGGCAGGACGGTTTTTGATGACAAAGCAGCCCATCGAAACCCCGGCCAAATGCAACAACTGACTCTGTTTTGACCTTGATCTTTTTCGCCCTAACCGCTGATGAGCCCTCAATGAGAACTCTCAAGAGCGACCCACCTCCGTTTACCGTGCATCCAAGGAAGCGATTGGTCGGCGAGCGAACGCTGGCAGGTAACTGAGTTCATGAGATTTCGCATCTGACCTGATGTGTGGCCAAACTTAGCGAGGCAAGGTTCAAAAGGAGCAGAATGCCAACCGATCTCATTACCATGCAGGACCCGCGTTCCCAGTACCCCGGTCCCCCCTCCGACGTAGAAATTCAGTCCGCTCCTGCGAGCCAGGCCGCGATGAGCGAAAAGCCCGATTGCGGCGAGCACTCCTACAAGGGTTCCGGCCGTCTCGCTGGCCGTAAAGCGTTGCTCACTGGCGCCGACTCGGGAATCGGCCGCGCCGCAGCGATCGCATTCGCGCGCGAAGGCGCCGATGTCGCCATCTGTTATCTGCCCGAGGAACAGGAAGATGCCGAGGAGGTAGCGAAATACATTCAAGAGGCTGGCCGCAAAGCCTTCCTGCTGCCCGGAGACGTGTCTGACGAGAGCTTCTGCAAACGCCTGGTGGCCGACGCCATTGAACAACTCTGCAGCCTCGACATCCTCGTCAACAACGCCGGCAGGATGGGCAAGACCGAAGGTTTGCTCGAAACGACGACTGAACGCTTCGACACGCTGATGAAGACCAACATCTACTCGATCTTCTGGATTACCAAGGCCGTAGTCCCGCATCTCAAGCCAGGCGCATCGATCATCAACACCACCAGCATCCAGGGGTTCGAGCCCTCGGGAAACATCTTTGACTACGCCATCACTAAGGCGGCTATCGCCAACTTCACCAAAGGCCTGAGCGAGGCTCTCATGGAAAAGCATGGCATTCGCATCAACGCAGTCGCGCCCGGACCCATTTGGACACCACTGCAGGAAGCCGATGGTGATGAAGAGAAGCTGAAAAAGCTGGGCGGTAAAACTCCTTACAAGCGCCCCGGTCAGCCCGTTGAATTGGCTCCCGTATACGTGCTCCTCGCGTCGCAGGAGGGTAGCTATATCACCGGTGAGATCTACGGCGTCACCGGCGGCATGGGCATTGCGTAGATCCCTAGATTGGCCTCGGCCGTATCGCACACAGCTGATTGCTTGGGAGTCCAGGAGGTAACAACGTGAAAAGACGTCATTTCATCTCTGCAGCAGCCGCAGCGGCTGCATCTCTTTCTTTAAGATCGGGAGCCGAACAAAAAGCGGACACGAGCAAGGACAACGCAATGTCGGCCGGGACTTCGTCGCAGGCAGCATCGCGCATACCCCGTGTCAGCCAGCCCGGAACGATGCGGGGAGAGATGCTCTACCGAAAGCTGGGATCAACGGGCGAGGAAGTTTCCGTGATCGGGCTTGGAGGCTCCCACTTGGGACAGCCGCTAGTTCCCGAAGATGAGGCGCTCCGGCTGATTCACGAGGGTATCGATCGCGGCATTAATTTTCTGGATAACGCGTGGGACTACAACGAGGGTCGCAGCGAAGAGCGAGTGGGCAAGGCATTGTCTCAAGGAGGCTATCGAAACAAGGCCTTTGTGATGACGAAAATTGACGGGCGCACGAAAGAGACAGCGACCAATCAGATCAATGACTCATTGAGGCGTCTTAAGGTAGACCATATTGATCTGCTTCAGCACCACGAAGTATTGCGCTATGACGATCCCGACCGGATCTTCAATCAAGGCGGCTCGATGGAAGCCGTCCTCGCAGCGAAAGAGGCAGGGAAGATTCGCTATATCGGATTTACCGGTCATAAAGACCCACACATTCACCTATCCATGCTGGAAGTGGCGCAGCGCCACGGATTTCACTTCGATACTGTGCAGATGCCGATCAACATTATGGATGCGCATTTCCGGAGTTTTTCCCAACTCGTTGTACCGGAGGCAGTGTGACAAAATATCGCGGTACTCGGTATGAAATGTTTTGGGAGTGGGGTTCTTTTTAAGAGCACTGTTTTGAAAGAAGGTGCAATTACTCCGGTTGAATGTCTTCACTACTCACTGAATCTCCCCATTTCAGTGCAGATCACGGGCATCAATTCCAAGATGCTTCTGGATCAGGCCTTCGATGCGGTTCGTTCATTTCATCCGATGGATGAAGGCGCCGTGGCAGCTGTGATTGCAAAGTCGGAAAACGCGGCAATGAACGGTGAGTTCGAGTTGTTCAAAACTACGTCGCACTTCGACACCACGGCGCGACACCCGGATTGGCTCGGGTCTGATGGTGAGGCGGTGCAGTCGCTTGCTCCCCAACTTCCCGGTTAGGAGGGAGTCGATTCTGCTGGAGGTCATTCTGTTTGGAAATCAGTCGGGTAACGCCAAGGTTGGTGTAAATCCCAGCGTTTTAGCATCCATCACCCTGAGATGCAGTAATACGGTGACTTGATGAAATTTGCGCAACCCAAAGAACAGCAGCGCCCTGAGATTCTGCAACGGCAACAGCGTCTTAAGATGGCGCGCTCTGCGCAGGCGTACGTGCGCGGCAGCACTGTCAAGTTCTACGAGTGGCTGAAAACTGCCAAGGGAAAGGTTCCGGAAGGACCGCCGATCTGGATCTGCGGGGATTGCCATCTGGGCAACCTGGGCCCGGTTTCCGATGCGGAAGGGAATGTCGAAATTGAAATAAGAGACCTGGATCAAACGGTGATCGGGAATCCTGCCCATGACCTGATCCGCCTCGCACTCTCACTCTCAATGGCGGCCAGGAGTTCCGACCTTCCTGGAGTAACGACGGCATTGATGCTTGAACAGATCATGATCGGATACTGTGAGGCGCTCAAATCTGGAAAGGCAAAGCCGCAGCCATCGAAAGAATCAGGCAAACCAATCAGAATCGTGTTGAAAGAGGCTCTGTCGAGAAAATGGCGTCATCTGGCAACCGAGCGCATTGAAGATGTCAAACCGACAATCCCACTGGGGCGAAAATTCTGGGCACTGTCGAAGCGTGAGCATGAGGAGATTCGCGCGCTCTTCGAAACCAAAGAAGCGAGAACTCTTGTGTCATGCCTGCGAAAGGGAGCCAAAGACCATAAGGTCGAAGTATTGGACGCTGCATATTGGATGAAGGGATGCAGCTCGCTGGGTCGGTTGAGATATGCGGTTCTCCTGGGCGTCGGCAAGAATTACTGCCTGATCGATATCAAAGAATCCGTGGAGGCAGCGGCGCCGGGTAAGAAGAGTTCCGCGGTCCCGCGCGACTACGCGCAAAGGCTGGTCGCCGGCGCACGCGCCTTGTCACCTTATTTGGGACAGCGTATGGTGCCGGCAAAGTTTGGCGGGCGATCCGTTGTCATCCGAGAGCTCCGGCCGCAAGACCTGAAATTTGAACTGGACCAAATAACGCAAGAAGAAGTGGTGGAAGCGGCCAAGTTTCTGGCCCAAGTGGTGGGCCGAGCGCATGCTCGCCAGATGGACGCGGAAACCCGTAACGCATGGTTGACGACGCTGACGAGCCGCAAGAAAAAAGCCCTTGACGCTCCATCATGGCTTTGGACGAGCGTGGTGGAACTTGTCGCTGCCCATGAAGCGGCCTACCTTGAACATTGCAGGCGATACGCCTTATCGATGGTATAGGGCGACAGGTTGAAACCTGCGCATCCCGGATCAATGCCGGCTGGGGCGAGATTCTCGAATTCGCTTTGTTGGACTCCCCTAAGGTATCCAGTGCAATTGACCTGGCTGCCGAGCCTCTCGCATGAGAACCGGAGTAACGTATTTCTTGAACGCACTGCGCCGATGCTGAATCCTAATTGAACTCTCACTTGGTTTGTGGAACATCGTAGGGCGAGTGCCAATTGTGCAACGGGCTATTGCACAATGGATTTCGAGCTTGGGGGGCTGATGGTGCTAGAGGAAAGCCATCTCAATCGATCCAGCCATTCCAAGCGCAATTACGCTAAAGCCCTCGATGATCTGTTTTCCTTCTGCGCCAGCCGACCTCTCTCCCGCCCTCTGCTGATGGAATACCGGGCCACGATGGATCACCTCT
>Ga0302326_10026452_pt1 | contig 11726 bp, 7 predicted proteins | sample Palsa_T0_3_FD_202264 | JGI IMG/M metagenome (GOLD analysis project Ga0302326, IMG submission 202264) | Peat permafrost microbial communities from Stordalen Mire near Abisko, Sweden - Palsa_T0_3 | ecosystem: Environmental > Terrestrial > Soil > Palsa > Peat permafrost | place: Sweden: Abisko... | reverse complement strand
CGTACGAGCGCATCCGCGCCTTGTGATCGTGGACGACGGTGACCGCCATCATCTCGTCGACGCCAAGGACGCTGCCCATGTCGATCAGCCGATCGCGCACGTGGTCCGCGACGCCGGCAAAGTAACGAGGCCACTCGCCGTTCTCGACAGGTAAACTTCCCGGCCGTTCGTTAAGCTCACGCATCGCTTCTTCGGGCGTGGGGATCAGCCGCAGATCGCCCTGGCGGATTCGGCGGCGGAATAGCCGCGCGCTGGAAACCAGGCGATTGGCCTCAGGCTCCGTATCGGCGCAGACGACGCCGAGCGCGAGGATCACGCGCGGCTTGGGGCATTCCTGCGACGGCCGGAAGTGCGATCGATAATGCACGACGGCGGCCCGCGTCGGTTCCTGATCGATAAAATGCGCGAACGCGTACGGCAGTCCGAGTTGGGCCGCCGCCGACGCGCTCCACAAGCTCGAGCCGAGCAGCCAGACTTCCGGACCGCCGGGCATCGCCGGCGACACCTTGATACGTCCGAACGGATGGTTCTGCGGAAAGCCGCCGCGCAGGAACGTCAGCAGCTCGATCAGCTGCTGCGGGAAATCATCGGCGGACGAAATGCGCTCCTGGTCGCGATCGCGCCGCAGCGCGTATGAGTCCAGCGGAGTGCCGCCGGGTGCGCGCCCGACGCCGAGATCGATTCGATCGGGATAGAGCGCGTGCAACGTCCGGAAGATCTCAGCGACTTTCAACGGACTGTAATGCGGCAGCAGGATTCCGCCGGAGCCGATCCGGATCGATTTGGTCTCGGCGCCGACGCGAGCGATCAGAATTTCCGGCGCCGGGCTAGCCAGCGCGTCGATCGCATGATGCTCGGCGATCCAGTAGCGCGTGTAGCCGAGGCGGTCGGCCAGCCGCGCAAGCTCGATTGTATTGGCCAGCGCCTCGGCCGGCGTGGAGCCCTCGGAGACGGGCGACTGATCGATTATCGAAAGCCGCACTGCTGATGCCGAACGACGGCGCGAGCCGTCAGTGTCCCACCACGAAGGCGCAGCTAGTCGTGGCGCTGCCGCCGATATTGAGCACGCCGAAGCGCCTCGCGCCTTCGACCTGGTAGTCGCCCGCTTCGCCGGTCACCTGCCGGGTCGCGTCGAGTAGTTGACGCACGCCGGTCGCGCCGACGGGATGGCCCGCGCCGATCAGTCCGCCGCTCGGGTTGATCGGCATGCGGCCGCCCGTCTCGATCACGCCCTCTTCGATCGCCTTCCACGATTCGCCGGGCGCCGTGATGCCGAAGTGATCGATCGCCATGTATTCCGAGGTCGTGAAGCAGTCGTGAGTCTCGATGCCCGACAGTTCTCGTACCGAATCGATTCCCGCGCGGGCAAAGGCGTCGGTAATCGCGGCGCGCGTATGCGGCAGCACATAGGGATTGTCGCGGCTCTCGGCGATTTTGGCGTCGAATTCGAGCCGCGCCGTATGATGCCCCCACCCGAGGATCCGCGGGATTTGACCGACAGGGCGGCCGTGCCGTTTCGCATAACTTTCCGCGAAGCGCTCCGAGGCGAGCAGGACGACGGCGGCGCCGTCAGTCACCTGCGAACAATCGCGAACCTTCAGACGGCCGGCGACCGTCTGCGCGAGCTTCGGCGAGGGCTCCCATCCGCGCGTCTGCGCCAGCGGGTTGCGCCGCGCGTTGGCGAAATTGATTTCTGAAATGCGCGCGAGATGTTCGTCCTTGAGGCCGAAGCGCCGCTCATATTCGTCGCCGAGCCGACCGAACAGCCGCGGGAACGGATATTCCTTGCCTTTACATTCGCGCTCGTACCAACCGGCGGTGCCGAGAAAATCGCCGCCCGTCGCGGAATCAACGGTCTTCATCTGCTCGATTCCAACTACGGCGGCAAGGTCATAGCGGCCCGCTTCGATCTCGGCCATCGCAGCGATAATCGCGATCGATCCCGAAGCGCAGGCGGCCTCATGGCGGCTGGTCGGCAGACCGGCGAAGGCCGAATCGGCCTCGAGCACGAACGCGCCGAGCTGTCCCTGCTTCGCGTAGAGTTCGGCGCCGAAGTTGCCGACGTGGGCCGTGCCGACTTCGTGCGGATCGATCTTCGCCCGGTCGAGCGCGGCTTGCAGGACTTCGCTCATGACCTGCGAAAAATGCCTCTCTTCGCGCATCCAGTTGCGGGCGAAGTCGCTTTGGGCGCCGCCCATTATATAGACCGATGGTGGCATCGTTGGATCTCCTCCGATCTTCTCGACGGTCACGATTGTATCACGCGTGGGCGTGGGACGTATCTGCGGGATGTACCGGTGGAAGTATCAGCCTAGGGCGGACTCGAGTGAGTCCGCCAGCGCGGCTATGCCGCCGGCATCGGCCGACACGCCGAAAACATAATGGTCCGGCCGTACGATTGCAGCGCTCGCGCCGTAGCGGGTAAACCAGCTCGCCAGCAGGCCGTCGAATTCGCGGACAGCTATTACCGATGGCTTGGCTGCCGATATTTCCGACGATATTTTCGACGATATTTTCAAATCGACAGATACAATCACGCCGCCCAACCGCTCGATAAGCGCGCGCGCCGACGCCGGGATTTGATCGGGACGAATCCCGTGAACGACCAGGCGCATCCGCGCGCCGGTGAAATCGTCGAGCAGTCCTGATTTGCCGTCGGCTACGATAACTCGTGGCTGCGGAAAAAGGCGTCCTGCCGGTTCGGCCCCGAAAATAGCCCCCGCTTTGAGCGGCGGTATCAAATCCTGCCGGACGGTGACGCGCGGGGGATCGCCCGACTCGGCGCGCAGGCGCAGATCGCGATGCTTCGCGGCGGCCGGGTCGCGCTCGCAGATTATCCGGCCGAACGACTTGGCGATTTCGGTGGTCTGACGGACGTGCGGCGCGCGTTCGATCTCGTAGCTGTCGAGCAGATTGGCGCCGGCGCGGCCGTCGAGGGCGAAGTCGATTTTCCACGCCAGATTGGCGGCGTCGCGGATTCCCTGGCACATGCCCTGGGCAAGAAACGGGGGCGTCTGATGGGCGGCGTCACCGAGAATGAAGACCCGGCCACGGCGCCAACTCCGCGCGATAAGGGCGTGGAAAACGTAGGCGGCAGCTCGCCACAAGCGGACCGATGATGGATCGATCCATCGCGCGAGCAGCCGGTTAATCAGCGCCCGCACGTCGATGCGATCCGGGTCCTCGTCGGGCAGGAGCATCAGCTCCCATCGCCGATGCCTGCCGGCGCCGACGACGTAAGTACACGGCCGGCTCGGTTCGCAATACTGGATATTGGTCGATGGGAGGCGCGCCAATGCGGCTTCATCTTCGACCATCACGTCAACGACCAGCCAGGGTTCATCGAAATCCAGCGACTCGAGCTCGAGTCCGGCCGAACGGCGAACGGTGCTCCCCGCTCCGTCGCAGCCCATCACGTAGCGCGCCGCGACAGTGCTTTCGCGGCCGTCCTCCGATCGCAAGTTGAGCCTCACGACGTCATCGGAGGAGTCTCCGGCAGGGCCGGTAAGGGCGGAATCCTCGACGAGTCCGGTGACGGCGGAATCGAGGATGAACGAGACTGATTCGTGGGAGCGGGCTGCCTCCCGGATGCAATTTTCGACCGGCGGCTGAACGAACAGGTAACTCGGAGACCATCCGAAGGGATAGGGCGGCGGTTGCGAGTCGAAGCGGGCGATCACGCGGCCGTCGGCGCCCCGATACTCCGACGGCGGATAGGGCCTGATGTACTCGCCGATCCGGTCGGCGACGCCGATATTCTGAAAGACGCGCATTATCTCATGGTCGAAAGCGATCGCGCGCGGCAGCGGGAAAAGCTGGTCAGTGCGATCGATAACGATCGTATGGATTCCGCGCTGGCCGAGCAGGTTGGCGGCGATCGCGCCGACCGGACCAAATCCGACTACTGCAACGTCATACGCGACATTTTGGATTTCAGGATGGGACATGAGTTCGGCCGTTGCGCTGCGCCGCGAGCGCTACTCCGCTACTGGCTGTCCGACCCGTTATTGCGCCAGGAGTGTTTGAGCCGATAGGCGAGCTGCGGCCGGGTGATACCCAGCATCCGCGCCGCCGCCGACAGGTTGCCGCGCGCGCGCGACATCGCGGCATGGGCGACAGAGGCCGACAAATCGTCGAGCCGGGCGTGCCGATCGAGCACGGCGGCCGCGACGACGTCGGCAGTGCGGATCGGCGCGGAATATGCGCGGTCGTTAGACGTCATTGGAGATGCCGCGGTCGAGCTTCCCGGCTGCCCCGACGCGCGCAGGGCACTGCCGGAGAGCGAAAGATGCTCGACGCCGATCGGGCCGCCGTCGCCCGCCATGATCACTGCACGTTCGATAATATTCTCGAGTTCGCGGATATTGCCCGGGTAGTCGTAGTCGAGCAGAAGGCTGATGGCCTGCTCGGTGAATCCGGTTATCTCCTTATCGCGATTTAATGCGCGGAACTTATGCAGCAGATGGTTCATCAGCAGCGGAATGTCCTCACGGCGTTCGCGCAGCGGAGGGATTCTGATGGGAAAGACGTTGAGGCGGTAGAAGAGGTCGGCGCGGAAGCGTCCCGCGCGCACCTCGGCTTCCAGATCGACGTTGGCGGCAGCCGCCACGCGCACATCGACCCGGCGCGTCCGCGTATCGCCGACGCGTTCGATCTCCCGCTCCTGGAGCGCGCGCAAGAGTTTGCCCTGCGCCGACGGTGTGAGGCTCGCGACCTCATCGAGGAAGAGCGTGCCGCCGTCGGCGCGTTCGAAACGGCCGGCGCGCGACTCGGTCGCGCCGGTGAAGGCGCCGCGCTCGACGCCGAAGAGCTCGGACTCAAGCAGTGTTTCGGGAATCGCCGCGCAATTGACCGTGATCAGCGGCCCGCTCGAGCGGCTGCTGATCCGATGCAACGTGCGCGCGAACATCTCCTTGCCAACACCCGTTTCGCCCAGGAACAGCACCGTCGCGTAGGAATCGGCGACTTTGCGCAGGCGATGGCATGCCGTATTGAAGCCGACCGAGATGCCGACGAGCTCGTCGGACGAAGTAAGCGGTGCGATCGTTCGCGCGGCACGAATCCTCGCGGCCGCGGGTTGCGCAGGACGCGGATCGGCGTCGGAAGACGGTATTGATTCAGGTATCGGTATCGCTTTTAGGGGCCGGTTGACGAAGCCTTCAGATCGCAGCGCGCGCAGGGCATGGTCGGCGTCGTCGAGATCGTCAGCGGGCCTGCCGATAACGTGGCAGAACGGATCGCCCATGCCGCTGCATTGGGTCTCGCGGTAGACGATCGGGCGGCCCATAAAGGCCACGCTGTAGCCGCTCGCATAGCCGACCGTCCACCAGCATACGGGCTCCTGACTGATGCCGTAGGCGGCGATATGCTCTTCGGCTTCCGACGAATCGCGCCAGATGAACTCGCCGTCGAAATAGCCGCGTTCAGGATCCATCTCGAGCCGGATCACCTCGACCCAGCACATCCCTTCGATTGCGGCCAGGTTAGGTCCGATAAAGTAATGGTCGACAAAGTTCGCATCTGGGCGCAGCTTGCGCGCCACTTCCGCATCGAGGGTGCCGGCCGAGTATCCCATCCGGGTCAGCAGGCCGCGCGCCTTCTCGAGACCGACCGATTCGATCAGCTCGCGCCGCAGCGTGGACAGTGCTTTCAAATGGATGAGCGTCATCCGCTCATCGGCGAGCCATATCCGGCCCTCGCACGGCGACATTTTAAGATTGGCGGCAAGGCGAGTGACTTCGGCGTGGCGATGGGCCGCGAGGTCGCGAACCGAAATGAGGCCGTTGGTCGAAACAGAAGCGGAGCCAGGTGCCGGAACCGTGGAAGCATCACGCTGGATACGATTCGGGAAACGATTTGGCTGATGCTCCGATCGTAAAGGCATGTTCCCCTGTCCCCGTTAACGCCGCTTTTATCAAAAAATCAAAACTGATCAATAGTTTTGAGCATTTGATCTATCGATCCAGAATCAATCCTTACGGGTGAAATCGCAGAAGATAAGTAAAGTTTGGACAAATAACCGCGTCGTCTACTGGCATAGCAGTTGCTGTCATGGATTTCGCGATAGTAACGAGCATTATCGTTAATGGTCGCTATCGTGGTAACGCGGTAAGGGCTATCTACGCTCCGAGGGGACGGAGCCGACTAGCCTGCGGATCCATAGACGGGGAACTAACGTATCGCAACGAATCACGGGGGACGGGGAATGGCACAGGATATTTTGCTGGTAGGGAGTATTCCGTTCGACACGCCGGAGCAGGTTTTGACGATGTGCGGCCAGAAGCTGGGGGACAGTGCCGCTTATTTTCCTGATGGCGAGACTTACGAGCGCATATGGTGGGTCAACATGCTCGCCTATCGCGTGTTTCACGGACATCCGGAAATCGACACCGTCATGCGGCCGCCGCCAGACCACGGCGTCGAGAAGTGGCGGCCGAGCGATCGCGGCGAGCTATGGCAGTTCGCGGTAAAGCCGGGCGTCAAAGAGGTCAAGTTCGGCGATCCCGGATGGCGCCTCAATTATACGAAAGATGCGGTCGGCTCGTATTTCGTGTTCAAGACGCTGCGCAAAGAGGGCAAGCTGCCGGCTGACGCCAAGTTCCAGGTCTGCATCCCGCTGACCAACAGCGCGATCGATGTCTTCTTTCACAATCCAGCCGACTACGATGTGATCAAGCCGGGCTTCGAGGAAGCGATTCGCACCGAGATCGCGAAGATGTGCGAGCTGATTCCGCCGAGCGATCTGGCGATCCAATGGGACTGCTGTATCGAGCTGATGGATCTCGAGGGCAATTTTCCGTGGACGCCCAAGGAAAACAAGCTCGAGCGCAACGTCGCGCCGGTTGAGCGTCTGTCCCCGTACATCCCTAAGGAAGTGAAGCTGGGCTACCATCTATGCTACGGCACTTTGGGCGGCTGGCCGATGGTCAAGACGGCGAAGGATCTCAGCACTGCCGTGGAGTGGGCCAACGCGGCGGTTGCTCGATCGGGACGCCACGTCGATTTCGTGCACATTCCGGTGCTCGATCGCACCGATGATCCCTACTACGCGCCGTTGAAGAACCTTAAGATTGGCGACGCGCGACTATATCTCGGATTGGTGCACGGTCCGCGCCCTGCTATCAGCGATCGAATCCGCGCGGCCAAGAAGGTCGTCAAGGATTTCGGAATCGGCGCGTATTGCGGCCTCGGACGCCATCGTCCCGACCAGGTCGCCGGAATCCTCGATGATCACGTGGCGGCGCTCGAAACGCTGCATGGGCATTAATGGGGAAGCCTGAAGCAAGTTAGACATTTCCAACTGACAAGACGGGGAGAAAACTGTGGCGAAGTTGAAGGGTGATGTATTGCTGGTCGGTAGCGTGGGGCTGCACACCGCCGCCGACGTATTCAAATTGGCCGGCGAGACGATCGGCGATCGGATTTCGACGATTCCCGATGGCGAGATCGGCGATCGCACGTTCTGGATAATCTATGTTGCTTACAAACTGTTTCTGAACAACCCATCGATCGAAACGCTGGTACGGCCCAAAGGCCACGAATGGCGGCCGACCAGCATGGATGACGTTTTTCAATTCAAGCTGAAGGACGGCGTCAAGTCGCTGAAGTTCGGCGAAATCGGCTATGCACGCGCGGCTGCCGAATCCTACGAAACCCTCAAGAAGGCCCGCGCCGCCGGTCAGATTCCGGCCGACGTCCGCCTGCAGGTCGCGTTTCCGTTTCCGCAGGATGCGGTGTTTCTGTTCTTCCGCCATCCGGAGGATCACGCGGTCGTGATGGCGGCGTATGAAGATACGCTGGCCCGCGAGCTGAAACTGCTGTTCGAACTGGTACCGCCGAAGGAGCTCGCGGTGCAGTTCGACGTATGCACCGATCTGCTCGAGATGGAGGGCACATACTATGCGTGGTCGCGGCCCGACACCGTGTGGGAGCGCTACATCGGCCCGGTCCATCGATTGGCCCCGCTGATCCCGCCCGACGCGATGCTCGGTTACCACTTCTGTTACGGCACCTTCCCGAAAAAGCCGGTCATCGAGCCCAAGGATCTTGGCCTGAGCATCAGGTTTGCGAACGCGGCGATTGCCGAATCGGGCCGGAAGGTCGATTTCATTCATCTGACCGTGCCGGTTCAGCGTACCGACGACGCATACTTCAAGCCGCTTACCGAACTTAAGGCGGACGACACGAAGGTTTTCATGGGAGTGGTGAACGTCGACGGTGCCGACGCGTCGTACAAACGCCTGCAAGCCGCCCGCAAGTATCTGCCCGATTGCGGCGTGGCCGCTGAGTGTGGATTTGGACGCGAACCGATCGAGAAGATTCCCGGTCTGCTTGCGATTCATAAGGAAATCGCCGCGAAGTTGTAAAACACCCCGTCGCGCGGCGACAACCGGAGCGGTGGGCGGTGCCCCGCCGCCCGCCTAACTCCGGTTGAATTTTTCATCTGGGGCGGACCCCGACCTCCGGGCGGTATCGGCAAAACGTCGGTACCGCCCTCCTTCTGCACGGACCTGCCGACCGCCCAGCCTCGACATAGCCCCACCGATGGTCTAGGAATGGCCTAATCCAAGCGGGTTGGTGCCCCTATGCGATTTATCTCGTTTCATCTGATGCCCTACCGGAATCTGCCGCCGGATTTCGAGCAGCGTTATCCGAGCGTATGGGTGACCGTGCCGAGGACCCTCTACGATCCCGCCGAGGGCCATCGCCTGTACCATCAGTATCTCGATGAACTCGAGTACGGGATCGATTGCGGCTACGACGCCGTTGGCGTCAACGAGCATCATCAGAACGCCTACGGGCTGATGCCGTCGCCCAACCTGATGGGCTCGATCCTGGCCCGCAAAGTCCGCCACGCGCCAAACACCGCGCTGATGGTGCTCGGCAACAGTATCGCGCTGTACAACCCGCCTGTCCGGGTCGCCGAGGAAATGGCGATGCTCGACGTGCTGACGGGCGGCAAGTTTATCGGCGGCTTCCCGGTCGGCACCTCGATGGACACCAACTTCTGCTACGGCGTGAATCCAGCGGAAATGCGCGACCGCTATAACGAAGCGCACGAGCTGATCATCAAGGCCTGGACGAGCGAGGAGCCGTTCACGTTCAACGGCAAGTATACTCAGCTCCGCTACGTCAACACCTGGCCGCGTCCGATGCAGACGCCGCATCCGCGCATCTGGATTCCCGGCGGCGGCAGTGTCGAGACCTACGACTTCGCGATTAATAATAACTATTCATTTTCGTACTTGAGCTTCTTCGGCTACCGCTATGCGAAAAAGGTGATGGACCCGTTCTGGCAGCGGGCGCGCGAGCTTGGCGCCGACATGAATCCCTATCGCGCCGGCTATGCGCAACTCATCTGCGTTTCGGAGACCGACGCCCGCGCGCAAACCGACTACGAACAGCACGTGCGCTACTTCTTCAGCAAATGCCTGCATATACATCCGCCATTCCTGGACGCGCCGGGCTATCGCACGCCAGCGACGCTGCGCGCCGGACTACGAGCGCAGATCCAATCGGCGGAAAGCGCGACCACGCTTTTGAAAGAGGGCAAACTCGACTGGAACGGCCTGATTGAGCGCGGCTTCGTGGTGGCAGGATCGCCGGCCACGGTGCGCGACCGGATGCTCGAAGCGGCTCGCGATCTCAACGCCGGCAATATCCTGCTGCTCAATCACGTCGGCTCGATGCCGCATCACCTGACGCTTAAGAACATGCAGATGTTCGCCGAAGAGGTGATGCCGGCGCTGCGGCGCGAAAGCCCCTTCGCCAAGTGGGATTCGTCGCCCTACTGGCCAGCCGCCCTGTCCGGCGCGCGGGCGCAAGGAGTCTGAAATGAGCCAGCCGATCGTAAAGGAATACGCTCTGCCGCGGGATATCGCGATCAGCACACTGCAGGCCGGCAAGGGCGCCCCGGTTATTTTTATCCACGGCGCCGGCGGCCTGATGTGGGATCCGTTCCTCGATGCGCTCTCCGAGCGCCACACCGTTATCGCGCCGTTCCTGCCGGGCACGGGTGCCTCGCGCGGGCTCGAAAATATCCGCGACATGTGGGACCTGGTGGTGACCTATCAGGATCTGCTCGACGCGATCGGTCATGACAAGGTCGACCTCATCGGCCATTCGATGGGCGGCATGATCGCGTTCGAACTGGCGGCGGCTGAATCATCACGCGTGAGGAAGATCGCCGCGATCGCGCCGGCCGGCCTGTTTTCCGAGGACCATCCGATTCCCGACTTCTTCGCGATGCTGCCGGAAGACCTGATTGCGCATCTGGTCTACGATAAGGACTCGCCGCTGGCCAAATTGATGATGGCGATGCCGGACGACCTGGAAGAGAAGGTCAGCTTTATAATCGAAAGGATGACGATCTCGGCGGCGGCGGCCAAGTTCCTGTGGCCGATTCCCGATCGTGGACTCAAGCGCCGGCTCCATCGGGTCAAGGCGCCGACGCTGATGCTATGGGGCAAGCAGGACCGCCTGATACCGGTCGCCTACGCCGAAGATTTCAAGCGTGGGATTCCGGATGCGCGGATCGAGATTATCGACCGCGCCGGGCATATGGTCCAGCTCGAGCAGATGGAGCAGAGCCTCAAAATCGTTGGCGGTTTCCTCGGACCCGACCGCCGCTAAATAATCGCGGCCGCACGCTAGTCATCCTGAGCGAGGCCAGCGGAGCGTTACTACGCGGAGCGAGCAAGCGTCCCAAAATGTTTCACGTGAAACATTAACTAACTATTGGGGTCCATTAGCCAATCTACTGAAAAGCCGTTCTTCAGAGTACTTATCTGGAAAAATATCCACGGCCGGCTTGATTCATTCCTGATACAGCGCCGACTCGCATGCCCGCCGCGCACCGCTCGCTAGCGCCTAAAGCGAAGCGATGGCGAAACCGCTTGCATTGTCCTCTTCTTGTCATCCTGAGCGCAGCTAGTGGAGCGCTGCAGCGCGGAGCGAGCAGGCGAGTCCGCGAGCTGCGGCCGCAGCGAAGGATCCCGCAACGATCCGTGCTCGTTTGCCATCTTGCGGCGCTTGTGCACCGCGAGCGTCCGTAGGGATTCTTCGACGCGGCGCCTCAGAATGACGGACGGTGACGAGGTCGTCGCGGTCAGAGCGAATCCCACAGCTTCGCCATGCGCTGGCGGGTGGCCTCGTCGGGCATCGGTCCTGCTCCCGCGGCAATATTATCGGCCATATGGACCGGGTTCGCAGTCGCCGGAATCGCGCAGGTCAGGGCAGGATGCGACACGATGTACTTCAGCATGAACTGCGGCCAACTCGCGCATCCAATCTCGGCGGCCCATGCGGGGAGCGGCGATCGACCAAGCCCGCTCAATAGCCGTCCACCGCCGAACGGCAGATTCGCCAGCACGGCAACGCCGCGATCGGCGGCGAGCGGCAGCAGACGCTTTTCGGCGTCGCGCTTTTCGATCGAGTAAATCAACTGTACGAAGTCGAGCGGTTCCTTCTCGATTATCGCGGCGAGATCCGGCAGCGCGTCGACGGTGTAATGCGTAATTCCGACGTAGCGTAAAAGCCCGTCGTCCTTCATGCGGCGCATCGTCGCCAGATGAGTCCGCCAGTCGACCAGGTTATGAATCTGCATGAGGTCGATCGTTTTGGTCCGCATCAGCTCAGCCGATTGGCGCATCTGTTCGATTCCGGCTTGCTCGCCGGTGGTCCATACTTTGGTCGCAAGAAACGCTTTTTTGTGAAAATCGAGTTGC
>Ga0302326_10026451_pt1 | contig 11726 bp, 4 predicted proteins | sample Palsa_T0_3_FD_202264 | JGI IMG/M metagenome (GOLD analysis project Ga0302326, IMG submission 202264) | Peat permafrost microbial communities from Stordalen Mire near Abisko, Sweden - Palsa_T0_3 | ecosystem: Environmental > Terrestrial > Soil > Palsa > Peat permafrost | place: Sweden: Abisko... | reverse complement strand
TAACTACAAAAAATTCCTGCTTTGCTCGCCCCGCGACACTAAGCAATTTTTATCTTGCCCGCTTTGCCGATCCGTGCGAGAGTGCCAGCATCACGCAACGAAAGAGCAAAGAGGACGTGGATGTGTCAAATACTATTCGGGAAACCATGAAGCAACTCGCCGTCGCCGTCATAATTGTGGCTTTGGCCGCAGTCGCCGAAGCGCAAACCACGGCCACGCTGACCGACGTCGGCCCTAACGCTCCGACTTCGGGGTACCTGGATATTTCCCAGTTCAGCACGGCCGGGGAGGTGGATATGCCTGACGGGCTTAATTACTACACGGACGATGGCGTGAACCATCCCACAGTTGGGGAGCCGGGCCAGACCTTCACGACAGGCGCAAATTCCGTGATACTGAGTTCGGTCGCTTTTAAAACCGGGGGCGGCACGCAAAGCGGCTTGGCCACGGCCCAGAGTTATCTGCTCCATCTTTATTCGGTCAGCGGGAACGCGGCCACGTTGATCGGGAGTTTTACCAACAATAATTTCGTTTATACCAACGGAGACTGGTTGCGGTGGGGCGGACTTTCCGTGACGCTGGCGTCCAATGCCAGCTATGCGTTTTCGTTTGGCCGGACTTCAAACGGCACTGGGTGGGACGAATTATATAATGCCTCCAACAATCCGTACGCGGGCGGACAACTTGCTCTCATTCCCCCGGCCGGCGGGACCATGACCTTCGGCGCCAGCCATGAATTCGACGCCGTGTTCGACTTGGGACTCCAAATCAGCGCCCCGTTCGTCAACGCAGTCATCTCCAACCAGCCCGTGGCCTACTGGCAACTCAATGAAACGGCCAGCACTTCCGGCGGAACACTCGTGGCGCGGGACGCGATGAACAGTTTCAACGGCGTCTATGGCAGCGCGTCGGCGGATGGAGTTGCCGGGTTTCCGACCAGCACGACAGCCGCCCTGTTTACGCACGGCGTATCCAATTCCTACGTCGCCATTCCCGCCTTAAATTTAAACACCAACACCGTCACCATGACGGCCTGGATTTATCCCATCGGAACTCCCGCCAACGCGGTCGGGTTGCTGTTTTGCCGAAACGGCGCGGATGCTTCCGGATTTTGCTTCGGCAACGGAGGGCAACTCGGTTATACCTGGAATCAGAACAACGCGGATACCTATAATTGGATATCGGGCTTGGTCCCGCCGCAAGGGCAGTGGTCCTTCATCGCGCTGGTAGTTTCGCCATCCAACGCCGTGGTTTATCTTTGCAACACCAATGGCCAGTCTTCGGCGACGAATTCGGTCGCGAGCACGGTCGAGGCTTTCAGCGCCAGCGCGCTAATCGGGGACGACTCTTCTGACAATAACAATGGCAGCCGCACTTTCAACGGCAGGATGGACCAAGTTGCCGTTTTCAACCACTGCCTAACCGGGGTTCAGGTGTTGAATCTTTATTTTAGCGCCGTCGGCACGGCCCCATTCCCCACCATTCCGACGGCCTCACCCACAAACACGGTGTTCGCAGGCACGCCTGTAACATGGTCGGAGACAGCCATCGGCCAGACGCCATTTTATTATCAATGGCGAACGGATGGCGGCAGCGGCGGCGCTCGCACCAATATCCCGGGCGCCACGCTCTCAAATCTGACGGTCAACACCACCGGGCTTTCGCCGGGCGCTTTTAACTACGATGTAGTGGTATCCAATTTGTCCGGCGCAGCCACCAGCGCGGCGGCGGTTCTGCATGTGTCGGCGCCGAGCGCTCCGGTATTGGTGTCGGACATTACGCCGAGTTCTGCGGCGGTTGAGTCTGGGGGACAACAAACATTTTCGGCCGTCTTTACTGGCTCCATCCCCATTTCCTACCAATGGCAGGCTAATACGGGCGGCGGCCTGACCAACATTCCAAACGCCACCAATACCTCACTGACGCTTACCAATTTGCAAGCGGCCAATGCCGGCAGTTACAGGCTGCTCGCCTCAAACTCCATCGGAGGGCCGGCGTCGAGCAGCGTGGCAGTATTGACAGTGTTGCCCTTGCCCGCGTTTCCCAGCGCCGTGTTGGCCGCGAATCCCGTCGGTTACTGGAGGCTCAACGAAACCGGCAATACTTCCAGCGGAACCCTGGTGGCGGCGGACTTCACGAAAAATTTTAACGGCCTTTACGGCAGCGCAGCAGCCGATGGCATTCCCGGGCCGACGCCATCCCTCGGCTTTCCCGGCCTTGAGAGCAACAACACCGCCGCACGATTCACCAACGGGGTGGACAATTCGTTTGTCACCCTCCCCGCCTTGAATTTGAACACCAACACCGTCACCATGACGGCCTGGGTTTACCCCGTCGGAACGCCGGCGGATTATTCCGGCATCGTGTTTTATCGCAACGGCGGGGACGCAGCCGGTTTTTGCTTCACGGATGGCGGGCAGATTGGTTACACATGGAACGACAATTCCGAAGCGACCTGGAGTTGGATGTCCGGCCTGGTTCCTCCGTCCGCGCAATGGTCGTTCATCGCGCTGGTTGTTTCGCCTTCCAACGCGGTCGTCTCTCTTTGCAATACCAACGGCCAGTCTTCGGCGACGAATGCGGTCGCGAACGCAACGGAGTCTTTCAGCGCCGCCACATTGATCGGGGATGATAACGCGGACGGTGGCGACGGTGGCCGCACGTTCAACGGCGCGATGGATGAAGTGGCCATTTTCAATTACGCCCTCACGCCAACGCAATTGTTGAATCTCTATTTTAACGCCGCTGGCGGCGCTCCGCGCGTTGCCACGCCGAGTGCTTCACCCTCCAACACCGTGTTCGCCGGCACGACCGTAACCTTGAGCGCGACGGTTTTTGGCCTGGCGCCGTTTCAGTACCAATGGCAATCGAACGGCGTTAATTGGCCCGGCGCAACCAACGCCACTCTATTATTGACAAATGCGCAGGTTTCCAATTCAGCCAGTTATGATGTGGTTGTTGGCAACAGTTCCGGCACGAACACAAGCCCCGTGCTCGTTCTGAATGTCAATCCCGCTTCCGCGCCCATTTTTGCGCAGGAACCGTCACCGGCGTCCTCCACCAATTATCTTGGCGGGTTTGTCACCTTCACGGCCGTGGTCAATGGCAGTCCGCCGCTGCAACTCCAGTGGCAGCACAATGGCGTCAATATTCCTAACGCCACGGCCGGCAGCCTCACGCTCGCATCCTTGCAGTCCGCCGAGGCTGGCTCTTATACTTTGCTGGCTTCCAACGCTTTGGGATTCACCAACAGCCTGCCCGCAGTGTTGACGATCCTTCCACCTCCCAACCCGGGCGCCCTGAACGTTCTGACATATCACAACGACAACACGCGCGACGGCGCAAATACCAATGAAGTGCTGCTGACCCTTGCCGATGTAAATGTTTCCACGTTCGGGCTTTTGCTGAACTATCCTGTGGATGGTTATGTCTATACCCAGCCGTTGTACGTGGCCAATCTGGTCATTCCAGGCCAAGGCACGCATAACGCAGTCTTCGTGGCCACCGAGAATGACACCGTGTACGCCTTCGACGCGGACAGCAACGCAGGAACCAACGGCGGGGTGCTCTGGGAAACTAATTTGGGGATCGCGGCCTTGAGCAATAATCACGAATTTGGCGACCGTTACAACGGAAACAATTATACCGACATCGTTCCTGAAGTGGGCATCACCGGCACGCCGGTCATTAATCTGGCTTCCGGAACACTTTATGTGAACGTGCGCACGCGCGTGGTTTCCACCAATTCGACCAATTACTATCACTTCATTCACGCCTTGAATATCACCAATGGCGCCGAACAGCCTTACAGCCCGGCGGTGGTGACGAATTCAATTATGGGAAACGGTGTGGACAGCACCAACGGCGTAGTGCGCTTTAATCCTATTCAAGAGAATCAACGCCCCGGACTCACTCTGGCCGGCGGAATGTTGTATGTCGCTTATGGCAGCTTTGCGGACACCGATCCATACCATGGCTGGGTCATTGGTTTCAACGCCACCAATCTCCAAACTTCGTCCAGCTACACCTTCAACACCACGCCCAACGCCAGCATCGCAGCCTTCGGCGCCAACGCCGCGGAAGGAGCGCTTTGGATGGGCGGCAACGGACTGTGCGTTGACTCCAGCAATAATCTTTTCTTTGAAACCGCCAACGGCAGTTTCAGCGCCAACACCAACGGCGGGGATTACTCGGATAGCTTCGTCAAACTCTCAACTTCCAACGCGCTGGCGGTGGCCGACTATTTTACCCCCTATAATCAAGCCGCCCTTCAGGCCGGCGATACGGATCTGGGTTCGGGCGGGCCGGTCTTGTTGCCCGCCTCGGTCGGCAGCGCCGCGCATCCCAACTTGATTGTCGGGGCTGGCAAAGAAGGAACGCTCCACCTCGTGGATCGCGACAACATGGGACACTACAACACGGCCAACGACAATCAAATCGTGCAGGAAGTTCCCGGGGCCATTGGCAGCGCCTTCAGCACACCCGCTTACTTTAATAATCAGATTTACTATCAAGGAGTGGGCGACGTGATGAAAGCGTTCTACATTTCCAACGCCGTCATTACGCCTACGCCCGTTTCTGAGGCGACGACCAGCTTCAGCGCCTTGGGTGGCACGCCTTCGATTTCAGCCAACGGCACCAACAATGCCATTGTCTGGACGATTCAATCCGACGCTTTCGCCAGCTCCGGTCCGGCCATTCTCCACGCCTACAACGCCACCAATCTCGCTCTGGAACTTTACAACAGCAGCCAGAATCTGGCGCGCGATAATCCCGGGCCGGCCATTCAAATGACCACCCCAACCATCGTGAACGGCAAAGTGTTCGTTGGCGCGCAATATGCCCTTTCCATCTTTGGCAACAGCCTCTTCCTGGCCACGCCCGTCATCGCGCCAGCCGGGGGGCTGTTCACCAATGCGGTGACTGTGACCATTACGGACGCCACACCCAATTCCACCATTTATTACACGCTGGACGGAACGACGCCGACCACCAACTCGCCGGCCTATGACGGCCCTTTCATCTTGACGACCAGCGCCAGCGTGCAAGCCATCGCGGGCCAGCTTGGCGCGCCCAACAGCGGCGTGGCCGCCGCCAGTTTTATTGACAGCTCGGCCATCGGCTCCGGCACCGGGTTGCTGGGAAGCTATTGGTCCAACGTGACCAGTGTGGCCTTTACCAACTCCTCCTTTTCCCTCCAGCCGACTTTGGTTCGGACCGATTCCGTCGTTAATTTCACTTGGTCCAGCACTCCGCCCGCACCCTCCATCGGCCTCACTAATTTCGTCGTGCGCTGGATCGGATCGGTCCAGCCTGAATACGGCGAGACCTACACTTTCTCGACCGATACGGACAGCGGGGTGCGCCTGTTTGTCAACGGCCAGTTGCTCATCAATCAGTGGGTCAATCAGCCGGCGACGGCCTGGAGCAATTCCATTACTCTCGCCGCCCAGCAGCGCTACAACATCGAAATGGATTTCTACAATCAAACCGGCGGGGCCGTGGCCCAGCTTTACTGGAGCAGCCCGTCCACCCCCAACGCCATTATCCCGCAAACCCAACTCTATCCCGTCACCAATCCGCCGCCTGTCGTCGCCGTGACTTCTCCGGCCAATGCCGCGTCCTTCACGGCCGCCGCCTCCGTTTCCTTAAGCGCCGACGCGGACGCCCTCTACAATCCTCTCCGCTACGTCAGCTTCTACACCAACGGCATTTTTCTCGGCGTGGTGAGCAACGCGCCTTATGCCTTGACCGTCACTGGTTTGCCGGCCGGCAGTTACACCCTGACCGCGACCGCCACCGATGGCAGCGGCCTGACCGGCACGTCGGCTCCTGTCGCGATCACCGTCACCGCCGCCAGCGGAGTTCCCTACGGCCTGACCACCAACGGCGTGCTGGCGGCCTTCTTAAACCAGAACATGCCCGGCTCCTACACCGGTTCCATCCCCGCGGTGCTTTCCGCGACGGGCGCTTTTACCGACACTCCCAGCCGCACTCCCGCCAGCGGATTGATTCCTTACGTGCCCAACACTCCGCTCTGGTCGGACAACGCGGTCAAAAGCCGTTATCTGGCTTTGCCCTACAGCGGCGGGCTTATCGCGCCGGAGCAGCAGATGGGCTTCGCCTCCACCGGACAGTGGACCTTTCCGTCCGGCACCGTCTTTGTCAAGAATTTTGATCTGGTGGTCAACGCCACCAACGCCAGCGTCCCCGTGCGCCGCCTGGAAACGCGGCTGCTGGTGCGCAACACCAATGGCTCCGTTTATGGTGTCACCTATAAATGGCGGCCGGACAACAGCGAGGCCGACCTGCTGACCGGCAGCCTGACCGAAGCCATCCTCGTCACCAACGCCACCGGCGTGGTCACGCAAAATTGGTATTATCCCAGTCCGGCCGATTGCCTGACCTGCCACACCGCCGTGGCCGGTTACGTTTTGGGAGTCAACGCGCGCCAGCTCAACGGCGCCAACACCTATCCCGCCACCGGCGTGACCGACAACCAGCTACGCACCTTCAACCGCCTGGGCCTGTTCAATCCCGCCTTTGACGAATCGGCCATCGCCGGCTTCGAGCAATTGTCCAGCGTCACCAACCCCGGCGCCTCGCTGGTGCAACGCGCCCGTTCGTATCTGGACGCCAACTGTTCCCAGTGCCATCAACCGGGCGGCACCGGCATCACCTTTGACGCCCGTTACGACACGCCCTTGACCAACCAGAACATCATCAACGCCGTGGCCGCCTTTTCCCTGGGTTACGACAACGCCAAAATAGTGGCGCCCTCGGATGTCTGGCGCTCGGTCCTGTACGACCGGATGAACGTGGTCAATCCGACCATCCAAATGCCGCCGCTGGCGCGAAATTTGATTGACACAAATGCGGTCGCGGCCATGGCCTTGTGGATCAACAGTCTGGGCGGCACGCCGGCCCTGCCGCCGCCCACGCTGACTCCCTCCGGCGGAACTTTCACCGGCTTTGTCAACGTAACGGCGCAGGAGCCGTCCACCAACGAGACCACGCTATATTACACCCTGGACGGCTCCCTGCCCACGACCAATTCGGCGCTCTACACCGGGCCGATCCTGGTGACCAACAGCGCCACGGTCAACATCAACGCCTGGGCGCCCGGCTACACCGACAGCGTGGCGGGCGCGGCGCAATTCACGATTTTGCCGGGCATCTTTTTCCTATCGCCGGGAGGCTTCACCAACGGCGCCTTCCAAATGTCCTTCGCCGGCCCGATCGGTTCCAACTACGTGCTGCAAGTCAGCACGAACCTATCGCAATGGACCCCCATCAGCACCAACACGCCCGCGACCTCGCCCTTTGTGTTGTCCGATCCGGGCGCCTCCGGCGCAGCCCGCTTCTATCGAGTGTTGCAAGTGCCGTGAAATGGCTGTCGCCATCAACTCGCATAACCGAACGCCTTCGTATAGTCTGCCAGACGCGGGAGCAACGGTTCCAGCGAAGCGGCGTGATTGCGCCAGCGGCCGACAGAGCGTTCATACACAGGCTTGGCGACCTCGCCGTAAGTCGGGGAGTAAACCAGTTTGCGGCGCGCGGCTTCGTGGCTGGCGACTTGGTCAGGGTGCCATGTCAAACCTAGGAATTCCGTCGCCCGCCGGCCCTCCGCCTCAAGTCCGGCCACCACGTCCTCGTAACGCGTCTCCAGCCACTCGAAGCCGCCCAACTCCCTCAGACGCAGCCAGGTGTCCATCAAATCCGCATAATGCTTGACAGTGCGTTCGAGGCTGAGGAAGTTCACGTTCAACGGGGTGAGCGGCGAAAGGTTCTGGAAGAAACAACTCAGGATGACGTCGCGCGGGTCGCGCAGCGCGATGAGAATTTTCGATTCCGGGAAGACCCGCAACCACAGATGCAACATCGCGGTCGGAGCAGGATTTTTGTCAAGCAAAACTGCGGCGGCGGGCTCGCCTTGGACTTCGCGGAAAAGACTCTTGAAGTAGCGCCGGCGCAGTTCGTTGCGGCGGGCGGTCGGCATGGAGTTCAGGGCGTTGGCGGTCAGCGGCGCAGCCAGCGGGGCAGGGGTCAGTTTGTCGCCGATTTCTCCGATGAACGCCTCCGATTCATCGAACGCGCGCACGGCGGGATGCGCGCCCAGGATTTGTTCGATGAGAGTGGTTCCGCTGCGCGGATGCCCGCCCAGGATCGCTAATTGCCAGGGCAACGGCTGCGCTGGGGATTCCTGGCGCCAGCGTCGAATCATTTCGGGCGTCAATTGCGCCAGCAGCGAGCGCCGTTGATGGGCGGCTTTGTCGTAGCTCTGTTCCAGCGCGGCGACATTGTTAGTGTGGCGCGCGACGGCTTTGGCTTTGAGCAGCCATTCCATGGCCTCAGGGTATTGGCCCAGTTCATCCAGCACGACGCCGAGCAGGTGGAAACAGGAAATTTTGACATTCGGATCGAGCAAATTGCCCTGAGCCAAATCTCGCAGGAATTTTTCGGCCTCCGCCGACCGCCCCGCTCGATGCAAAAGAAAGGCGCGATAATAAATGGCGGCCGGCTCCTTGGGCTGGCGAGTCAGGCAGGCCTCAACTTGTTGCGAGGCTTCGTCCAGGCGTCGTTCGCGTTCGTGCCAGGCCGCCAAACTCAGACGGGCGTGAGTGGAGGAAGGGTCCGCCTGCACGGCCCGCTCGTAACAGGCGCGCGCGCGGTCGGTCAGACGAAGCCGGTGGTACTGCTGGCCCAACATGATCAGGACATTCGGATTGGCTGCGGCCAGCGTCTCCGCGCGCCCGAACGCCTGGCAGGCTAGCGCGAAATCCAGATCGCCTGCGGCGGCCGTGCCCAGCTCGAACCAAAGATTGAGGATGCCGGGGAATCGCTGGGTCAAATCGCGATAAACGGGCAGCACGGCGGCGGCGCGGCCCGCCAGCAATTGCTGCTGGGCTGCGTGCCAACGATCAATGTCGCGCGGGGACTTTTCCAATCTGGCCAAGTCCGGCTGCGGAATCAATGGTTTCATTTCCATGCCAAAATACGGTTAAGAAAGAAAATTGCAATTCAGGGGTTGACAAGCTTGGTGATTGCATTATGATATCACAACGATATAAAAAAGATAAATCAGCATCCAACTCAAAAAAATGAAAGGACCTATGAACGAAGAAAAATCCATCGTCAGTTCCGAACGGGAGGAAAAAGTAATCAGCGGCTTTGTCATGCTGCCGGCCATCCTCGCTTTGTTGATTGCGGGCATCGCGTTGCTTTTTTATTCTATTGGCCATCCGAGCGCGGCCCAGGGCCATCCCATTTGGGGGTTGTTCGTCTTGGCGATGTTCATGGATTTTTTGGGCGTGCTTCTACTCGTCGGCCTTTTCACATTGCAGCCCAATGAAGCGCGCGTGCTGCTTCTTTTCGGCAAATATCACGGCACGGCGCGCATCAGCGGGTTTCACTGGACCAATCCGTTTTACTCGCACGGACACAAGATTTCGCTCCGGGCGCGCACATTCACCATGGAGAAACTCAAAGTGAACGACAAGCGCGGCAACCCCATCGAAATCGCCGCGGTGCTCGTTTGGCGCGTGCAGGACACGGCCCAGGCCTATTTCGATGTCGATAACTACGACCGATACGTTCAGACGCAAAGTGAAACGGCCTTGCGCCACCTGGCCAGTTCCTATTTCTATGACGACGATGAACCCAATGCCATCACCTTGCGCGGCAACGTGGACGAAGTCTCGCAGGCATTGCGGCGGGAATTGCAGCAGCGGCTGGCCAAGGCGGGCGTGGCGGTGGACGAAGCGCGGCTGACCAACCTGTCCTACGCTCCCGAAATCGCCCAAGTCATGCTGCGCCGGCAGCAAGCCGAGGCGGTCATCGCCGCGCGGCAAAAGATCGTGCATGGAGCCGTCAGCATGGTGGAAATGGCGTTGCGGGAACTGGCCGAGAAGCACGTCGTGAATCTGGATGACGAACGCAAAGCCGCCATGGTGAGTAACCTGTTGGTCGTGCTGTGCGCCGAATCGGAAGTGCATCCCGTCGTCAACACCGGAACTCTCTACAACTGAATCATGCCTGAGAGGAAATCATTCCTGTTGCGGATAGATCCTGAGCTTTGGGCCGGATTGGAGGCTTGGGCGGCGGATGAATTCCGTAGCGTCAACGGCCAGATCGAGTATTTGCTCAAGCAGGCCCTGACCAAGCGCAAAGGCGGCGACCCGTCCCGAAAGACGGCGCCAACGGGAAAGGCTAAAGGATGAAGGATGAAAACTGACATTTTTGACGGCCTAAAGGGCAAGGCTGGTAGCACCCAGCCTTGACCAGCCTTGACCAGCCTTGACCAGCCTTGACCAGCCTTGACCAGGTTTGGGGCCGCAGTGCGAACAGGCTGCGGGAATGCGGATAAGGTCACGGGAGATGAAAGGATAATGGCTCCTCACCGGTTAAAATTTTTTATTCAACCGACTAATCGACATTTTAATGGCTTTTTAAGAAAAACCTGGTTGGCGGGCGTAGAGCCACCTGGCTGGCATAGCCCCGGCCGGGCTTGAGAGCCGCCCAGAGGTCTGCAAGTTTTCAAAGAACGTATGGCTTAGTCCGAGACGTTTGTCATAGGTACAAAGTTACACAAAAGGTTGTAAAGTCAAGTTTTTCCTGTTTTTTCTTGCCTGGCATCACAGGCGTCTGACATGGGCGGAGCCGAATTTGGGTCGAGACACGACTGCTTGGAAATCGTGCCGTACGGCCTTGACTTGCATACCTGTTAAATCATGATTTTCGGCAAAACGATGGTGTCTTAAGCGACCGGAATTTGCGTATGTTAATTCTTGCGCAAAAACAAATTCAGCCTCAGAAGCACAAACCCGCAGGTTTGGCGCCGCCCAATCATGCCACGTCAGGGCCGCCACAGAATCAGGAATCTCTTCTTCAAATGCAGCGCGCCGTTGGCAATTAAGCAAAGCAAAGAATGTTGAAATCCCAGGAGGCTGAATCCGACGCAGGACCAATCCCCATGGAAAACAAGCTCTTTGGATACAATAATGACGAGCTTGAACTGTTTGAGATTCCAGAAGTGTGCCGATATTTCCAAATGTTGCATAATACTTGGCCGTATGGTCTTTATTTTTTTAACCCCGAAACACACACGATCCAACTTTTGGTTTTTTGCAATGTGGAGCAAAAAGTAGAACGTGATGGGGCAAACGGTGCCATCCTTGGTGTTCGTAATGCAAATTTTCCAGAGTTTATAGAATCCGCCGCGGTTTCGGTCTTTGAAATCGCCGCATTAATGGGTTGGACCATGCAGGAAACATCGGCATTTCTAAATGAAATCGTCAAGCTGTTTCGAGCGGAAACACCCAACGCCGAGGTGCCGGAATCCCTCGAGGAAAGGCGCCAGAGACATAATGCATTCATGGTCTCACAACACGGGACGCTGTCTGAATTCGCCTGCAGCAGCCATCGCGAGGAGGGTCGGCCATTAGGGCACTGATCAAGCGGAAAAAACGCTATTTCTCCGATTTTTTTAAACCGGCTTTTGCCGCAACTTTTCGCCCCGACTTCGCTCGCTGACTCGATCCTGCGTTCTCGTCTATTGAATCAGTCTCGCCTCCCTGTCTTTCATGGAGGCGATCCGTTCAGTCAGCCATCTGGTTCTAGCGCGTGATGGCGGATGACCGATGGCCCCATCTTCGAACCGAAAGGAGCGGACGGGATTGCTCCAGGTCCTGCTCCCTCCGGCTCGGTTTTCTTGGGCCGTCTTGTAT
>Ga0302326_10026449_pt1 | contig 11727 bp, 5 predicted proteins | sample Palsa_T0_3_FD_202264 | JGI IMG/M metagenome (GOLD analysis project Ga0302326, IMG submission 202264) | Peat permafrost microbial communities from Stordalen Mire near Abisko, Sweden - Palsa_T0_3 | ecosystem: Environmental > Terrestrial > Soil > Palsa > Peat permafrost | place: Sweden: Abisko... | reverse complement strand
AATCTCATGACCTTCCGTATAGAATGGGCGCGCAAGGATGCAATCAGCTTTTGAGCCACTTCTTCAATCTGTTGACGATCGAGGACCATTGGAAGCGCGACGACGAATTCATCCCCGCCCAGACGCGCAGTGATGTCGCTCTCGCGAAGGGCAGCTTTCAAGCGCATCGCGACGGCTTGCAGCACGCCGTCTCCTATGTGGTGACCGAGAGAATCGTTGATGTGCTTGAAAAGGTCCAGGTCGAGCAGTAACACAGCGACCTGTTCATTGTTGCGAGAAGCCTGGCTGATTGCCTGACTCAACCGATCCTGCAACAGGGTGCGGTTGGCTAACCCGGTCAGAGCGTCGTAAAGAGCCATGTGACGGATGCGGGCTTCGGCCTGTATGCGAGCAGTGATGTCGCGAAGGTTGCATTGCGCAATCATGGTTCCGTCAACCTCGTATACGTTGCCGAAGAATTCAACGTCCACGAGGGATTTTCCCTCACGTTCCATCGGCCAATGCTCAAAGGAGACAGACTCCCCGGCTTGCAGTTTGGCGAAAGCTTCCTGGCAGGCGGGAATGTTCCTGAATGGAAGAACATCCAGGAACTGCTTGTTGACATACTGGCTCCGGCTATAGCCGAACATGTGTAACACAGAATCGTTTACGTCGGAGATTCTTCCACTCTCTATGTCCAGCAGCAGGATGCCGTCTTTGGCTGATTCGAACAGTCTGCGGTAATAGATCTCGGACACTTGCAGCTTCGCATTCTGCGCTGTCAGTTGTTCTTGCATCGCCCGCAGTGTCAAATGGGTCCTGATCCGGGCTAAGAGCTCCTCCACCTGGAATGGCTTGCTCACATAGTCGACGGCGCCCACCTCGAAGGCCTTGACCTTGTCGCTGGTATCGGTCAAAGCAGTCATGAAAATCACCGGTATATCCCGCGTACACTCGATGCTCTTGAGGCGGCGGCAAGTCTGAAAGCCATCGAGGCCTGGCATCATCACGTCAAGCAGGATAAGATCGGGCGTCACAAGTTGGGCACGCTCCAGGCCCTCTTGGCCATCCTGAGCAACCAGTACATTGAAGTTGTTGTCTTCCAGATAATTAACGGCAATTGCCAGGTTGGCAGGAATATCGTCGACTATCAATATTGTGCGTCCGCGTAGATCGATCGAGCTGTCTTTCGTCACTGTGCCTGTCCTTCCTGTTGCCGGGTAACATGCTTCTCCATCATATTTAGGAGGGCCCGCGATTGATATCCTCGCGCCAACTGGGTGATTTTATCGGCGAACGGACGGTATCTTGCGTCGCTCGTTGCAAGGGATTCGGCTTTTTCGCTAATGGCCCGCATGTTACCTGCCTTAGCCAGATTGCGCAGAGATTCCATTTGCTCTGGCTCAGGCAACACAAAATGTTCACCAGGATCGTTCATCGGGGTTGGGGTTTGCCGCGAAGCGTCTTTTATCCAGGTCAGGTCGAGCAGACTTCCGATCTGCTTCAACATGGACGCCTCGTCGATGGGCTTGGTCAGAAATGCCTTGGCTCCCGCCGCCAGGCACTCCGCCTGTTCATTCCTGGTTACGCCGGCAGAGACGGCAATGATCGGGATCTGGCATAATTCCGGGTTTTGCCGCATCTGGCGCATCGCCTCCAGGCCATCCATAACCGGCATTCGAACGTCCATCAGGACCAAATCCGTTGGAGTGGACTGCGCGGCCTTCAATGCTTCCAGACCGTTGGCGGCCTGCTCGATTTCAAACCCCAACAGGCCAAGAGTATCGGCCAGGACAAACCGGTTCGCATCGATGTCATCGACCACCAGCACTCTCTTGCGCGGACCGTTGTAACCTAGCACTTGTCCGCCCAGCCCGAGAGCGCTCCCTTCGTACTCCGCAACCAGTGCGGGCACCTCGAAGAAGAAGATGCTCCCCTGACCCGGTGTGCTTTCCACCTGAATCTCACCCCCCATCAACCGAACGAGCTTGCGGCTGATGCTCAACCCGAGCCCGGTCCCTCCAGACCGGCTCTCCTCGTCCCCAAGCTGCTCAAAGGGCCGGAAGATCGTCTCCAATTGACCCCTGGGAATTCCCAATCCGGTATCCTGTACTCCAAAGCGCAACCGAACTTCCTCCCGCGACAGGGAAAGAACTTTAACCTCAAGACTCACGCGTCCTCGATCGGTAAACTTGATCGCATTGGAGAGAAGATTCAGCAAGACCTGGCGAAGGCGTTTCTGATCGGCCTGGATATAGGAAGGAAGATTGGGCGCGAATTCGCACTCGAATTCCAGGGCTTTCTCGTTGGCTTTGATGCGGACAATGTTGGCAATCCCTTGGAGGAAGGCGGGCATATGAACCGTACTGAGCTGGAGTTCAAGCCTATCCGCTTCTATTTTGGACAAGTCCAGCAGGTCGACAATCAGCGTGAGGAGGTGCTCGCCGCTCTGTTGAATGGTGTGGTATGCGTCCGATTGCCATTTTGTCGTCTGAGGGGATCGCTTGAGCAGTTGCGCATAGCCCAGAATGGCATTCAACGGGGTTCTCAGCTCATGGCTCATGTTGGCCAGAAACGTCGACTTGGCGCGGTTTGCTCTATCGGCGGCATCGCGGGCCAGAGCAAGCTCCTTCGCTTGCGCAGCGAGGACCGCCTCACTCTCACGCAACTCGCGCTCGGTTGCGGACCGGCGCTTTTCGTGCAGCACGAGCGTGCCCAGCACCACAATTGCGCACATGTTGGAGGCCGCGGCTGGGAGTATCGAAGAGAGAATGCTCGCTCCCCCCTGCGAGAATCCCAGCACACACAAGCCTCCCGCCGCTGAGAGCAAGCCCAGCAGCGGCAAATGGAAATATTGCAGTTGCGCATTGCGATGGCCTGGAAAATACCTCAGCGCGCTCAGAAAGATGAGGCTCACGGCAGCCGATACCAGCAGCTCGACAATTGACGTTTGACTGGTCTGATCCTTCGTTACCCATGGCAACATCTCAATCGCGACCGCGGATACCACCCCGCCGAGGATGGCCACAAATCCGTCGAGCGGGCCAGCCAGGGCCAGCAAGATTGTGGCGCAACCCACGGCCGCGCCACCTTCCAGATGGATGGGTAACAGCAGTGCGGCGCCAGTGGCGAGACCGAAGAGCACTCCGGACGCCGTCCTCTCAATGGAGTTGCGGCCCCCGGACAACCGTTTGGCCAGCATGTTCACGGGCCCATAAAAAATGATCGCTCCGGCAAAGACCGCAACGTTGAGCAGCAGTTCGATCAGCGTGATTTGCCAGAACAGATTCATATCCGGCTTCCTCAGAAATGGAAAGATAGTTCGCCGAGAACACGGCGTTCAACCGCCGGCCCCACTGTCTGACGCTGACTTGCATGGGTGAGGTTCTGACCGGTTACGGCCCAGGTTAGACGGCTCGGCGCCTTGCCTGCGAACCGTGCATCGACAGAGACAAAACCGGCCACCGGCGCCAGGCTTCCCGTGACGCCCTGAACCTCAATCCCTGAGGAACTGGACTGATAGTGGAGATAGCCATCTAACTCCCATATCTTGTTGGCCCATCCCAGATTCGCTTTTAGCAAGTGAACTGGTGTCGTGTGCTGATAATCGGTGAAGTCGGCTCCGTTTTGCGCGGAAGGAATAAAATGGTCTCGAATCCACTCGGCACGGTAATCCACACTCCATCGATATTCGTGTACAAGTTTCTCTCTAAGTCCCAACTCAATTCCATAAGCATCGGAGTCGCCGATGTTGGCAGGGAGATTGTAGAAGCCTCCCGCCGTCTGAATGGACGCACCCGTGACGGCCCGAATGTCTTCGCTGTGCTGTTGAAACGCGCTGGCCCGCAACAACAGCCCAGGAGCGGCCATCGCACGGTCCCACCCGATCTCATAGTTGGCTATCTCGGTAGGCTTCAGAAAGGGCGATCCTACGTTGTTGTAACTCCCGATGCTGAGCACCAGGGCGCCGCCATCGACAAGACTGGGAAGCTCATTGCCTCTGCTTGCCATTAAGCGTATGGAATCCGCATCGTTCGGCTTCCATACCAGCCCGCTGTTAAAGCTCAGCGGCTTGAGGGCTCCTTCCCAATCCATGTTGGTGAAAGGAAATCCAGGTGGGATATAACCGTCGCGTCCGTTTGCCAGACGGTCGAAACGCAAAGCGTTGGTCAGGGAGAGCTTCGGGGTGATGCTCCAGTTCCACATTCCGCTGGCGGCGGTGATGCTATTTTGAATGTTGGCTCCGGAAGTTGGAGTCGTATTCTCGACGCTGTAGCGATAGTCGATTGCGGCTCTCAGGATGTGATGGGCGCCAAGCTTGAAGATATTCTGAATTTCAGCAACGGTAAGCCTTTCATTCAAGTGGAGAACTTGACCGATCGATCCCAGATTCACTGCGTCTCTCGACCAATTGTTGTACGCGGTGGCCTGGAACATCCCGAAGCGGGTCTCTGCGGTAAGCTGCGCTTTCACCGAGTCGGTGCCGTGCAGTGAGTTGGATAACTGATAGCTGGGGGTCATCTCATTGAGCTTCGCGTCGGAGTGCGTGACCTCGAAGTTAAGCACCATGGAGCTGCGCAGGCGGATGACAGTATCGATGTCGGCTGCGTCGCGATGCTCATGCAGGCGGGAGGTTGAGGCCTCGTAAACCGGAATCGGCGTGGAAAAGTCGCTATCGGAATCGCCTCCCACGGAAAGCCGCATGGCTGCTTTGTTGCCCCAGCGATGGGTCGCCACGGCCGATCCTGCCGCCAGCGCCTGTGTTCCTCCCGCGATCGATAGGCTATCCACATCGTCGTAAAGCGGGTTGTAAGTGATGATGTTGATGACGCCGCCGGCCGCGTTGAAACCGAATAAAGCTGTGTTCGGTCCCTTGATAACTTCAATCTGGCGGATCATGCTCAGCTCGACGGGAACCGAGCTCCACGGCGTATAGCCGTAGTCGTCCTGATAGACCTGGCGGCCATCGACCAGAACCAGCAGTCGCGCCGAAACCGCTTGATCGTATCCACGCACGCTGATATCGATGTTGTCGTTGCCCCATTCCAGGGTGTCGACTCCGCCGACATGACGCAACACGCCTGCAATATCCTTCGCGCCCGAACGGCGAATCTCATCCGCGGTGACGATCTCCATGGTGGCCGGTACGTCGCTGACCCGTTGCGGCGAGCCGTTCACGCTGGTTGTAACCGGCTCCCGGAAGAGCTGTTCAAGAGCCCCATAATCGATGGTCTGGCCATGAAGCAGAGCCGGCGAAAATGCAACCGCAAGGCCTGCAACCCATCTCAGGCATGTGGAAGGATGGACGCGTAGCGAAGATGGAAAGGATGAATTCATGTGCGTTTCACCACCATCATGAAGACCATGGAGAATCGTGCTCCCGCGGCGTCCGCCAAGGCACTGTTAAAGGTGATCTCAACCCGTTGGCCCGACCGCACCAGGAGCACGCAGCATTTTGTCGTTTCGCAAGCCGGATCGTCCGAAATACTCACCGCGCGGAGGCGGCGTATGGCGGTCACAATTGCGTCCGAGTGATTTGAGGCGCCGGTTAATAGATAAATCACATCTAGATGCCCGGAATAGTGACTCAAGTCGTCTACAGATATGCCTGCGGCCCGGACTTCTCGATTGTTCGGGCCGCGCATGGCGTCGATTGCCTTTACCGCCTCCGCGGCCATTTGCTGCGAATTGGCGACTTCGGATGCATAGATCACACCTACGGTGACTGCCCCCCCCTTGGGAAGCGATTCGAGAAAGTTCAGCGTTTGCACCGCTGCCTGAAGATTGTCGATGGAGACCAAGTCGGCGGCATGGGAATAAGGCACGACCCCGAACAACAGCACGAGGAACGTTAGAACCAATTTTGGCAACGAAAAATCATGCTGCTTCAATACCATGGCGGAAATTCGGCACTTCCAGTGGATCGCAACTCGCGCCGGATGCGGACACGTACTTCAAAAGTAAGCTTCGTCGGGGTAAACCTCTCCCCCACTACTCTTTCGGATGCTTCCGTGCCACGCATGACTTTGTTAACTACTTGTGTGCCATTCAAGCTCGGATTTCGATACTTGTGCGACACCTTGGCGCAAACAAGGCATATTCCAGTGCATTGCACGCCGGCCTCCGCGTTGCAATGAAGGAACTTATAGCAAAATCACGATAGATGTACCCAGGACCGAATTAGCAAAGTATTGATTTCCCTTAAGAAATCAATACCCTGAACAAAGCTTTTCGGGGCACGGTTATCGTGGTTTTGCTCCAGAATCCGTTCGCCGGTTCGCCCTTCATCTTGAGCTGTTTGGAAAGATGGCCTTATCCAAGCATACACATCTGGCTGTCCGAGTGTCCCATTTCGGCCAGAGACTAGCTATCATCCCGATCGAAGAACCTGCTCAATTCCCTGGGATGGAGCGACGCTCCCGCGCATGGACCCTGCATACCGTAGAGACAGCAGCCAATCGGGATGCAGAAAGGCGGATGTTTTTGAACTGAGTGAAGTTTCTATGCATGCCGCACGCCGGAACGCACAGCGAAAGGGTCTTGCACGCCTTCGACGTTGGCCCAAACCGGCCCGTTCCCAATATCCGCAATCCGAAGATAGGGATTGCGCGACGAGTGGCGCATGGGAGCAAAGGCTGAGAGTTGCGCCTCGGAAAAGGCCTCCATCGGGGCTGAACTCCTTGGCGGCAAGCAAAGCTCTCCTTTCTTAGTAACAGCCTAACTCCGAACATCGTGTATCGGAGCCGAAATGCGATGCTCACAATGGCACACTTATCCGATTTATTGCTTGAGCAACCATTCGAGGGCCCGCGAAGTTACATCGTAGGGTGATATCGGTTATCTTAAATCGGAGATCGTCGCCCGGCCGGCCAGAGCGGTACTTTTGAAGAACATCCAGTTCCATGGGCGCCTCGGCGCCATGAGGATCGAAGCATCCTTCCGCCAATCCCTTGAGAACTTGCGCGCGAATCGCTTCGGGAATATGGAACTTCCTTCCAGCGCAGGCCATCGCCTGACAGCGAAACACAGCCTTCAATCGCCCCATCGCGCGTGCGGTGTCTTCGGGGAGCATCGTGTAACTGCGCGCCAGTTGCTGAACCTATAGGGCGTTGGTCTCAGGGTGATACAGCAGACAACAGCCCCGCCCGCAAAAGCTCGCCCAACTGGCGCGCATCGATTACACCAAGTGCTTACTGTACGGTGAGGGTCAGGCTCGTTGAGCTCTGAACATTGGTCGTTGCATCCGTCGCTGTCACAACCACGGTGGAAGTTTGAGCTGCCGGCGGCGGAGCGGCGCTGCTGCCGCCCGAGCAACCGCTGATTCCCAGCATCGCACCGAACGAAAGCCCCATAACAAGCAAAGCCAGCGGCAGACTCTGACGCAGCCGCCTGCGCGCCGCCTTGATTCCCAGCAGAGGCAAGAGCAGGAAGCCCAGTGCTATGGCGCCCGGCCGATTACCCATGACGGGCCGTTCGTTGTGCGCCGTTGTCGCACTGGCGGTTTGAATGCTTAACGTCACCGTGGCCGCCGCACTTCCCAACATAATGGAACCCGCCGGAGAGAAGGTAGCTGTCGCGCCCGCGGGCAGGCCCGTCGCAGCTAAGGTAATCGGATCGTTGAGGGTGATTCCCATCGGCGGCGTGAGCGTGAGACTGTAGCTGGCTGCCGCGCCGGCTGCCACGCTCATGGTGCTGTTTGCGGCAGTCAGTGTGAAGGGCGCGACCACCATGAAGCTGGTGGTCGCCGTTGCTGCGGTGAAGTCTGCGGTCGCCGCCTGATTGGCCGTCAACACGACCGTTCCCGTACCGGTGACCGTAACCATGTTGCCGGCGATCGTCGCCGGACCGCTCGTGACCGCATACGTTACCGCCCCGGTCGAGGCCGATGTAGCACTCACCGCGAACGGCGCGGCGCCCTCTACCTGGTTGGGAATCGATGCAAAAGTCAGGGTGGGAACCGCCGGAGCGGCAGCCATTGTGCCCATGCCGCTCAGAGCAATACTCTGCGTGGCAAAGGCCGGGGCAACTGCGTTCAGCGCATTATCCGTCAGCACCACCGAGCCGATGTTGGCGCCTGTCGCCGTGGGAGCAAAGTCTACCGCAACGGTGCAGTTGGCGCCCTGAGCCAGGGTTGCCGGCGAACCGGAGGGGCAGGTACTGGAGCCATCCAACGTAAAGCCCGTGGCAACGATTGGAGGAGCTTCGAAGTTCAGTGTCGCGTTGCCGATATTTGCGATCGTGATCGCTTGCGGGCCATCCGTCGAGTCGGTTGTGCCTACAGCGGTCGGCGTCGGGAACGTCACCGCCGGCGGCATGGTCACCTCGACCTCACGGATACGGTTATTGAGACCATCCGCGATGTAGAGGTTGCCCGCACTGTCCAAAGCATCGCTTACGGGACCGCTCAGCTCGGCGCTGGTCGCCGCTCCGTTATCCCCGCTGAAGCCTGCCGTGCCGTTGCCGGCAATCGTCGTGATCGTTCCCGATGCCGCGGAGACAAAACGGATACGCTGATTGACAAGGTCCGCGATGTAGAGATTGCCTGCACTATCCACAACGGCGTCTGCGGGACCGTTCAGCTCGGCGCTGGTCGCCGCCCCGTCATCCCCACTGAAGCCTGCCGTACCGTTCCCAGCAATCGTCGTGATCAGCCCCGTTGCCGCGGAGACAAAACGGATACGGTTATTGGCAGAGTCTGCGATGTAGAGATTGCCCCCACTGTCTACAGTGACTTGATCGGGAGCGTTCAGCTCGGCGCTGGTCGGCATCCCTCCATCCCCACTGAAGCCTGCCGTGCCGTTGCCCGCAATCGTCGTGATTGTTCCTGTCGTCGCGGAAACCAAACGGATCACATTATTCAGGGAGTCCGCTATGTAGACATTGCCCGCACTATTCACAGCGACGCCACCGGGAAAGGACAGCTCGGCGCTGGTCGCGGCGCCACCATCCCCGCTGAAGCCTACCGTGCCGTTCCCAGCTATCGTCGTGATCAGCCCCGTTCCTGCAGAGACAACACGGATACGCTGATTGTTCGTGTCCGCGATGTAGAGATTCCCGGCGCTGTCCAAGGCGACGCCCTCGGGAGAGCCCAGCTCGGCGCTCGTCGCCGCCCCGCCATCACCACTGAAACCTCCCGGGCCGGGGGTACCGGCAACCGTCGTGATCGTTCCCGTTGCCGCAGTGACCTTACGGATTACGTTATTCAAAGCGTCCGCGATATAGAGATTGCCCGCACTGTCTACAGCGACGCCATCGGGAATGTCCAGCTTAGCGCTGGTTGGCGCCCCGCCATCCCCGCCGAAGCCTGCCGTACCGTTCCCTGCAGCCGTCACAATCGTTCCCGGCATCAACGCGACCTGCGGGCCTGTGCCGATGCCGTTCAGGCCAAAGGGAAAGGTGCCGGTGTCGGTAACAACTTGCAGTGTCACGCCGCGGTTGCCCGCGTAGGCCGGCTGGAAGGTTAACGGAACGGCACAGACCGTGCCGGCGGGGTTCGAGGTCTTGCCATCCACCGTACACCCGGAGATCGTGCCGGTGGCATACTCCTGCTTACCGCCCTGCGAGGCCGCCGCTGTGATGCTGGTAATCGTCTGAGCGGCGTTCAACTGCAGCAAGATGTTCTGCGCGGCGCTGGTGCTGCCTACAGCGGTCGTCGGAAACGGCGGAGTTGTCGGAAACGGCGAAGTTGTCTCAAAAACCTCCCAGACAAATGCACTGTAAGTATCCGCAATGTAGATATTGCCCGCATTGCTTACAGCGACGCCCGTGGGATTGACCAGCCCGGCGTTGACTGCCGCCCCGCCACTCCCGCTGGCGCCATTCCCCATCTGCCCCACGGCGAAGTTGCCCGCAACCGTCGTGATGATTCCCGTTGCCGCAGTGACCTTACGGATCACTGTATTGGCAGTGTCCGCGATGTAGATATTATCCGCGCTATCCAAAGCGACGCCCTGTGGAAAGTCCAACTCGGCGCTGGTCGCGGCGCCGTCATCCCCACTGTAGCCCTGCGTGCCGTTCCCAGCTATCGTCGTGATCGTTCCCGTTGCCGCAGAGACCATGCGGATCACGCTATTGGAAGTGTCCGCGATGTAGAGATTGCCCGCGCTGTCCATAGCGATGCCATCGGGATTATTCAGCTCGGCGCTGGTCGCGGCACCACCATCCCCGCTGAAGCCTGCTGTGCCATTGCCGGCAACGGTGGTGATGATTCCCGTCGCCGCTGAGACCATGCGGATACGGTTATTGGAAGAGTCCGCGATATAGAGATTGTCCGCATTGTCCACAGCGACACCCTGGGGAAAGTTCAGCAGGGCGCTGGTCGCCGGCCCGCCATCCCCGCTGAAGCCATTGCTGCCGTCATTGCCACCTGCAATGCCGACGCCGGCAACCACCGTGATCTTTCCCGTTGCCGCAGTGACCTTCCAGATCACGCTATTGACATTGTCCGCGATGTAGAGATTGCCCGCACTGTCCACAGCGACGCTCTGGGGGAAGCCCAGTCCGGCGCTGGTCGCCGGCCCACCACTCCCGCTGAAGCCTGGCGTGCCGTTCCCGGCAACCACCGAAATCGTCCCCGTTGCCGCGGAGACTTTCCAGACCACGGCATCACTCGCGTCCGCGATGTAGAGATTGCCGGCGCTGTCCAAGGCGACGCCCTCGGGAGAGCCCAGCTCGGCGCTGGTCGCCGGCCCGTTATTCCCGTTGAAGCCTAGCGTACCGATCCCGGCAACGGTCTCGATCACCGGAGCAAGCTGGACTTGCGCCACTGCGGTTGCTTGTCCGTATCCGCAAAGAAGAAACACCAGCATCCCCAAGCTGCACACACGATGGAGACAAACGGACTGAACGATGGAAACGAAATACGAACCTGTACCGCGAGTATTCATGACCGACCAACCTCCAAAAAACGAATAACGTGAATTTTCCTACCGATACAGCTACCGCCAAGATCATGAAAAGGGAGTAGCGCCTGGACCATTCCCCTTTTCATTCGTGCCTTACTGCAACGTTGCCGGCACGTTCACCGATTGAGTTACCCCACCCGAGGTCCCACTGACCGCCAAGGTAAAGCTTCCAGTGATTGTTTGCTCCACGACGCCGGAGCTCGCAGCCTGGCCGCCGTTACTGCTGGAGGATTGTGCAGTAATGGCGTGCGTGCCGACTCCGAGTGAACTGGAGGTGTAGGTGGCGACTCCATTCACCGGAGTGACGGCGCTGCCGAGAGCAGTCGTGCCGTCATAGAACGTCACGCCTGCATTGCTGGAAGCGGGCGTGACAGACGCCTGGAATGTAACGCCGGTTCCGGAAGCAGCCTTAGTGGAAGACGAGGTAAGGCTAATACTGCTGGGCTGAGAAGCCGTTCCTGCGCTGCCGCTGCTACCGCCGCAGCCGGAGACGCCGAAGGCCACGGCTACTGCGGCCAGCAGCACGGAAAGAGGAGCGAAGCGGCGCCGGTTTGGAATACAGAGGAAGAAGAGCGCCGCGAAGGCCGCGGTTCCCGCCATCTTCCCAAGAGAAGAACCGGGCTTTGTCGAAGCCGTGGCCGATCCGGTTCCCGGCGCGATGGTGGTGAGGGTAATAGAGCCGGCGGATCCGGGGCTGACGGTTGCCGTATTGCAGCTCATTCCAGCCGGCAGCGTTCCACCGCAGGAGAGAGTGATGGCTGTGCTGTAGCCGAGGAAGCTCTGCGTGGCGACCGAGAGCGGCGTGGACTGGCCGGCAGTGACGGTGAGTGGGTTGGGCGTCGCT
>Ga0302326_10026446_pt1 | contig 11728 bp, 9 predicted proteins | sample Palsa_T0_3_FD_202264 | JGI IMG/M metagenome (GOLD analysis project Ga0302326, IMG submission 202264) | Peat permafrost microbial communities from Stordalen Mire near Abisko, Sweden - Palsa_T0_3 | ecosystem: Environmental > Terrestrial > Soil > Palsa > Peat permafrost | place: Sweden: Abisko... | reverse complement strand
AGGCGATTACGAAAGGAACGAAGCGATAGAACATTCCCGGCCTCCAGTCTCAAACTGGCTGTCAGTATATCGCAAGACGCGCCGGTGCCAGCATTTTGCGCACGGCGTCCTCCACGCGTTGGACCGCGGCGCGCCGGTCGTCCCAACGCCGGTCCCCTCCGGGTGGCGTCACGGTAATGGTGGCGTTGGCTTCAAACAGCAGAACTTCGCCGCTGGCGCTCAGGCCGAAGTCGATGCCGGCATGGTCCAGGCCCAGCGCATTCTGGATATCGGCGAGAGCGGCCATCGCAGCCGGTCCCAGAACGCTTGGCATATCCCGCAGGAATTTCGCTTCTTCGGCGCGATGCTGATCTTCGGCCAAGTCCGCCGTCAGATGCACTGGATAGAGCCAGCCGCCGATCATCATCACGCGATACTTCCGGCGCGCATCAACAGGGTATCGGATCGCGGTCAACTCCTCGCCCGGAAGTTCGCTGAGCGCCGCACCCAACCGTTCCGAGTTCTCTACGCGCAGACTAGCGGATCCGCAGCCTGATCCAGAGGCCCGCAGCCACAACGGGAACTCGATGCCCGCATGCTGCAGAGCCTCCACTGCGCCCGTGGAACCGAGCACGGCACGCGACAGGTTTGCGATCATGGGCGCCACCACTCCTGGAATCTCGCCCAGCCTGCGCCAGTTCGCGGCCCGGCCCGTACCCAGCACCGCGGCCGGCGGATTGATCACCGGCGCGCAGGTGCGCTCCACCAGCTTAACCGCGCGCTCCAACGCCAGCGCGCACGAGTCCGCATCGCCAATCGCGTTGAACACGACGTCGTGCGGGGGCAACGGCGCATCGGGATCATACGCGTTCGGCAATACAACAAACGTCCGGAACACCTGGTCGTCCAGCAAGTGGCGGATCGGCACGTCGCCTCTGCGCCCGGAAACCAGCAGCAGCACCTGCACCGGCTCCGCTTCCCCGCGATAGGGCAGTTCGGTGGCGCGCTGATCCTGGAGACCCAGGCGCTGGTGACGCGCCGCCGCTTCTTCATGACCCAACTCCGCCAGCAGGTTCCCCAAGCCTTGGTGCGCCTCCGCTAGTCGCGAGTCCAATGCGAGCGCGGCTTCGTAGTATTCTCGAGCCTGCGCCAGATCGCCGGCCTCCAGAAAGATATTGCCCAGGTTCACATACGCCATCGGATGATCCGGATGCCGCGTCATCGCTTCGGTGTACGCACTGCGCGCCGCCGTCCGATAGCCCGTCGAATGCAGCAGAGTGCCCAAGTTGTTCAGCGCTCCCACGTGCGACGGCGCTCGGGATAGCACGCTGAGATACGCCCGCTTGGCTTCTTCGGTGTCGCCTGTCTCAGCCAACAAGCACGCGCGATCGAAGTGCAGATCCACGCAGTCGGGCTCGCGGTCGAGGCGCGCCTCTACTTCGCGCAGCGCCTCCTTCTTCTGCAATGCGGGCACCCCGTTAGTCATGGCCAGATGCCCAACAATCGGCGGAAAGGGATGATTCCGTTAGGTCACTCGTGCCGCAGGGCAATCACGGGATTCACGCGGGCCGCGCGCCACAGCGGGATAGACGTCGCCAGCAGCGCCTCGGCCGGTGCGCGAGTTAGTAGCCCAGCTCGTGGTCGATGTGGGCGTCGACAGCGGCGCGATGCAGGAAGTCAAGAGCGGCGTCAATGTGACGGAACGCCACATCGCGCCAACCGCGGGCGGACGGATTGTCTTCTTCCTTATCGATGCCGGCGCGCGCGGCTCTCAGTAGCTCGGCGATCTTGCGGAAACGGTCTACGCGCGGGATGCGCACATCGACGGGCGGATGATCGTTCAGATCCTTACCATCCAGCACGGCGGCCTTGTCGATCTCGTGGATTGCGAACTCAGCCTCCTGACCGGCCAGCTTCAGGTTGCGCGTCACGTTCGGCTCCTCCTGGACGCGGAGCAAGGACTGGGCAGCGCGAAGATCGCTGCGAGACTTCAGGTAACGCGGGTGTCTCCCTTGCGCGTCCGCGACTCGTGCGAGCGGCGCAAAAAAAACGATGCTCGCGGCACAAGCGATCGCTAATCTGGTCAAGGTCTTCATTTTTTCCTCCTGGGTTCAGGAACCGGATGGTCCCATCAGTTACGATTTTTCCCGTTGTTCCAAGCTGGAATCTCCATTTCGGTTTCCAGCTTTTGGTTCAGTATACACCAACTGAGCGTACGCGCGAGGTCTTGCTGGAGAGGTAATATATAAAACAACGAGGCTCGAAATTGTTGTGGCTGTGCAAAACTCACACGGTCTCTTGGAAATCAACTCCAACTCCGTGTCAACGCATAACTTGCATACGACAGGTTCCGCACGGGCTTTTCCACCGAATGATTCACAGCGTATCTGGCTCAAAGGATGACCTGAAGAAATGGCTTGGCGCTGGCCCTCCGCGCCTCTAACGTAGAACGGTTGGCTCATGGCGGCATCTCCTGACATTGCGCTCGAACGCGGACTCCCCGCCAACCTGGACGCCGAGCGTTTCGTCCTGGGCGCGATCCTGATGGACGACGCGCTCTACATCCAGGTAGCCGGCGCGCTGGAAGCCGAAGACTTCAGCCTGGAGAAGCATCGCCGCATTTTCCTGCGCATGAGCGAGCTGTACGGGCGCGGCGACCGCATCGATCGCGTGACCGTCGCCAACGAGCTGATGAAGCAGAACCAGCTCGAATCGGTGGACGGCATCACGTATCTGGTTTCGCTCGACGAGGGCCTGCCCACGCTCGCGAATCTGGAGAGCTACGTCGGCATCGTCAAAGACAAAGCCATCCTGCGCCGCATCATCTTTACGTCGCGCAATCTGATCGACCGCTGCATCATCGGCGAGGAGGAGCCCGACCAGATTCTCGCCAGCGCCGAAGAGAGCCTGCTGAAGCTGGGCGACACGCGCGCCGACGACGCGCTGGTGGATCCCAAGCGCATCCTGGACGAATTCGAGGGCGGCATCAACGCCTTCCTCGATCCGAGCAAGCGCATCAAGGGAATCAGCACCGGCTATCTAAAGCTGGATGAAATGACGGGCGGACTGCACGAAGGTGAATTGGTCATTCTCGCCGCGCGGCCTTCGATGGGCAAGACCGCGCTGGCGCTGAACATCGCGCAGCACGTGGCCGCGTTTCCCGAAAAGAAGCAGACCGTCGCGGTGTTCTCGCTCGAGATGTCGCGCGAATCGCTGCTCACGCGCATGATTTGCGCGGGCGCTCGCGTGGATCAGCAGAAATTCCGCGCCGGCTATTTGAATCAGGACGAGCGGCGGAGATTGGCGCGCACTGCGTCCGAGCTGGTGCAAGCGCCTCTCTTCATCGACGACACTTCCGGCACGCATCTAATGGACATCCACGCCAAGCTGCGGCGATTGAAGAGCGAGCACGGGCTGTCGCTGGTGATCATCGACTATCTGCAACTGATGAGCGGCCGCGGCCGCTTCGAAAATCGCAACCAGGAGATCAGCACCATCTCGCGCGGGCTGAAGCTGCTCGCCAAGGAGCTGAGGGTTCCGATGCTGGTGCTTTCGCAATTGAGCCGCGCGCCCGAAACTCGCCCCGGCGACCATCGCCCGCAGTTGAGCGACCTCCGCGAGTCTGGCTCCATCGAACAGGACGCCGATCTGGTGGCCTTTATCTTCCGCGAGGAAGTTTACAAGCCGGATCGTGAAGACCTTCGCGGCCTGGCAGAGCTGCTGCTCGCTAAACAGCGCAACGGTCCCACCGGGCGTCTGAACCTGGTGTTCCTCAAGGAATTCACTAAGTTCGAAAACCGCACCAACGATCTCGGCGGAGATGACTCGCTGCCGGAGTAGCGAATTAGCGCTTCCCCAATGCGGCGGCGCGACTCAAACCGGATTCCACCACTCGACGAAATCGGATCGCCGCGAAAGTGCCCAGCACAAGGAATGCCACAAGCACAGCTAGCTGCGCGACCAGAAACGGCGGCTCGGATTGCGTGGGCGCCAGCGCCTTCAAGGCGGGCACCTTTTCGAAGGACTGCACCACCAATACGAAAACGTTGAGATAGAGCGCCAGAGTGGCGCCGACTGCATAGATGACGCGCCACGCGCCGGCCAGATGAAAGGCGTAGCGCGCCGCGATTGTGATGGCCAGCACGACCAGCGAGATGATTCCCAGCTTGATCGCTGGCGTTACCTTTTCAAACGGGAACATGAACCCGGTTACGCTGGTCAACACGGTGGTGGTGAGAAACAGGGCGGTTAAGCCGTCCAGCCGTTTCCCGCCCACGAGGCCGAAGACGACCACGAATCCCGCGAGGATTCCAATAAAGCTGATCACCACATGCAAGAGGGTGAACGTTTCGAGAGAGAGTCCTAAAGTCATGACGCGCTCCTTTCAGCGTGAGAATGTTACCACAATCCGCGGCTCGCTACTTTGCTGGCGCCGGATTGTCCAAATCCCGGGCCTTCGGCCCGTAACCGGCGCCCCGCTGGGCACGCCTTGATAAGATAACCTCTGGAGGCGGGGAGCACCTTTCCCAAGCAGCGATTTTGAATATCACCGAACTGTTTATCCGCCGCCCCGTCATGACCGCGCTAGTCATGATGGGCATCCTATTGTTCGGCATCGCCGGCTACCGCTCGCTGCCGGTCAGCGATCTGCCTAACATCGACTTCCCCACGCTCCAGGTCCAAGCCAACCTCCCCGGCGCCAGTCCCGAAACCATGGCGGCTTCGGTGGCGACGATACTCGAACGCCAGTTTTCGACCGTTCCCGGCCTGGACTCCATGACGTCCTCCAGCGTCCGCGGCAACACCAGCATCACCATGCAGTTCGTGCTCGACCGCAACATCGACGCCGCATCCCAGGACACCCAGAACGCCATCGCCGCCGTAGTGCGCCGCCTGCCGGTCAACATGCCCGCCCCACCCTCGGTGCAGAAGGTGAACCCCGCCGATCAGCCCATTCTCTTCATGGGTCTCAATTCCAAAACCATCTCGCCGCGCGTTGTCGACGAATACGCCGAGATCATGATCGCTCCAGCCATCTCCAGCATCAACGGCGTCTCGCAGGTCAACGTCTTCGGAACCGCCAAGTATGCCGTCCACGTGCAGCTGGATCCCAGCAAGCTGGCTTCGTACGGCATCGGCATCGACGAAGTGGAAGCCTCCATTCAACGCCATAACGTCAATCTGCCCTCGGGTACTCTGTGGGGTCCGCACCAGGCCTTCACGATTGAAGCCAATGGCCAGGTAATGAACGCCGCCGCCTACCGGCCTCTCGCGGTCACTTACCGCAACGGCTCGCCCGTGCGCCTGGAGGAGCTCGGCGATGTTATCGACGGCATCCAGAACGACAAAATCATTACCTGGCTCAACAACACGCCCTCCATCATGTTTCAAGTGATGAAGCAGCCCGGCACCAACACGGTCGAGGTGGTGGACAAGGTGCGCGCCTTGTTCCCGCAGTTCCGCGCCCAGCTTCCGCCCGCCGTCAACATGGAGACGCTGTACGACCGGTCCGAATCCATTCGCCAATCCGTCGACGACGTCAAGTTTTCGCTCGAATTGGCCATCGTGCTGGTGGTTCTGGTCATCTTCATTTTCTTGCGAAATGTCTCCGCGACGCTGATCCCGAGCCTTGCTCTGCCGCTCTCGGTGGTCGGCACCTTCGCGGCCATGTCGCTGCTCGGATATACGCTCGACAACCTCTCGCTGATGGCGTTGACGCTGGCCGTGGGGTTCGTGGTCGACGACGCCATCGTGGTGCTGGAAAACATCGTGCGCCACATGGAGATGGGCAAATCGCCTCTGATCGCCGCCCTGGATGGCGGACGCGAGATCGGCTTCACCATCCTTTCCATGACGCTGTCGCTGGCCGCCGTCTTCATTCCTGTGTTCTTCATGGGAGGCATTTTGGGACGTCTGTTCCACGAGTTCGCGGCGGTCATCATGGTCGCCATCCTGATTTCCGGGTTCGTCTCGCTCAGCCTCACGCCGATGATGTGCAGCCGCTTCATGAAGCCGCCGTCCGAGCATCACAACGCCGTCTACCGCGCCTCCGAGCGGGTGTTCGACGGCATGCGCGATCTTTACCAATGGACGCTTCGCGGCGTCCTTCGCCATAGCTTTCTCACGATGCTGGTCGCGGCCGGCACGGTGGTGGCCACGGTCTTCTTGTATGAGATGCTCCCCAAGGGTTTCATCCCCAACCAGGACACCGATCAATTGGGCGGGACCACCGAAATGCCGCAAGAGGCCTCCTTCGAATCCATGGTGCGCCTCCAGCAGAAGGCCGCGGCGGTGGTCGGAGCCGACCCCAACGTGGACGCGTACTTCTCGCTCGTCAACGCCCAAGGCGGCGGCGGTCAGAGCTCCGGCAACGCCGGCCGACTGCAATTACGCCTGAAGCCCCGCGCGCAGCGCAAACTGACGCCGGAACAAATCATTGAAGAACTGCGCCCCAAGCTCAACCGCATTCCCGGAATCCGCACCTATCTTCAAAATCCGCCGCTCATCCGCGTCGGTGGCCAGCAGACCCGCACCGTGTATCAATACACGCTGCAGGCGCAGGATCTGGACGAGCTCTACCGCGCCGCCGGAACCTTCGAGAAACGGATGAAGGATATACCCGGCCTGTTCGACGTTAATAGCGACCTTCAGATCGCCAGCCCCGAAGTGATAGTGGACATCGACCGCGATCATGCTTCCTCTCTCGGCGTCACCGCGGACCAAATCGAGGACGCGCTCTACGACGCCTTTGGCGAGCGCCAGGTCTCCGACATCTACACGCCCACCAACGACTATTGGGTCATCATGGAACTGCAGCCCCGCTACCAGATGGATCCTGCGGCATTGCACCTGCTCTACATCCGCTCCGCCAGCGGAAAATTGGTCCCGCTGGATGCCGTCACCAAGCCGCACAACACCGTGGGCCCGCTCTCTGTCACACACCTCGGCCAATTGCCATCGGTCACTTTGTCGTTCAACCTGGCGCCTGGAGTTTCTCTTGGCGACGCAGTGGATCGCATTGGAGCCGCCGCGCGCGAGGCACTGCCGGCCGACATCAGCACTTCATTCCAAGGAGTGGCGGCGGCGTTTCAATCGTCGCTGAAGGGCATGGGATTCCTTCTTGTGACGGCTATTCTCGTTATATACATGGTGCTCGGAATTCTCTACGAGAGCTTCATTCATCCGGTGACCATTCTGTCCGGACTCCCCTCGGCAGGCTTGGGCGCGCTGGCCACGCTCCTGATTTTCCACGATGAGCTGAACATTTATTCCTTCGTCGGCATCATTATGTTGATTGGGATCGTGAAGAAGAACGCGATCATGATGATCGACTTCGCTCTGGAAGCCCAGCGCAACCAAGGCATGGCGCCCTCGGACGCGATTTTCGAAGCCTGCCTGGTTCGCTTCCGCCCCATTATGATGACCACCATGGCCGCGCTGGTGGGCACGCTTCCCATCGCGCTCGGCCTGGGTTCCGGTTCCGAGGCGCGGCGTCCGCTGGGCCTCGCCGTGGTCGGCGGATTGGTCGTCTCGCAATTGCTTACGCTGTACATCACGCCGGTGTTTTACATCTATATGGAGCGCTTCCGCGGCTCGGTCGGAAATTTCCGCCGGCATCGCAAGAAATTTGAAACCTCGCCGGAACCCGCGGTCTCCGTCGGTGACTAATGTTTAGGTGACGTCCAGTAGGATACTGGCATCCTCTCGCTCGTCGAGCGTCTGAATTGTATCGGCAAGCAGATCGCGCTGGGCGGCCGAGAGAAATGCGCTAGAATTGTCGTCGAATTTGGCGCGTAATTCAGAATAGCTCATCGGATTTTCCATCGACCCGCGATTATATTCCTCTATTTCCTCGAATGTGCGGCCGTCTTTGAGCATGATAGTCACCGCGCCCTTGAAACGGCCCGGGCCGGGAAAGTTTGGATCGACGTGATAGTGCACGCGGCGCGCGAGCGCGAGGATCTCCGGGTTCTTGAGACTTTCGTTGTGGTATGCGCTCTTGCCCAGGGCTCCGAAATAGAGCGCTTCGGCCAGGCTGTATTGCAGGCTCACCCGGCCATGCGAGTCCGACGCCGGAGCGAACTTTTCCTCGGTGGGTTCGCACACGATGCCTACGATGAACGCGGTCACCGGACATTCGATTCGTTCCACATCGCCAGGCTGAACCCCGTGCTTATCGCGCAATCGAAGTATTGCGCTGATATAAGGATGGATCACATGCGCGGCGGGGAACGGCTTGAACGATGAGTTGCGGCTCTCCCAACGCTCGCCCAGGCGGCGTCCGGGCAAGTAATCGATGATGCGCCTGAAGTCGCGATGCGCATTGGCATCCTGCACGTGCGAGGCAAAAAGTCCGAAGCGGCCTTCGAAAACTTTGGCCGGACCGGTGACGCCAGAGAGTGCAAGCAGCGCCGCGGTGATTCCGCTTTGCGCCGACCATCCGGGATGCAAGAACTTAGTTTGCGTGCCATCCACCCAGCATTCCAAAAGTCCCGAGGCGAAACTGCCCGCGATGCCAGCCGCGCGAGCTTGTGCTTCGGCGTCGAGCCCGAGGATCTGGCCTGCCAGATACGTTACGCCGAAGGTTGCGAATAATCCCGTCGGATGAAAGCCTCGCCGGTGCAATTCGCCGGAGGAAACGCTGCCGACCCGGCAGGAGATTTCGTTTCCGATCGCGATGGCAGTGATGATATCGCGCCCCGATACCCGCGTGTATTCGGACAGGGCCAGCGCGGCCGCTACCGCGGGGCTGCTCATGTGAACGATGGACTCGTTATGCGTGTCGTCGAATTCGAGCGCTTGCGAGAATGCTCCGTTCGCGAAAGCGGCGGTGGTGACGCCCACGCGATCGCCGAAACCAAGAATGCGGCAGGGCCCGGGCGTCGAGATAGCCAACGCGGCCGCGCGAACAGAACGGCCGAAATCTGTTTCGGCGCCGGCCAGCGCCAATCCGATGACGTCCATCACGCGCAGCTTGGTAGCCGCGACGATATCCTCGGGCAGGTCTTCGAATGTGACGCTCGAAGCCCAGCGCGCGAGTTCCGTCGAAAGGGGAGGTGTCATGTTCGATGCAGTACTCAGGCGATGGACCACCCGCCGTCGATCGCGAGGGCCGCGCCAGTGATGTCGCGGCTCCCTGGTCCGCACAGGAAGAGCAGCATGCCCGCCACGTCTTCGGCGCCGATAAAGCGGCCGCCTGGCTGCCTATTGGCGAGGTATCGCTGTTCGGCTTCGGCGCGCGAGAGCGATTCGGCCGCCATCATCTGTTCGATAGTCTGTACGTGCACCGGTGTCTCGATGGTTCCGGGGCATACCGCGTTGCACGTGATGTCGTGCCCGCGCGTCTCGAGCGCGATGGCTCTGGTCATGCCGATGAGGGCGGTTTTGGTGGTGACGTAGCTCAGGCGGTTCACACCTCCAATGAGGCCATAGATCGACGAGACATTGATAATCCGGCCCCAATTGCGGCTCCGCATCGCGGGCAACGCGAGCCGAATCGTATGAAACGCGGCTGAAAGGTTCACGGCGATGCCCAAATCCCATTCGCCGACTGGGAACTGCTCCACCGGAGCCGCGTAGCGAACCACCGCGTTGTTCACCAGAATATCGATCGCGCCGAAGGCTTCCAGGCTCACGCCAATCATCCGCTCGATCTCAGGCGGCTGCGCGAGATTCGCGTTGCAATACATGGTGCGGACGCCATGTTCCTTTTCGATCTGCGCGCGCATGGCTGCGATGTCTCGCTCGTCGCCAAAACCGTTGATGACGATGTTGCAGCCGGCGGCGGCAAAACGTTTGGCGGCGGCCAAGCCGAGCCCTTGCGTGGAACCGGTGATGAGCGCGCACTTGCCGTGAAGCATAATTCACTATGCCTTACGGCATCGGTCCATTATAATGATTCCCGCCATGGAACCATTCGAGGTTTTCGCCATTCGCTACGGCCATCTGGGAAATCGGCACCCGGGACAAAGCTACATCCTGGCTGATCCGCACGAGTACGGACCGGACCTCGACTACTTTGTGTGGGTGGTGCGGCGCAGCGATTGCATGTTCGTGATCGACACCGGATTCGCGGAGGAATCGGCCATCCGGCGCAAGCGCGAGCACCTGCGCAGTCCAGTAGACGCGCTGCGGCTTCTCGAAATCGATCCGGATAAAGTAACGGACGTGATCCTGACGCACTTGCATTACGATCATGCCGGGAATCTCGATCGATTTCCGTCGGCGCGGTATCACGTGCAGGATCGCGAGGTCGCATATGCCACGGGACGATGCATGTGCCACCATTTTCTGCGCGAAGCGTACGATCTGGAGAATGCGCTGGAGATGGTTCGAAAAGTATATAGCGGACACGCGGTCTTCCATGACGGCGAGTCGGAAATTGTTCAGGGATTAACGCTCCACCGCGTGGGCGGTCACACCGCGGGCTTGCAGATCGTGCGCGTTTGGACGCAGCGTGGGTGGGTGGTGCTGGCCGCGGACGCTTCGCATCTCTATGGAAATTTCGAGCAGAACCGGGCGTTTCCCGTGGTGTACAGCGTGGCCGAAATGCTGGAAGGTTACAAGCTGCTGTACCGGCTGGCCGATTCGCCGAGTCATATCGTGCCGGGGCACGATCCGCTGGTGATGCAATACTATCCGGCGGCTAGGCCGGATGTAGAAGGGATTGTGGTGCGGCTCGATTTTCCACCGTCACGCTGAGGACCGCGTGATATCCTAACGGCTTTAGTGCAGGGAGAAATAGTTAATGGCTGAGAAGAACGTGGGCTTCGTCGGCGTGGGACGGATGGGCGGCCCGATGTGCCGCCGGTTGATGGAAGCGGGCAATAGCCTCACGATCTTCGACAAGAGCGACGCTGCGATGCGTCCCCTGGAAGCGTTGGGGGCGAAGCGCGTGGATTCGCCGGCCGCGGTGGCATCGGCGGCCGAGATTGTTTTGGCGAGCTTGCCGACGCCTCCGATTGTTCACGCCGCCGCGCTGGGATCGAGCGGCGTGGTCGAAGGCAGCCGAGTCAAGATTTTTATCGATGTTTCCACCACCGGCTCGACGTTCGCCAAGCGCGTGGCGGAGGGTCTCAAGGCGAAAGGGATTGTGGCGGTGGATGCGCCCGTCAGCGGAGGCGTCGCCGGCGCGGAGAAAGGCACGCTAGCGGTGATGGTCTCGTGTCCGGACGAGACGTTTGCGACCGTGAAACCGGTGCTGGACGTCATCGGAAAAGTGTTCCACGTCGGCAAGGAGCCGGGCCAAGGCCAGACCATGAAGCTGCTGAACAATTTGCTTTCGGCGACCGCGATGGCGATTTCGTCGGAAGCGGTGGTGATGGGCGTCAAAGCGGGGCTCGATCCCAGGCAGGTGATCGACGTGATCAACGCAGGCAGCGGCCGCAACACCGCTACGATGGACAAAATACCGCGCTGCGTTCTGAATAGGAAATTCGATTTTGGTTTTGCCATGGGACTGCTCAACAAGGATGTACGGCTGTGCATGGAAGAGGCCGAGGCGCTGGGCACGCCGATGGTGGTGGGAAGCGCGGTGCGGCAGATTCTCGCGATCGGAACCGCGAGCCAGGGCGCGGACGCCGACATGACCGAGCTGATCAAAGTGATGGAAGATTGGGCGGGCGTAGTGGTCGAATCGAAATAGCATTTTTTATAAGATCGGGTAAAGGAGAGCAAGTGGAAAAAGAGATGTTCGAGAAGGGCCTGAAGATTCGCCGCGAGGTTTTGGGCGCCGAGTATGTGGACAATG
>Ga0302326_10026445_pt1 | contig 11728 bp, 14 predicted proteins | sample Palsa_T0_3_FD_202264 | JGI IMG/M metagenome (GOLD analysis project Ga0302326, IMG submission 202264) | Peat permafrost microbial communities from Stordalen Mire near Abisko, Sweden - Palsa_T0_3 | ecosystem: Environmental > Terrestrial > Soil > Palsa > Peat permafrost | place: Sweden: Abisko... | reverse complement strand
GGCGTCTAGTGGCGTTTCAGGTCGGGGAGCGGAGGTCGCCGTGGTGCTGGGCGTGGATGCCAGGACGCATCAGCGCATCAGCGCGATCATGCAGCGCGTGCTGATCGCCGACCCGCACCCGGCCTCGGCCAAGCTGCTCAGCGAGTTGCTGCGCGACATCAGCACCTGCCAGATCTGGACCGCGCTGGACACGCAACGTGGCCTCGCCCTCGCCGGCGCGATCGAGCCGAACGTGGTGTTCGTCGACCAGAGCGCGGATCTCGACGGCGCGGCGTTCGCCCGCGCCTTCCGCCGCAGCGAGCTGAGTTGCCGCAAGGCGCCGATCATCATGTTCTGCGGCCACGCCACGGCGGCGACGATCATCAACGCCCGCGACGCCGGCGTGCACGAGTTTCTGCGCAAGCCCTTCACCATCAAGGACCTGCTGCGCCGGCTCGAGGCGGTGTCGGTGCGCCCGCGCGACTGGGTCGAGGGCGTCGGCTATGTCGGCCCGGACCGCCGGCGGTTCAATTCCGGCGACTATTCGGGGCCGCTGAAGCGCCGGGTGGACCATGCGGTGACGCCCGACGAGGCGAAGGTCGAGCAGTCGCTGAAGATCCTCAAAGCCGCCCTGGCCGCCGTCGAGGTCGATCCGCGCCAGGCGATGCGGGCCATGCTGGCCCAGGTGGAGGCGTTGCGCGCGTCCGGCCGCGCCAGCACCGATCCGGCCCTGCGCGCCGCCGCCACCGGCCTTGGCCGCAAGCTCTATGAGCTGGGCCCGGAGAACCTGCGCTTCGCCGACCTCGAGCCGCTGATCCGTCCGCTGCTGGCGCTGTTGCCGGCGGACGGCGCCGCGCCGCGCCGCCCGGCGGCCTGACCCATGGCGCTGGAGGCGCTCGCCGCCGCGCTGCCGCCCTGCGCCGGCGATATCGCCGCCAACCTCGCCGCCACCCTGGCCGAGCGCACGCTGAGCGGCCAGCAGCGCTGGGGCTGCTTCGTCGCCGCCGCGCACGCTGTCGCGACGCCCGTGGTGATCCAGGCGATCGAGGCGGCGGCGATCGAAGCCGGCCTTGACGCCGAGGCGATGGCCGCGGCCAAGGGCGCCGCCGCCATCATGGCGCAGAACAACGTCTACTTCCGCGCCCTCGGCCTGCTGGCCAATCCGGAGTACCGCGCGATGCGCAGCGGGCTGCGCATGCGCATCGTCAGCCATCCCGGCGCGCCGAAGGACGACTTCGACCTGTGGTGCGTCGCCGTCTCCGCCATCCACGGCTGCCCGGACTGCCTGAACGCCCACGAAGCGCCGCTACGCGCCCGGGGCGTCGCCGCCGAAGCCGTCCAGTCCGCCCTCCGCATCGCCGCCGTCGTCCACGCCCTCAGCCGCGTCCTGGCGGCGGAAGCGGCGCTGGGGGCTTAGCCGCCCGGCTTGCCCGTCTCCACATAGGCTTTCAGCCGATGGATCTGATCGGTGAGAACGCCGTCCACGGCCGGCGCGATCTTGTCGAAGCCGCCGGGGAAGTAGCCGCCCATATAGTAGGTCTGGGTCAGGGTGGTGTGGCCGTCCTTCTCGGCGAGGCTCCAGACCAGGTGGCCGGCGCCGCCGCTGAAGATCAGCGGGCCCAGCGCGCCTTCCAGGATCGCGGTCTTGCCGGTCGAGACCAGCACCACCGTCAGGTGCCGCACCCCGCCGCCGTGCGAGAGCGCCTCGCAGAGGCAGCCGCCCGGCTTCAGCTCGAGCGTGAGGTTCTTCGCATCGCCCGACCATGAGTGCTCGGGGTTCCACCAGGCGCCGATCTGGCCGAGCGAGGCCCAGACCTTGTCGGCCGGGGCGGCGATCTCGGCGGTTTCCTTGACCTGAAACCCGCCCGGCTGCGCCTCGACCACGTCGGCCCGCGCGCCGCCAGATAGCGCCAATCCGACGGCCAGCGCCGCCCATGCCATCATCCGCATCGTCCGTTCCCCCGTCTGCACCTGCATTGAGGCTCAGCTCGGATGGACGATCAAGCCGCTTCGAAGGCCAGCGGCGCGCCCCAGAAGCGCGAGACGAGGCCGTTCTGGCAGCCGGGATGGCCGGTGGTGAGGAAGCGGCGCGCGCCGCCCTGGCCAGGATCGAACTCGGGATGCCGGGCCAGATAGCGGCCGATGGCGGCCGCGGTGGCGTCCGGCTGGTGGATCAGCGGCGTGCCGGGCGGCAGGGCGGCGCGGAACAGGTCGGCGATGATCTCATAGTGGGTGCAGCCGAGGATGGCGCGGTCCGGCGGGCGGCCGATGCGGCGGGTCAGGGCCGCGACGTGCGCCTCGACCGCTGGCCGCAGATCGGCGTCGCAGTCGCCGCCCTCGATCTGCCGCGCCAGGGTCGGGCAGGGCTCGGAGAACACCGCCACCGCGTCGCTGCGCTTGGCGATCTCGATCTCGTAGACGCGGCTGGCGGCGGTCGCGGCAGTGGAGAAGATGCCGAGGATGTCGAGCTTCTCGATCTTGTCGCCGCGCCGCTCCAGCGCCTCGTTCCAGGCGACGCCGGTGGCCGCCTCGATGGTGGGGACGATGAGGCCGAGCACGTTCACCGGCCGGCCGGCCTGGCGCGCATAGTCCGGCAGCCAGGTCTGCTGCAGCCGGCGCAGCGCCACGGCCGCGGCGGTGTTGCAGGCCAGGATCACCAGGTCGCAGCCGGCCTCGAACAGGCGCACGCAGCCGGCGCGGGTCAGCTCGACGATCTCCTCGCCGGGCCGCCCGCCGTAGGGGGTCATGGCCTGGTCGGCGAGGTAGACGATGTCGGCGTCCGGAAGTTGGCGGGCCAGCGCGTGGAGCACCGTCAGCCCCCCGATCCCCGAATCGAACACCCCGATCGCCATGGCGCAGGATTAGCCGCCGCCTAAGCGGCCGTCCATGCGGCGCGCTGGCCGAGTCAGAGCGCGCCGCAGGCGTTTAGTCTTGACGCGGAGGCCGCAGAGAAGGCGCGGAGAACGCAGAGAGCGCGAGACCCTCTGCGTCCTCCGCGAAAACTCCGCGGGCTCTGCGTTGAACTTTTGGCGCCTGCGGCGCGGGCCGTCATCTCAAGCAAGCGCCGCTCTCAGGCCGCGTCGAGCCGCCGTTCCGTCGCCGCCGCGCGCATCGCCTTCTGCAGCTTTTCGAACGCCCGCACCTCGATCTGGCGCACCCGCTCGCGGCTGACGCCGTATTGCGAGGCAAGCTCTTCCAGGGTGGTCGGATCGTCGCGCAGCCGCCGCTCGGTGAGGATGTGCCGCTCGCGGTCGGTGAGTTCGGTCATGGCCTCTTCGAGGAGGCTCATGCGGATCGCCTTTTCCTCGCTCTCGGCCAGCTGGGTTTCCTGGCTGACGGCGTCCTTGTCCTCCAGCCAGTCCTGCCACTCGTTCTCACTGTCGGCGCGCAGCGGCGCGTTCAGCGAGGCGTCGGGCCCGGCGAGGCGCCGGTTCATCGAGATCACTTCCTCGTCGAGCACGCCGAGCTTGGTGGCGATCAGGCGCACCTGGTCGGGGTGCAGATCGCCCTCTTCCAGCGCCGAGATCTCGCTCTTGGCCTTGCGCAGGTTGAAGAACAGCTTCTTCTGCGCCGCCGTCGTGCCCATCTTCACCAGCGACCATGAGCGCAGGATGTATTCCTGGATCGAGGCCCGGATCCACCACATGGCGTAGGTGGCGAGGCGGAAGCCCTTGTCGGGCTCGAACTTCTTCACCGCCTGCATCAGGCCGACGTTGCCTTCGGAGATCACTTCCTCGATCGGCAGGCCGTAGCCGCGGTAACCCATGGCGATCTTGGCCACCAGGCGCAGGTGGCTGTTGACGAGCTGGCGGGCGGAATCGAAGTCCTGATGCTCGCGCCAGCGTTTGGCGAGCATGAACTCCTCTTCCTTGCCCAGCATCGGGAACTTGCGGATGTTGGACAGGTAGCGTGAGAGGCCGCCTTCCGGCGACATGACGGCGAGGGCGGCGGAAGCAGCCATTTTCAGATTTTATCCCCTAGGGCGTCGCGTACGCAAAGACGTAAGTGGCTCACCCCAATACGTGGCTAGATAGGTATCGGTTACAGGCATTTGAAGACCGAACGTGTCAGCAGAATGCCTGCCGGCGCCATCAGATAAGCTCTAAACCGTCCTGGGTGCGCGCCAGGTCCATCGGCAGATCAGTTTCGAAGCGCAGGACCGCGCCGGTGATTGGGTGGACGAAGCCGAGCACCGCAGCATGCAGCGCCTGGCGGGCGAGGCCGGCCCGGGCGATGACCCCCTTCACCGCCGGCGCCGGCGAGCCGACGCCGTATAGCGGATCTGAGAGGCACGGCGCGCCGATGTAGGCCAGATGGACGCGGATCTGGTGGGTGCGGCCGGTCTCCAGCCGGCAGGCGATCCGCGCCGCCAGCGGCCGCGTCGCCGGGCCGAACGTCGCCAGGGTGCGATAGTGCGTCACCGCCTCGCGGCCGCCGCGACGGAGCACCGCCATCTTCTTGCGATCGCGCGGCGAGCGGCCGATGCGGGTGGCGACGGTCCCGCTGGCGTTGCGCGGCGCGCCGCGGGTGAGCGCCAGATAGACCCGCTCGATGTCGTGCCGCTCGAACAGCGCCGCCAGGCCCCGGTGCGCGGCGTCGGTCTTGGCCGCGACCATGACGCCGGAGGTGTCCTTGTCGAGCCGGTGCACGATGCCCGGCCGCGCCACGCCGCCGATGCCCGAGAGGCTGGCGCCGCAATGGGCCAGCAGCGCGTTCACCAGCGTCCCGGTCTCGCTGCCGGGCGCCGGATGGGCGGCCATGCCGGCGGGCTTGTCGACCACGATCAGGTGCGCATCCTCGTAGAGCACGGTGAGCGGAATGGCCTCGGGCTGCGGCGTCGCCGGCGCCGGCGGCGGGATCTCGATCCGGTAGCGGCCGGCCAGCGGACGCGCCGACGCGTCGGTCATCGCCTCCGACCCGCGCCACACCGCGCCCTCGGCCATCAGCGCCTGGATGCGCGCCCGCGACAGCTCCGGCGCGGCGTCGGCGAGGGCGCGGTCGAGACGCGCCGCCACGGCCTCGCCCAGTTCGATCTCGCGCGTCTCGGCGACGAGCGCGTCGTCGTCCTCGCCGAGGTCAGCGACGGTCAAGCGCCAGCCTCAGGCCGAACCCCAGGAAGACGACGCCGGTGATCCGGTCGAGCCAGCGCACCACCGCCGCCCGCTGCAGCCAGCGCTTCAGCGGCGAGGTGGCCGCGATCAGCGCCGCGAACCAGAGGACGCCCAGCACCGCGTGGATCGCCGCCAGCAGGAAGATGAACGGCCCGGCGGCGACGTGCGCTGGCACGAACTGCGGCAGGAACGACACGTAGAAGACCCCCACCTTCGGGTTCAGCAGATTGGTCAGGAAGCCGCGCAGCCACCAGTTGCCGCCGCGCGCGGTCCCGGCCTTGGCGAGATCGAAGGCGGAGCGCGGCTTGAGGATCAGCCGGATCCCCAGCCAGGCGAGGTAGGCCGCGCCGGCCCACTTCAGCGCCACATAGGCGAGGCTCGAGGCCGCCAGCAGCACGCCCAGCCCCAGCGCCACCGCCGCGCCCCAGGCGAGGCAGCCGCAGATCACCCCCAGCGCCGCCTGCGCCGCCTTCAGCGAGCCCTCGACCGCCGCGGTCCGCAGCACGATCGCCGTGTCCAGCCCCGGCGTCAGCGTCAGCAGCGCCGCCGCGGCGACATAGGCGATCAGCGCCGTCTCGAGGCTCATGGCCGCTCCACCAGCTGGCCGTCCTCGATCACGCGATAGAAACAGGCCCGGAAGCCGACGTGGCAGACCCCGCCGTCGCCCTGCGGCGCCACCTTCACCAGTACTGCATCCTGGTCGCAGTCGACGCGCAGCTCGAGGACCCGCTGGATCTGCCCGCTGGTCTCGCCCTTGTGCCAGAGCGCGTCCCGCGAACGGCTGAAGAACCAGACCTCGCCGGTGTCCAGCGTGCGCCGCAGCGCCTCGGCGTCCATCCAGCCCAGCATCAGCACCTCGCCGCTCTCGGCATGCTGCAGGATCGCCGCGACCAGGCCCTCGGCGTTGAAGCTCGGCGCCAGCACCGACCCGCGCTCCAGCGCTTCGGCGTCGGGGGCGGTGGGGAAGTGCGCGTCCATCATGGCCTCATACCGTGGCGCCCGGGACTCGGCGACTGTATATGGGCCTCACCATGACCTTGCGCCTCTACGACACCCTGACGCGCGCCAAGCGCGCCTTCGTCCCGGTCAACCCGAACCGCGTGACGATGTATGTCTGCGGACCGACGGTCTACAACTACGCCCACATCGGCAACGCCCGGCCGGTGGTGGCGTTCGACGTGCTGTTCCGGCTGCTGCGGCGTCTCTATGGCGAGAGCCAGGTGCTCTACGCCGCCAACGTCACCGACGTGGACGACAGGATCAACCAGAAGGCCATCGCCGAGGGCGTGCCGATCGGGACGATCACCGGGCGCTATCTCGACGCCTACCACGCCGACATGGCGGAGCTGGGCGCGCTGCCTCCCACCTTCGAGCCCCACGCCACCTCCGCCATGGACGCGATCGTCGCCATGATCGGCCGGCTGGTGCGCAACAACGCCGCCTACGCCGCCGAGGGCCACGTGCTCTTCGACACCGCGGCCTATGCCGACTACGGCAAGCTCTCCGGCCGCTCGATGGACGACATGATCGCCGGCGCCCGCGTCGACGTCGCACCCTACAAGCGGCACCCGGCCGACTTCGTGCTCTGGAAGCCGTCGAAGCCGGGCGAGCCGGAGTGGGCGAGCCCGTTCGGCCCCGGCCGGCCCGGCTGGCACATCGAATGCTCGGCGATGATCGACGAGACGCTCAGGCTGCCGATCGACATCCATGGCGGCGGCAACGACCTGATCTTCCCGCACCACGAGAACGAGATGGCGCAGGGGATCTGCGCCGATCACGCCGAGGTCTACGCCAACTACTGGATGCACAACGGCTTCCTGAACTTCGGCGACGAGAAGATGTCGAAGAGCCTCGGCAATGTGGTGCTGGTGCACGACCTAGTGAGGCGCGTCCCCGGCGAGGCGTTGCGCTGGGCGCTGCTCTCCGCCCATTACCGCCAGCCGCTGGCCTGGACCGAGGAGCTGATCGAGCAATCGGTCAAGGCGCTCGACAAGCTCTACGGCGCGCTGCGGCGCACCGCCGACATCGACGCCCAGGCGGTGGGCCCGAGCGCCGCCTTCCTGGAGGCGCTCGAGGACGATCTCAACACGCCCAAGGCCTTCGCCGAACTGCACGCGCTCGCCGGGCGGCTGGAGACGGCGTCGGGCGCCGAGCGGGCGGCCATCAAGGGCGAGCTGATCGCCTCGGCCCATCTGATCGGTTTCCTGGTCGCCGACCCCGAGTCCTGGTTCCAGGGCGCGGCCGATCCGGCGCTGAAGGCGCGCATCGACGCCCTGATCGCCGAGCGCGTCGCGGCCCGCACCGCCAGGGACTGGCCGACCGCCGACCGCATCCGCGCCGAGCTCACCGCCCTCAACGTCGAGGTGATGGACAACGCCACGGGGGCGACCTGGCGCATCCGGGAGAAGGCCTGATGGCGCCGCTGCCACTGAAGATCGAAGCCCGCATCGGCGTGCAGGCGCCGGGGCCGGTGATCTGGGCGCTGGTGTCGGACATCAACGGCTGGCCGGCCTGGAACCCGCTCTATCCGAAGGCCGCGGGCGAGGTGCAGTTCGGCGCCCGGCTCAATCTCGAGGTCGCGCTGCCCGGCGAGGCGCCGCGCGCCATCCAGCCGACGGTGCAGGACTGGACGCCCGGCGAGCAGATCATCTGGACCCTGTCGCTGATGGGCGGCCTGCTGCGCTCGACCCGCTATATCGAGATCGAGGTGCTGGGCGAGACCAACTGCATCTTCTCCAACGGCGAGTTCTTCGAGGGGCCGCTGATGCGTTTCATGTCCCGCAAGCTGCGCCGCGCGATCAAGACCGGCTTCAACCAGTTCTGCGAGACGGTGCGCGAGCGCGCCGAAGCGACCTGGCAAGCCGAGGCCGGAAGGGCCACCTAAAGCGCCGATGATCGACGAGCTCTATTCGGCCAGGATACTCAAGGCGGCGGCCAACATGCCCCGGGCCGGTCGGTTGCCCGCGCCCGACGCCAGCGCCGAGAAGGTGTCCAAGCTCTGCGGCAGCCGGGTGCTGGTCGACGTGCGCCTGGAGGACGGCCGCATCGCCGACTACGCCCAGGAGGTGAAGGCCTGCGCGCTCGGCCAGGCGGCGGCCGCGATCCTGGGCGAGCACGCGCTGGGCGCCAGCGTTGAGGAAATCGAAAGTGCGCGCGATGCACTTCGTGCTATGTTGAAGACGGGCGGCCTCCCGCCCGAAGGACGATTTGCGGATCTGGCCATGCTGGCGCCCGTCAAGGATTACCCGCCGCGCCACGCCTCGACGATGCTTGCATTCGAGGCGACGGCGGAGGCGTGCCGCATCGCCCTCTCCCGGACAGCGACGCGAACTAGCCCCGCCGGCGTGGCTTGATCGGGCCTCGGGCGCGGCGCCATAACCGCGCCTGACATTCCGCCACCCATCGCCGGCATGACCCTCTACCAACGCAGCGTCGGCTTCGCGCACCGCGCCTACAAGCTGACGCTCTCGCCCTGGATTGGGCGCTCCTGCCGCTTCCTGCCGACTTGCTCGGACTATGCGGCCGAAGCCCTGATCCTGCACGGGCCGGTTCGCGGCGGATGGCTCGCCGCGCGGCGCCTGTGCCGTTGCCACCCCTTCGGCGGCTCCGGCTTCGATCCGGTCCCGCCGCGCTTCAAGTGTGAGACATGATCGACCTTAAATTCCCCGACGGCTCCAGCCGAAGTTTCGAGGACGGCGTCAGCGGCAGAGCCGTCGCCGCCTCGATCTCGCCCTCGCTGGCCAAACGCGTCCTGCTGACCAAGCTGGACGGCCAGCTGCTCGACCTCGACCGCCCGCTGCCGCACGGCGGCGCGATCGAGCTCGTCACGCGCGACAGTCCCGAGGCGCTGGACACCATCCGCCACGACACGGCCCACGTGCTGGCCGAGGCGGTGCAGGAGCTGTTCCCGGGCACGCAAGTGACCATCGGCCCCAATGTCGAGGACGGCTTCTTCTACGACTTCGCGCGCAACGAGCCGTTCTCGCTTGACGACCTGCCGGTGATCGAAAAGCGCATGCATGAGATCGTCGCCCGCGACGAGAAGATCAGCCGCGAGGTCTGGGACCGCCAGGACGCGATCCAGCATTTCCGCGACATCGGCGAGGCCTACAAGGCCGAGATCATCGAGAGCATCCCGGGCGACGAGCCGATCACGGTCTATCGCCAGGGGGCCTGGAAGGATCTCTGCCGCGGCCCGCACCTGCCCTCGACGCGCCACATCGGCCAGGCGTTCAAGCTGACCAAGCTCGCCGGCGCCTACTGGCGCGGCGACCAGCGAAACGCCCAGCTGCAGCGCATCTACGGCACTGCCTGGGCCAGCGAGGCCGACCTCGAAGCCTACCTGAAGCGGATCGAGGAGGCCGAGAAGCGCGACCACCGCAAGCTCGGCGTCGCCATGGACCTCTTCCACATCCAGGAGGAGGCCAAAGGCATGGTGTTCTGGCACCCCAAGGGCTGGACGCTCAACCGCACCCTGCAGGGCTACGTGCAGCGGCGCGTCGAGGCGGCCGGCTACGATGAGGTCAAGACGCCGCAGATCCTCGACCGCAGCTTCTGGGAGCAGTCGGGGCACTGGGAGAAATTCCACGCCAACATGTTCGTCTGCGAAACCCCCGAGGGCGAGATGCTCGCGGTCAAGCCGATGAACTGTCCCGGCCACGTGCAGATCTTCAAGCACGGCCAGCGCTCCTACCGCGAACTGCCGATCCGCTACGCTGAGTTCGACAATCTGCACCGCTACGAGAGTTCCGGCTCGCTGATGGGGCTGCTGCGCGTACGGGGCCTCGGCATGGACGACGGCCACATCTTCTGCCGCGAGGACCAGATCGAGGCCGAGTCGGAAGCCTTCATCGACCTGCTGAAGCTCGTCTACCGCGAGCTGGAGGTCGAACTGCATTCGGTGAAGCTCGCGCTGCGCCCCGACCTCCGCTTCGGCTCGGACGAACTCTGGGACGCCGCGGAAGCGGGCCTGGCCAGGGCCGCGGCGGCGGCGGGGATCGAGGTGGAGCGGCTCCCGAACGAGGGCGCCTTCTACGGCCCGAAGCTCGAGTTCCACCTGCGCGACGCCATCGGCCGCACCTGGCAGTGCGGGACGCTGCAGCTCGACTATGTGCTGCCCGAGCGGTTCGACGCCACCTACATCGGCGAGGACGGCGCCAAGCACCGCCCGGTGATGCTCCACCGCGCCATCCTGGGCACGCTGGAGCGCTTCCTGGGCGTGCTGATCGAGCACCATGCCGGCGTCTTCCCGCTCTGGCTGGCGCCAGTCCAGGCGGTGGTCGCGACGATCACCTCCGACGCCGACGAATTCGCGGTGAAGGCGGCGGCGGCGCTGAAGGCCGCGGGCCTGCGCGTCGAGACCGACCTGCGCAACGAGAAGGTCGGCTACAAGGTGCGCGAGCACTCCCTGGCCAAGGTCCCGGTGATCGCCGTGGTCGGCCGCCGCGAAGCCGAGGAAGGCAAGGTGGCGCTGCGCCGCCTCGGCTCCCAGGCGCAGACCGTGGTGACGCTGGAAGAGGCCGCGAAGCTGCTGGCGGAGGAAGCCCGGCCGCCGGATCTGCGCTAGCGGCTACTCGCTCTTCGCCGGCTTCACCACGACCACCACGCCCTCGGCGATGTTCACCTCGGGCGCGGCTTCGTGGGTGAAGGGCGACCACCACGACGGCCCGTTCTCCGGCGCGATCTCCAGCAGGTCGCCGGCGCCGAAGTTCTGCACGCTTTTGATCCGGCCGAGCGGCGCGCCGTCGGGCGAGACGGCGGCGAGGCCGATCAGGTCGGCGAGGTAGAACTCGTCCTCGGCCGGCGGCGGCAGCAGGTCGCGCGGCACGAACAGCTCCAGCCCGCGAAGGGCCTCGGCGTCCTCACGCGTGGCGACTTCCTTGGCGCGCCCGACCAGCGCACCCTTGTGCGGGCGGCCGGCGGTCAGGGTCAGCGCCGGCGCGCCGCCCGCCCCTTTCAGGTCGCGATAGCGCACCAGCGAGACTGGATCGTCCGTATACGACGTGATCTTCAACTCGCCCTTGACGCCGAACGCCCCGGCGACACGGCCGACCAGGATCAGGCGCTCGGCCAAGGCGCTTTAGGCCTCTTCGCCGGCCTCGCTGGCCTGGTCCTGAGCGCCCTCCGCGCCTTCCTCGGCGATCTCCGCGGCGGCTTCGACCTCGGCCGGAGCCTCTTCGGCAGCGGCGGCTTCGACCGTGGGTTCCTCGGCGACGGGTTCTTCCGCGGCCGCGACGGGCTCCTCGGCGGCTTCAGCGACCGGTTCCGCGACGGCTTCGGCGACCGGTTCCGCGACGGCTTCGGCGACCGGTTCTTCAACCACCTCCGGCGCGGCCGCGGCGGTCGCGGCGCGTTCGGCGCGGGCGGCCGCGCGTTCCTTGGCCTTGGCGTGCGGTTCGGCCTTCTTCGGATTGTTGCTCGGCGCCCACTTGGCCAGGCCCTCGGTGGAGAGGAAGCGCGCCACGCGGTCCGTGGGCTGCGCGCCCTTGCTCAGCCACTCGGTGATGCGTTCCGAGTTCAGCGTAATGCGCTTGGGGTCGTCGCGCTTCAGCAACGGATTGTAGGCGCCCACCTTCTCGATGAAGCGGCCGTCGCGGGGCGAATGGCTGTCGGCCACCACGATCGAATAGTAGGGGCGC
>Ga0302326_10026444_pt1 | contig 11728 bp, 9 predicted proteins | sample Palsa_T0_3_FD_202264 | JGI IMG/M metagenome (GOLD analysis project Ga0302326, IMG submission 202264) | Peat permafrost microbial communities from Stordalen Mire near Abisko, Sweden - Palsa_T0_3 | ecosystem: Environmental > Terrestrial > Soil > Palsa > Peat permafrost | place: Sweden: Abisko... | reverse complement strand
CCGCGGTCTGCCTCGCGTCGTTCGGCCTCGGCGTGTTCGTCGAGATGATGATGGTGCAGTGGACGGTCGCGATGGCCAGGAACATCCCGCCGGACAAACTCGCGCGGGTCTCGTCCTATGACGTCCTTGGCACGGTCATGGCGATGCCGGCTGGCGCGCTTATCGCCGGCCCGCTCGGCACCGCCATCGGGATCTCGCGCGCACAGTACGGGGCCGCGGCCGTCATCGTGGTCGCCTCCGCTCTGGCCCTGATCCCGCGAGACATCCGCACCATCCGTAACAACGACGCCGGGATCCGGCACGCTGGGGACGAGCCGCCGCCGGGCGAAGACGATCCAGCCGCCGCACTCAAGACGTACCAGCCACCAGTCCCGTACCTGCCCGGCTAGACCCGCAGAGAGCTGGCCGCTATGCCTGATCGCCGCCTGAGGGCCGTATGGGACCTGAATGTCCCGGTCATCCGGGAGCTCGCCGGAGTCCACGAGTACGACGGCGTCGTCATGGACCTCTCGCCGAGCGGACAACAATCGGCCCTGAAACGCCTCGGCCCCGCATCGCCGGCCGAGCGTCTCGCCGACCGCCACGACGAGCGTCATCTCAGCGCCGCCGAGCGGGCGGCCCACGCCGAGGCCGAGGCCGGCTTCCTGCACTGGAACCCACTTCCGCACATCGAGAACCTGGATGTGTCCTGCTACGACCGCGAGTACGCTCCCGGACCGCAGCGCCGCAGGTCGCGGGAGGCGCACCTCGCCCAATGGCCCGAGGCAATCGACGCCTCCCTGGAATCGCTGCAGGCCGTTCCGGCGCCGGTGGCCGCCGCGCTCGTCCAGACGGTGAGCGGACTGGCTGAAGGGATCAACGGCACGACCGGCGTTGAGGTCGCCGCCCGCAAGGCGCACGGAAGGCTACTAGGGCGGATCCAGGATGCCGCCACCTCGGGCAGCCCGGATGCTTCGCTAGGCGCGACGGCACTCGCCCGCCTGCTCGGGCACCCGGAGTCGATGCCGGTCGATCTCGGCCGCCTGGAGGAGCGAGCCGACGCCGAGCGCGACCGCGTTCGCGCCGGCCTCAAGGTGGCGTGCGAACGATTGTCGCCTGGGGTGGCGCCGTCGCGGCTCGCACCCGAGCTCCTCCGGGACCACCCCGATGAAGAAGGGATCTATGCAGCGGCCCGGGAGACAATCGACGAGGCCACGGCCTTCGTGATCGACAACGACCTGCTGCCGCCTCTAGGCGGTGCCTGCGAGGTCGGCCCGGCTCCCCTGTCCCGGCGTTGGGCCGCAGCCATGATGTACTGGAACGGCCCTTTCGAGGACGACGCCCCGGCCCGTTACTACGTCAGCCCGCCCGACGAGTCATGGGACGAGGAAGCCAAGCACGAGTGGCTGGCTGTCTTCAGCGTCACGATGGGTCCGGCCATCACGGTACACGAGGTCACGCCCGGTCACTTCGCCCACGGCCGGATGCTCCGCCAGTTCGCCCGGGGAGACGTGCGGCGCAGCCTGTACTCGGAAGCGTTCGTCGAGGGATGGGCCTGCTACGCCGAGGAGCTGATGGTCGAGCAGGGCTTCCGGGCAGCTGACCCCCGGTTCGCCATCGGCGTTTACGTCGACGCCCTGGTCGCGGTGACCGGACTCGCCGCCGCCATCGGTATCCATCAGGGGACGATGACCGTGGACGACGCCGCGGCGCGCTTCGAGGCCGACGCCTTCCTCCTCGGCCCCGCGGCCAGGAGCGAAGCGACCAGGGCTACCTACGACCCCACCTACGGGCGCTACACATGGGGCAAGCTCGAAATCATGTCGCTTCGGGACCAGGCCCTGGCCGCCTGGGGTACCAAGTTCTCGCTCCGGCGCTTCCACGAGGCCCTCCTGACCCTCGGAGCACCGCCGCTCGGCACGATAGGCGATGCCCTCGGGTCCGCAGAAATCTTGCCGTCAGGGATGGTCGATCTCGACGCGCTCGCCGGCGGCTGAAGCAATCGACTGAAGATCACCGGGATCGGAGCTGACCACGAGGTCGCCGCGGCGCAATGCTCCCTCGACGACACACGCGTCGACTATGTCGGTGATCGCGGCACGAGCGGCGAGAGCGCCAGCTGAGCGGGCCTGGCCGTCACCGAGTGCCTCGATGTCACAGCCGTTGAGCATCCGCGCCAGCAAAACCTGACGGCTAGTTCCGCGCCAGGACTGGGCTACGACGGGAGCAGGGACGGTGGGCACTTCGCGGCACATCAGCAAGGCACGGTGACGGGCCCACATGCGCCGCTCACCCCGGTCAGCGGCGATGAGTGCGCCGGTGTCGTAGGTGACTCCCATTCAGGCGCTCCGGCGCTCACGGCTGCTTTCAGCCTGGCCGGCTCGCTTGATCGCCTGGGCAGCCCACTGGTCGGCTTCGGCCAGCTCATCCGCGCTGAAAGGACCATGGTCACGCTCGAACTGACTGACTGCGGCCAGGCCCGCCCGGATGGTGAACTCCTTCCGGGCCACCTCGGCCAGCCAGGCGCTGTAACTCATCCCGGCCTGGGCAGCGGCGGCAGCTATCTCGGCGTCGAGGTCAGGAGGCATCGAGACGGAGCGCTTCTTACGAACGGCCATGACACGACGGTAGCACAGCAGTAGGACAGTACTCCTGCCGAGCTAGCCAAGAGGCATGATGGCGGCGCGGGCCTGCTCGGGTGTCATCGCGGCACCGCGCCGGAACTGGGCGCCGAATTTGTCGTTACCCAGCGCCACGCGCGCGGCCGTCGTGAGCCGGTCGACGTCACCTCGCTCGGCTAGAGGCAGCGGCGATTGCGCAGCGTCCCTGGTCGCGGCGGCTGTGCCGAGCAGCCGGGCGGCGCATTCGTGATAGCCCGCCAGGGCCTGGGCGCCGGCTAGGCCCTCCAGAGCTACGGCGACGGCACGCGTATCGCCGAGCTCGCGTGCGATGGCCAGGCCGTCCAGGTGAAAGGCCTGGGCGGCTTCGGGGTCGCCGCGCTGTTCGGCGGCGAAGCCGAGCTCGGTCAGAACCATGGACTTGGCGACGTCGGGCGCGTACCCCATCTGGCGGTGCCAGGTCAGGACCTTGCGCAGGTGCGTTTCCGCGATGTCGAGCTTGCCTTCCCTGCGTGCCAGGGTGCCGAGGTTGATCTCGGCGAATACTTCTCCTGGCTTGTAGCATTGCCCGGCCGCGAGCTGGATGGCCTGCTCGAGGTACTGCCGCGCTTGCGCGTGGTCGCCGGACAGCATGGCCACGCGGCCGAGCCAGGACATCCGGTCTGCGGCTTGCGGCCACAGCCCAAGTTCTTCGGCCATCCGCAGCCCGTCGGCGTGCAGACGCCGGGCCTGCTCGTAGTCCCCGGCCGTCTCGCATGGCGTGCCAAGCCACTCGGTGGCTTGCAGCTGGCCCCAGCCGTCACCTAGCTCGCGGAAGAGCGTGAGGCTCTGCTGGCCGTTATCGGTGACGGCCGCGAGATCCCCGCGGGCCGCCGCCTGTTTGGCCTGCGTGCTCAGCGCGGCGGCAATCCCCCACCGGTCACCGATAGCGCAGAATCGCTCCCGGGCCCGGCTGACGAGTTCCTCACTGAGCGGCAGGTCACCGAAGTCCGATGCGGCGAAGCCAAGGAACCATTCGGCTTCGGCCTGGCCACGTGGGTCCTCGACACCGTGGTATAGCTCCAGTACCGCGCCGACGGCCTTGGCGGGGTCACCGCCCGCCCCTGCCAGCAAGGTGATGCCTGCTTGCCACGCCGCCGCGAAGGCCCGGACGGACGCGGGCGCGTCCCCGTCGACGGCCAGGGCTGCTTCCAGTGCTCTGCGGGCCTCGGTGAGCCGGCCGCGAAGGAACCAGAACCAGGTCATCGCGCCGGCTAGCCGGAGGGCGAGCTGTGCCTCACGGTGGCGGATCGCACCATCGAGGGCAAGGTGGAAGTTGGCCGTCTCGCGGTCGAGACGGTCAAGCCATTGCTGCTGGTCGTGGCCGCGCAGCTGCGGCCGGGCCTGCTCGGCGAGGATGGTGTAGAACTCCCGGTGCCGGAGCTGGACGCGGTCAAGCTCAGCTGCCTCGCCGAGCCGTTCGGCGCAGTAGGCCGCGACGGATTCAAGTAGCCGGTAGCGGGGCTCGCCCGGACGGTCGGTGACCACGACCAGAGACCGGTCGACCAGGCGGGTCAGCAGGCCGGCGATGTCCGCGCGTTCCGTGTCAGGTCCGGCGCAGACCTCCTCGGCGGCGGCCAGCGTGCAGCCGTCGGCATGGACGGCCAGCCTGCGCAGGACGGCCTGTTCGGCCTCGGTAGCCAGTTCCCAGCTCCACTCGACCACCGCCCGCAGTGTCTGCTGCCGGGCCGGCGCGCCGCGTTTACCCGTGGCCAGCAGCCGGAACCGGTCATCCAGCCGGGCGGCAAGCGCGTGCACGCCGAGAGCACGCACCCGGGCCGCCGCTAGCTCCAGCGCCAGCGGAATCCCGTCGAGTCGACGGCAGATATCAGCGACAGCGTCGCTGTTACTCCCATCCAGGGTGAAGCCGGGGACGACGGCTGTGGTCCGGGCGACGAACAGCTGGACGGCGGGCGAATTAGCCAGCACCGCCAGGGCCGGACTGGCAGCGGGATCGGGCAGCTCAAGCGGCGAGGTTTCGTATAGCTGCTCGCCCCTGATGGCCAGCGGATCCTGGCTGGTCGCCAGGACCCGTAGCCCGGGCGCCATCCGCAGCAGCCGTTCGGCGAGCCCGGCGACCGGCCCGATGAGGTGTTCGCAGTTGTCCAGCACGAGCAGGGTCTGCCTGGTTTGGAGGGCTACCGCTAGCCGGTCGGCCAGCGGGCCCGCAGGGGTGTCGTCGCGGATACCGAGTGCGGCCGCCACTAGTTCGGCCACGTCGGCCTCGGTGACCGGCGAAGGCGACAGGCTACCGTCCGCCGGGCTATCGGGCCGGCCAGTCGCCGCCAGGTCGACTAGCCATGCCCCATCGGGGAAGCCAGCGGCCGCAGCGGCGGCGGTCTCCACCGCGAGCCGCGTCTTGCCCACGCCACCGGGGCCGGTGAGAGTCACAAGCCGGCCGGAAGCAAGGAGGGCGCGCACCCGCGTGACCGCTGCTGTCCTGCCGATGAGGTCGTCCACCGGGCTAGGGAGGTTGCTGCGAAGGACCGTCCTAGCGGCAGGCTGGGCCGGGGCTCGCAGTGCGGGATCCTGGATGAGGATCGCGTGCTGGAGGGCGGCCAGCTCGGGGCTGGGTTCTAGTCCCAGTTCTTCGGTTAGACGTTCCCGCAGCTCTCGATAGCTGCTGAGCGCATCGCCCGGCCGGCCAGCCCGGTAGAGGGCGCGCAACTGCGCGGCCCGCAGGCGTTCCCGCAGGGGATAACGCGCTACCAGGCCGGTGAGCTCCCCGGCGAGCTGGGCATGCTCACCAAGCTGCAGCCGCGCCTCAGCCTGGTCTTCCAGTGCGGCCAGCCGTTCCTCCTCCAGACGGGTGATGGAGGCTTGAGTGAAGAGCTGATCGCCGAAGTCAGCGAACGCGTGGCCCCGCCATAGCTTCAGGGCATCCGCCAGCACGGCTGCCCTCATGCCCGGGTCTTCCGTTGCCCTAGCCCGCCTCACCAAGTCCTGGAACTGGCGCGCGTCCACCGCGTCGTCGGCCGCCCGCAGCAGATACCCCGGCGGCTGGTACTGAACCAGCTCACGGCCGTCCGGTTCGGCCCACGCCAGAGCCCGGCGCAGCTGCGAGATCTTGGCTTGCAACGCTCCGGCGGCATCGGCAGGCGGCCGCTCGCCCCACAGGTCGTCGATCAGCCGGTCGACAGACACCGGCTGCCCGGCGTGCACCAGCAGATCGGCCAGCAGGGTCCGGACCTTCAGCCCCGGCACCGTGAGGGGTTCGCCCGCGTTTGTCCACACAGCCAGCGGACCGAGCACCCCGAAACGCATGCCCCAAGGCTAACGGGACTCGGAGGAAGTGGCGCGATGACAGCCGCCGCGGCGAATCCGGCTGACCGCCCAGTGGTCGACCGTAAGCAGGCGAGCAGCAGACCGTAAGCGCCGCCGCGCACTGTGGAGAACAGGCCACCAGAGACCTTGAAGGAGCTGACGATGACCGAGACCGCAGTGGCTGCACCGGCCGCGACCCGGCGCGAGTGGATCGCGCTGGTAGTGCTCGCCCTGCCCACCCTGCTGGCGGCCATGGACTTCAGCGTGCTCTTCCTGGCGTTGCCCCGGTTGGCGGCGGATCTGCGACCCAACGGCAGCCAGTTGCTGTGGATCACCGACATCTACGGCTTCATGGTGGCCGGCTTCCTCGTTACCATGGGAGCTGTCGCCAGCCGGATCGGCCAGCGCCGGCTGCTGATGTTCGGAGCGGGCGCATTCGCGATCGCCTCCGCGGCGGCCGCATACTCGGCCTCGGCTGGCATGCTGATCGCAGCGCGGGCGGTGCTGGGGATCGCCGGGGCTACCTTGATGCCCGCTGTCTTGGGCTTGATCAGCACTATGTTCCGGCAGCCGGCGCAGCGCGCGACGGCCATCGGCGGCTGGGCGGCATGCCTGCTGGCCGGCACCGCCATCGGCCCGGTCGTGGGCGGCATTCTGCTCCAGCACTTCTGGTGGGGTTCGGTGTTCTTGATGGGCTTGCCGGTGATGGCGGTGCTGATGGTCACCGCGCCCGTCCTGCTGCCCGAGTACCGGGATCCCGGCCGGGGGCGGCTGGATCTCGTCAGCGTGACCTTGTCGCTGGCCGCCGTCTTGCCGATCGTCTATAGCCTGACGACCCTGGCCAGGACGGGCATCAGCATCCCCGTGGTCGTCGCCCTGATGGCGGGCGTGGCCGGTGGCCTGGTATTCGTCTACCGGCAGAACCGCATCACCAGCCCGCTGCTCGACCTGCGCATGCTGCGCTACCGCGCGTTGCGCGCCGCCCTGGGCATCCTGCTGCTGGGCGGGGCTATCTCCGGCGGGATCAGCTTCCTGTTCGCGCAGTACCTGCAGCTGGTCCTGGGGCTGTCGGCACTGCGAGCCGGGCTGTGGTCGCTGCCCGACACGGCCGGGATGATCGCTTGCGCCCTGCTGTGCCCGATCGTCGCGCGGCACGTCCGACCCGGCTACGTGATCGGGGCCGGGCTGGCGGTCTCGGCGGCCGGGTTCCTCGCGCTAACTCAGGTTCAGGTCGCATCCGGCCTCCCGGTAGCGGTGGCGGGCGTCGTCATCGTCTTCATCGGCGTGACTCCGGCCTGGGTCCTGGGCACCGACCTGATCGTCGGCTCGGTCCCGCCGGAGAAAGGCGGATCAGCGTCGTCGTTGTCCGAGACAAGCAGCGAACTCGGCGTGGCCCTGGGCATCGCCGTCATCGGCAGCATCGATACCGCGGTGTACCGCCTGCAGACCGCTCACACCTTTCCCGCCGGCGTCTCGTCCCAGACCACGGCCGCAGCCCGCGATAGCCTGGCCGGCGCCATAAGCGTGGCCGCGCGCCTTCATGACGGGACGGGCAGGGCGTTGCTCACGGCAGCCCGGCAGGCGTTCACCCACGGGCTGAACACCGCCGCGCTAGCTGGCATCGCGATCGCGGCCGCGCTGGCCCTGCTCGCCGTGGTGATGCTACGGCACACATCCATCACCACGGAGGTAGCTGCCGGAGGAAAGGACTGCTCATCCTCCTGCGATGTCAGCGCGGCGGTGACCGGCGAGCAGGCCCGCCAGGTACTCCAGCCGTGCCGATAGCGCGCGGCCGACGTTACTGACCCGCTGTATCACGCCACTGACCAGCCAGATCAAGGAGAAAGAAATGTTGCTGGAGAACAAGAACGCGATCATCTACGGCGCCGGCGGAGCTATCGGCGGTGCGGTCGCCCGCGCCTTCGCGGGCGACGGGGCGGCCGTCTTCCTGGCCGGCCGGACCATCGCCCCGGTCCGCGCGGCAGCGGAGGACATCTCGGCTCGGGGCGGAACAGCGGATGCCGCGCGCGTTGACGCGCTCGACGAGCAGGCCGTCGAGCAGCACGTCGCGGACGTGGTCCGCCAGGCCGGGCGCATCGACATCTTGTTCAACGCCATCGGGATGGAAGATGTCCAGGGCACTGCGCTTCTCGACATCTCACTCGACGATTTCGCCCAGCCGGTCATGACCGCGACCAAAACGCAATTCCTGACCGCACGGGCCGTGGCACGGCAGATGGTCCGGCAAGGATCAGGCGTGATCATGTCCATGACCGCCGAACCCACCCCAGCGGCCAACCTCGGCGGATTCATGGCGGCGTGCGCGACGGTCGAGGCGCTGTGGCGAAGCCTGGCGTGTGAACTCGGGCCGCACGGGATCCGCCTGGTCATCGTGCGGTCGGCTGGGTCACCTGAAACGCCCGCCGTTCAGGAGGTAACCAAACTGCACGCGGCGGTGGGCGGGGTCACTATGGACGAGTACCAGGCCGACAGGGGCAGCGGGACGATGCTGCGGCGGCTTCCCGCGGTTGCCGAAGTCGCGAACGCCGCGACCCTGCTTGCCTCCGACCGGGCCAGTGCCATGACCGCCGCGATCGCCAACGTCACCTGCGGGGCCTTCTTCGACCTTTAGCGCACGCACCAGCCCGATGCGGTGCTCACCCGGAACGGCGGGGCCCCCGTGGCACCCGCCGTTCCGGCTTTCAGATTCAGACGTTCTTCTGGTACGAGCGGAACGTCACGACCGACACGGCCACGCACGCCACCGCGAGCACCAGCAGGCCGCCGCAGCGGACACCGATCGCGCTCCAGTCCGGCGTGGCCGAGACGGCGGAGCGGCCGATCTGGACCACCCAGTTGAGCGGATTGCGTGACGCGATGGCCTGCATCCAGCCCGGCATCAGCTGGGTCTGGATGAACGCCGAGGACAAGAACATCAGCGGCAGCATGAAGAAGGTGTAGACGCCGATGATCGCCTCGCGCGAGCGCAGCATCATGCCGGTCGCGTTGGACAGCGCGCCGAACACCACGCCGACCAGGATGGACGCCGCGACCATGACGGCCACCCCGCCGACTCCGCCGTGATAGCGCGCGCCGCCGGCCAGGCCGAGGCCGACGATGATCAGCGACTGCACGGTGGTGCTGACCGCCTGCTCGGCCACGGTGGCGTTCATGATCCCGATGCGGCTGGCCGGGGAGGCGAGGAACCGGTTCAGCGTGCCACGCTCGATTTCCTCGATCATCGTCATGCCCGCCCACATGTTGTTGGACATGGCGTTCATCGCGATCAGCCCGGGCACCAGGTAATCCAGGTACGTACCGTGAAAGGCGAAGCCGGGGATGTCGATGACCCGGCGGAACAGCTGCCCGAACAGGAACAGCCAGATCACCGGCTGGACGACGCTGAACGCCAGCACCCAGGGCTGCCTGACCAGGGCATGCAGTTTCCGGCCGGTCAGGTACCAGGTGTGGACCAGGGCCACGGCGACCGGCACGGCGCCGGACTGTGCCGCGCGGACCGGCGCGGCGCCGGACGGGGCCGGGTTGAGCTGTGCGGTTGCCATTACTTGCTCGCCTCCACCATGTCGCGCGCGGTCTCGTCTGACGGACCGTCCGGAGTCCCGAACTCCGGTGCCTGGGCCTCGCTGTAACGGCGCCCGGTGTGCCGCAGGTACACGTCGTCAAGCGACGGGCGCGCCACCGCCACCGAGGCGGCGTTGATCCCGGCGCGCTGCAGCTGAGCCAGCACCACCGGGACGGCGGCCGCGCCGTCATCACTGCGGGCGGACACGTCGCGGCCCGCGATCACCACCTCCCGCACCTCGGGCAGGCCGGCCAGCACGCTCCTGACCAGGCTGGAATCCGCCCCGGCGGGCAGGGCCACCTGCACGACGTCGCCGTGCAGCTCGCCCTTGAGCTCGTCGGGCGTGCCCGAGGTGACGACCCGGCCGCGATCAACGATCGCGAGCCGGCTGGCCAGCCGGTCGGCTTCTTCCAGGTAGTGCGTGGTCAGCAGCACGGTGAGGCCTTCGTTGTCGGCCAGCCGCCCGATCTCCTGCCACATGGCGGCCCGGGACTCCGGGTCCAGCCCGGTCGTCGGCTCGTCGAGGAACAGCACCGCGGGCCGGTGCATCAGCCCGAGGGCTACGTCCAGGCGGCGCTGCATGCCACCGGAGTACGTCTTGACCAGCCGTCCGGCCGCCTCGGTGAGACCGAAGTGGCCGAGCAGCTGGTCCGCCCGGGCTCGCACCGCGCCGCCGCGCAGCCCGTACAGCCGGCCTTGCAGCATCAGGTTCTCGCGGCCGGTAGCAGTCGGGTCGGCGCCGGAACGCTGGGCCACGACGCCGATGACCTGGCGCACCCGGCCCGGGCGGGCGAGCACATCGATGCCCTGCACCCGGGCGGTGCCCGAGTCGGGCCGGGCGAGCGAGGTGAGGACCTTGACCGCGGTGCTCTTGCCCGCCCCGTTCGGACCGAGCAGGCCGTAGATCATGCCGCGCGGAACGCTGATGTCCAGTCCGTCCAGCGCCCGGATGCCGCGCTTATTGCCACGCACGGCGTAGGTCTTGACTAGCTGACGTGCCTCGATGGCACAGTCGATCGAACTCACGTTTAACTCCTCAGGCTGTACTGGCCCAGGGACGATCCCCGGAACCCCGTCTTGGATCGCGACGATCTCAGCTGGCGAGGAGAAACCCGGCTACTCTTGTTACTGGGACCTCGGGTTTCCGCCTAGCCGCGGGATCGTTTGGCGAGGTTGACGGCCCCGGCTCCTGGTGTTGCCGCACCAGGCCGGGGTCGTTTTGTCAGCTGTCCGTGGCCGTGCCTCCTTCCCGCTCCTGGTCGGCCGGCACGAGGAGCTCCTCGGGAAGTTGGCCGGTCTCGTGGAACTGCCGCCAGCCATCAATTCCGGGGAAGCTGCCGTCGGTGAGTTCTTTCAGCAGTCCGCGCACCCATTCCTCCTCGGCCCGGCGCAGGGCCAGGTAATACTCGGACTCAATGAGGAACAGCCGGGGCAGCTGAGCGCCGAGTGCGGCCAGGTCTGCCTGGTGCCCGGCGTTGGACGCCTTAAGTGCATCGAGCCGGTGCCGGAGCAGGCCGATCATCTCGTCAGGCGGCAGGGTGCCGGCCTCGCCGAGGCCCGCCTCGAACCTGGTGTACTCCCGCTCGGGCTCGCCGATCAGCTCGCGCAGCCAGTCCCGCAGCTCAGCACAGCCAGCTTCGGTGATCTGATACGTGGTCCGTTCCGGCTGCCTGCCCTCCCGGGCTACCTCCACCGCCTCGATGAAGCCGTACTTCTCCAGGTTCTGCACCACCGTGTAGAGCGAGCCCCAGTTGATCTTTATCGACTGGTCCTTGCCGCGCTCGCGCAGCGTGGCGGCCATCTCATACGGGTACATGGGCTGCTGCATCAGCAACGTGAGCAACGACAGCGCCAGCAGGTTGCTGACCTTCCGCCGCTTCGCCATCGCACACCACCTCGTCACCGAATCATCGTTCCCGAGGACTCGTCTTCAAGTACTCGTAGCCGAGTATAAGCATATGCGGAGCCATCCGTAAACCCTGAAACCATAATCTTCAGGCCGAACGATCCGGGTAACCGCGGCCGGAACACGCTGGCCCAACCTCGCGTCCGCCCCGCAGCACGGACGATCCAGCCTCGCGCACGCGCGACTGGCACACGGCTAGCCCGGTGCCACACACGACTGGCACGATGCACGCGCGACTGGCACGATGCACGCGCGGCTGGCCCGGCGGCACCAATCTCGCGCCCCACAGCTCCCACGCCTCCCGTGGGCCACTGATTAGACCGGGCACGCGCCGGCCCG
>Ga0302326_10026443_pt1 | contig 11728 bp, 12 predicted proteins | sample Palsa_T0_3_FD_202264 | JGI IMG/M metagenome (GOLD analysis project Ga0302326, IMG submission 202264) | Peat permafrost microbial communities from Stordalen Mire near Abisko, Sweden - Palsa_T0_3 | ecosystem: Environmental > Terrestrial > Soil > Palsa > Peat permafrost | place: Sweden: Abisko... | reverse complement strand
GCGGCCCGTTTACCACCTTCATGCTCGGCGGCCTTAACCGCCAGATCGAGCACCACCTATTCCCATCGATGCCCCGGCCCAATCTGCGACGGGTCCAGGGCCTCGTCAGGGACTTCTGCGTAGCGACCGATCTGGGCTACCGTGAAGAAAGCTTTGTTGAGTCATTCCGCCAGATCGTCCATCACCTTAGCGACGCTGGAGCAGCCGCCAGGGTTAGTCGCCCGGATGGACAGGATGGACTGTCCCCATCATCACCAGGAGCGCGGCCATCAGGATGAGAGCCCGTCCGGCGTTGCTCTGCGTGACGGCCTTGATCTGGATAATGGTAGCGGTGAAGCTCGACGCAACAGCCGCCTGTAGAAGTCTGGCCCTGAGCCTTTTACACTTATCGGCTTAGGGAAGCCGCCAGTTTCTGAGGCCAGCGGGCGGCATTCCCCTTTTTGGTGACCTCTGCAGCATCTGCAAACCAGCACTTCGGCGACTAGCTCTTTTTATGGCGTGTCCGCCGGAAACTATCTGCACAGCTCAAACAGGCCACGAGGAACATTTTTGTGTCTATTCACGGGTCCGGTGCCAGTGTGCGAACGGAGTCGTTCGGAATGACTTCCTCCGAGGAAGCGGGTTCGTGGCTTAGCGATTAGGAGGCTCTGTCAGGCGGTGAAGCGGTAACGGGTCTGACTGTAGGGGCTCTTGCCGAAGACGAGGACCTTCGCCGGTGTGAGACCGAAGACAAGCCCGTTCCGGCCAGCGGGATCACGGAATCCCCCGTCAGTGACCTGGAAGTCCCAGTCGAGCTTGGACTTCCACAGTGCCGCCAGCCGGTGCAGCCGGGCCGCGTCGTTCATGCGGGCGGCGGTTCCTTCGACTATGACGTCGAGCCCTGATCGGAGCTGATTGGTGCCAGTGGTGAGGATGCAGTGGGAGTTGGACTGCAGGTTCCTTGCTTTCTGTTCATAGGAGCCGGCGCAGAAGTAGAGCATCCCATCGAGCCAGACCGCGGGAAGCGGCGTGACGTGCGGCCGCAAGTCGCGGCGCACGGTCGACAGCCAGAACATCTCGGACTTCGACAGCACCCTGGCTACCTCAGCCCACGGCGGGGCCACTGCATCCGGCTCGCTGAAGGCTTCGTTCAGCTCTGCGGTTGGTTCGGTCTGGGGCATCAGCGTTCTCCTGCACGGGTTCGCGCGATTCGCTTCACGGGGTTCGCGCGATTCGCTTCACTAGGTAGACGCCGTGCCCGGAAGAAATTCATCGCCCGCGGCAGGCTGGCGTGGCGCAGGCCACCCGGTCACAGTCGGAGACGGCTTTGCCGGCTTCCCAGTGCCGGGGCTTACCCCGGTATATTTCCTCACTGCCCGTTCGGTTAATGATTGCTTCGCTTGTTCGTCATGGGGTTTCCTCATCTTTCGGACGCCGGGGGTGTGGCCGACGGCGAGGTACCCGGCGGTGAGGGCGAGTTGGCGCACCTACAGGTCGGGGATGTGCGTGGCCAGCAGGCGCCAGGGCCGGTCGAAGCTGGTGAAGTCGGTGATGAACGGGCGGTGCAGGCGGGTGACCCAGGGCCGCAGCGGCCACATCGACAGCGCCGGCTGTTTGCCGCCGGTGGCGGCGACCGGGGAGCCGGGGCGCAGGTGGGCGAGGATGTTGTCCAGGGCGGCGCGGGACTGCATGATGTCGTGCACCGCGCAGAACAGGGCCGCGTCGGCCATCCCGTCGATGGGTGCGGTGGCTACCGGGGCTGCGATCAGGCGGACGTTGTCCCAGCCGTGCTCGGTCACGCGGTGCGCGGCGACGGCGAGCATCTGCTCGGATTCGTCAATGCCGATGATGGTGCCGGCGGGGCCGACCTGGCGGTGCAGCAGCGGCGCGCACAGCCCGGTGCCGCAGCCGACGTCCAGGACGGTGTCCCCGGGCCGGAGCGGGAGCGACGCGACGAGCAGTTCCCGCCACTGGCGGAAGGCGCCGGTGCGCCGGTCATAGTGGCCGGCCTGGCGCTGGTAGGCCTCCGGCGCCGGCGACGCTGCCGGGCCGGCCGGGGGTGTCTCGGCGGTGGTCATGCGGTGCGAGCCTGGGATGTCGTCATCGCTGGCCCTTCGCGGGTGCCGGCGAGGGCGAGGGGGGCGGACGGGGTGCTGCCCGGGTGGTTGCGGGGTGCGGTGAGCCAGGTGCCGAGCACGGCGGCGAAGCGGTCGGGGTGTTCGACGTGGGGCAGGTGCCCGCAGTCGGGGAACACCGACAGCTGGCCGTGGGGCAGGTGCTTGACCGCGGCGCGGGCCTGGCCGACGGGCAGCAGGTAGTCGCGGTCGCCCCAGATGATCAGGGTCGGGGTGGTGAGGGCGGGGAGCCGGCCGGTCAGGATCTGGCGTTGTCCGTGCGGTCCGAACAGGGCGCGGGCCATCGCGGTGGAGGCCTCGAGCTGGCCCGGCCGGCGGGCGAGTGCGTGCTGCTCGGTGATGAACTCGGCCGGGATTCGCCAGGGCTGGGCGAACAGCATGGCCGCGGACATGGTGGTGCGGGCCAGGTCGCCGCCGGGCATGCGGCTGATCATGACGGCCAGCTCGCCGATCACCGGCAGGGTGTCCAGCGCCAGCAGCGGGTGCACCTCGCGGCCCAGGCCGGCGCTGTCGACCAGGGTCAGCGTCCGGATCCGGGCCGGGTCGGCCAGCGTCAGGCGCAGGGCGATCGCGCCGCCGGCGGAGTGGCCGGCCAGGTCGAGCGGTTCCTCGGCGGCGACGGCGGAGCAGAACGCGGCCACGAAGGGGGCCAGGTCGGTGCCGGGAGCGTGACCGCCGGCGGCGGGACCGCTCTCGCCGTGACCGGGCAGGCTCAGCGCCAGTACCCGGTGAGTCCGGGCCAGGGCGGGGATGACCCACCGCCAGCTGGTCGCGCTCTGCTCGTGCCCGTGCAGGAGAAGCAGCAGCGGTCCGGCGCCGGCTTCCAGATACTGGGTTTCCACTCCATTGACCGTGATCCGGCGATCATGAACAGCGGTCTCCCCCTGGGCCTGGGGGTGCGACGGAGCAGACGTCGGCTTAGGAAAGGCAGTCATGGCGTCTCCGGGTATTCGCTCACGCGCGTGAGCGGCTGAGTCACCGGGGACCAGAGCGACACTGACCTTGACAGGATCGGCTGAGATTTACAGCCAAGACTTACTCCGCATTATACGCAGACGTAGTTGATCTGCCTCAAGAGCCGCAATTCGCCCGGTGCGCCCCCTGCCCAGACGGTCACATCCGCCGGTATTGCGACTGCAGAATGCGGATGTCCACCAGTTGCGCGGCTACGCTTTGATCGTAGCCGATCCGGCTGCGACATCGCCGCGGTACAACCGCCAGTGCGCGCACCGCCACGTACCCGGCGTTTATGTCGTCTTGTCCTGAGAGTAAACCGAGCACAGCGGGCGTTTCCGGTCGCGCGACTTCAAGCGCCAGAAAGCCGAACCAGCGGCGACAAATACCGCGGGCCTGGCCTGACGGCCGCCTTCCGGCCAGCGCTGCCGGTCCGCACCTGGATCTCCTGCGAAGGCTCGTGCGCCGTACGGGGACACACCCGACGCCGTGGCCTTCTAGTTCCCATCCGTCACCGTCTGCGCTCGGGGAGCGTCCGCTCCTGGCCATCCTTGCCTCGGCTCTGCCCAGTCACGGCCTACGCCCGGGCCGGGTTCGGGCCGGGGCTCGTACCTGCCCGGCGGCTGACTGCCGCGACCAGTAGCGGTCTGTCCGATGAGGGGTTCGGTCCCGTCGATGAAAGCCTTGGCCAGGTCGGCCAGGCGGCGGTTGCGGTTACGGGCGCAGCTGCGCAGGATGCTGAATGCCTCGGTCGTGTCGATGCCGAGCCGCTCCGCGAGCTTACCCTTGGCCTGCTCGATGATGACCCGGCTGTTCAGCGCGGCCTGCAGCTGCTCGTTCAGGGTGTCGCTGCGGCGCATGCTGCGCTCGTGCAGCAGGCTGATGGTGGCTACGTCGGCCAGGGCCTGCCCGACGCGTACGTTCGCGGGATCGAAGGCACCCGGGGTGGCGCGGAAGAGGTTCAGCGCGCCGATGACCTGCTCGCGCAGCCGCATCGGCAATGCCTGCACGGCCGCGAACCCGGCCTGCCGGGCGGCAGCGGTAAACCGGGGCCAGCGCTGCGCTTCCGCGGCCAGGTCGGCGACGGTGACGGGCTGGCCACCCCGGAAGCAGTCCAGGCAGGGACCCTGGTCGTTCTGCAGCTGGAACAGCTCCAGCAGCCGGGCGGCTTCGCTGGAGGCCGCCACCACGCGCAGCTCACCGCGCGGGTCTGCCAGCAGCAGCCCGGCGGCGGAGACATCAAGCAGCCGCACGCTGCGGTCGGTGAGCACGTGCAGGAAGTCGATCACGTCGAAGTCGGCGACCATGGTGTCAGTCAGCTCGACGAACGTCGCCGACAGCAGTTGTCCGTCCATCCCCGCTCACCTCCAAGGAAACGCGGCAAGATCGGTTGCGGGAGCCCGTACAGGCGGCGGACGCGCTAGCGCCGAGCACGTACCTCACGCCCTACCATCCTGGGAAGGGTCGGGGTCGGGGCACAGCCGCAGGCGGCGGGCGATGACGTCACGGCAATATCGGTCAGCCGAAGGTCGTTAACCCAAGCGTAAGCCCGCAATCGTATGAATGCACCCCGCGATGCCGGTTCCGAGCTGCTCGGTGAGCATCCCGGTGGCCTGGTCGATCTTGGTCCGGTGCAGTGCGAGGTCCGCGGGCTGCCCGCCGGGGACGATCCCCGCCGACGGGGTTTTCCCGGCGTCATCCTGGCCTTCGAGTAGCAGGGCCACGTTGTCGGCGAAAACCAGCGCGTCACCAGCTGGAATGTGCGGGCCGGGCCGGGCCAGCCCGCGAGCGACTCGTACAGTCCGGTGGCGGAGAGCGAAGTGGCCGAGGTGGTTCGTCGCGAATTGCAGTTCCCAGCCCTCCGGCGTGCGCATCTCGGGCGTGGCCATGACGCCCGCGTTGTTGACGAGCATGTGCAGCGGGCCATCCCCGCGCACCGGCGAACGCCGCGACTGACGCTTGGCCGATGAGGTCGCGTTGCGTGACGAGGACTTGCTGGTTGCCGGTAGTGGTGCTGTGGTGACTCCGCCCACCGGACTCCGGGCAGCTCCTCGAACTCCGCGGCGACGGCCTCAAGGTCAGCGACGACCCGGCGTGATGCAGCCGGGTAAAGGTCATAGGGGAGCCGTGGGCTTGGCCTATGCGGTGGCCATGAAGCCGGCGGGTTTCGTGGGCGCAAGAGCACGAAGCGCGCCGATGCTGCTTGCCTAGGTTACGGCCGAGTTCGTCGAGGATAAGCACCAGGGGACGGTCGCCGCCCGTGGCCAGCGCGGCCGCGCAGACCAGTTTGGCCGCCTTCTCGTCGATCTGGGCGGTGTTGGCCTTGAGGTTGTAGCTGCCCATGCGCTGGCCTTCGGCCCGCCGCCATTTCGGGGCGACTGTCCACTGCCAGGGCCGGTCCGGTTCCGCGGGCGCCTCCGGCTCAGGGTAGTCCAGGCCAGCGCCGTACCCGCCGTAGGCCTGGTCGAGCTCGTCGAAGGCATGCGCTACCTGCCGGAGCATGCTCTTGATTCCCAGCGCGAGGGATGCCCGGTGGGCCTGGGATGTCTGCTCGGCCTCGGTCAGTCCCAGACGCGCCGTGGCCAGGTCAGCATGACGTTCGGTCCGCTGGGTGCTGATCTGCGTCTGCTGGTAGCCGTCGTGCTGCTCGGTGAGATTCAGGTGCGTCCGCAGCGCTCTCAGCAACGCGGGAGTGAGCCTGACCCGGACGTCCAGTCCGCCACGCTGCCAGCGCTGGTCGATGAGCAGCTCACGAACCTCGGCGGACATTTCCTCGGCCCGGGTGCTGTCAGGGAAGCAGAGCCGGACGGCATCGTTGAGGCCCTGGCACGCCTCCTCGTTCCATTCGGCGGTGGTGCGCCGTTGCTGGATGTCATCAAGGGCGAGCAGGTGACGACGGGCGGCTTCGTCGCTCTCTCCCCAGTCGGCCTGGCGCCCGATCAGGTTTATGTCGTCGCGCTCGCTGGTAAGTTTCGCCTTCTCCTCCTCGACCGCACGCTGGCTGGCCTGCAGGCGGGAACGTGTGCCGCGCAGGTTGGTCAGTTCCGTCTCACGGGCATGCGCCGCACCGAGCGCCTTCCCGTATTCGCCTTCCGCTGCCGCCATCGCTGGCCGGAGCAGGTCGCGCTGCTCCAGCCGGGCCTCGTTTTCCTTGCGCAGGTCCGAGATCTTCGCATGAACCTGGCTGGCCTACTCGGCGGCATCGGCCGCGCGGGCACGGTCTTCGGCTCGGCTCAGGACCTTCCTGGCGGCGCTCAGCCTGACCGCGGCCTCATCCAGGAGCCTGGCTTTGTCCGCGTGATCCTGGCGAGCGGCAGTGATGCGTGTGGTCCGACCGGTCAGCGGGTCGGCGAAACCGCCGAGCACGATGACACCTGCTTCGGCGTCCGTGATCGCGGCGGCGCCGTCCGCTCTGTGCCCGATTGCGGTGAGGAAGGCAGCCAGGTCGAAGCGCGGATCGGCGCTGGCCGGCAGGTCTGGGCGCCTAGCCGCGGTCGGCCTGCCCGGCTCCGCGAGAACCAGAATCGAGCCGGGCAGGTCGGCCAGCAGACCACGAGCTTCCGCGGCCTGAGAGCGGTGGACGACGACGGCGTCCCCGTACAGAGCAAGCCCTGGCTCCCACATCGGCCTCTCGGCAGGATCCAGGGAGACGACGTCCAGCAGGGCGGCTGCGGGCACGCCGGCCTGGTCCAAGACTCGCAACTGAGCCGAAGCCAGGTCCTGGCCGGATTCAGCCGCGCTCAGAAGGATGCGGGCTTGCTGCTCAGCGGCCTCGGCAGCGCCCTTGCCAGCGAGCGCCTGTTCGAGAGCCTCCTTCGCGGTCTCCCATTCCTGCGCGGCGACTTCTTGAGTGCGGCCGTCCGCCGCCCTGGCCAGCTCGAGGAGGTCGCGGTGCTGGCCGGACAGGTCGTCAAGCCGGCGAGCAGTGACTTGATGCTCGGTGTCCAGGTCCTTGTCGCGGCCAAGGAGTTCGGCCCGGCGCGCCGTGGTTTCCTCAAGACGCCGGGAGAACTCCACGTCATCGCTTAGCGCGTCGAGCTGGGCAGTGACCTGGAGAAGCTCGCCGCTCAACCGCTCGGCCCGGTTGTCGAGGTCGCTGAGGGCGGAACGAATATGATCTGCTCGCTCGATGCCATCGACAAGGTGGCGGGCGCAGCGATTCTGCCACGCCGCTCGGGAGGTGCCCAGTTGATCGCGTGCTCCGCGGCGCTGCGCAATCCCGGCCTCGACGACCGCGATCTCGTGTTGCCACGTCTCCAGGTCGCGTTCCGCGTCGAGGACCTTGACACGGTGCCCGTGCTCCTTGCTGCGCAGTGCCTGTTCCTGCTCAAGTTCCCGGTCCAGGCCCGTGAGGTTGGCGATCGCGTCGAAGATCCGTGCCGCGCTGAGGTCGTTGAGCGGCTGGGCGAGCAGGTTAGGAGTCGGGCTGGACCGCACCGAGGTAGACAGGAATGACACGCAGCGCGCATGGCCGCCGAACAAGACGGCCGAGAGCCGGCTGGCGTGGAAGTCGGTCCGTCCGTTACTGAACGGCAGGGCCTGCCACATCTCGTCGACCCGCGCTGCGCGCTGCGCCTCACTTGTCCCGTACGTCAGGTAAAGGCCATCACGCCAGCGCAGGTCGAGGTAGGGCGCCTTGCGGTTGATCCTGAGCCAGACCGTAAGGGAGCTCTCCTGCAACTCGGCGACGGTGGTCGCGCCCGGCGTGGCGAACACCCCGATGACGTAGCCGTGGTCGGCGTTGGAGTAGCGCGTCTCCTGTGCGGCCAGTTCGGCGGTGAACAGCAGATCAGCGGCCCCGGCCGCGCCGCTGGCCAGCTTCCACTGGTCGTCGGCATGCAGCAGGCTCAGCCCGGCGATGAAAGAGGACTTGCCCGCGCCGTTGGAGTCTTTCGGGCCCTGGCCGGCCACGGTGATCAGGCCCTGGCTGATCACCGGAACGGGATGGGTGGACAGCCTCGAGATGTCCACCATCTGCGTTCCGACGAGGACGCGGGATCCGACGATGTCATGAACGCCGTTATTCGGGGTGCTCATGCCGCCCCCGGCCGTTCACGCCGGGCCCGGATCGCCGCGGCCACCGGGCTGCTGGGAGCCGCGGCCAGGATCAGCTCTTCCTGGAGGCGCCGCCGGGCCGCCGCGCTGAGGCGGTGAAGCTGCGGCCCGGGGAGGTAGGCCGCGCTCTGTCCGGTCCCGGCCCGTTGCGGCGCCAGTTGCACCAGGCCCGCCGCGCGGAGATGCCCGAGTGCGATCCGGACGTCGGTGGGCTGAAGCCGGCTCGCCTCCAGCAGTTCGCTCGCCATGGTCGGCTGGCCTAACGTCCACATGTCGCCCTGCATCAGGCCGCGGCTGCGCGGGATCGCCACCGAGTGGATCAGCACCAGGACCAGCACCGCCCGATCGGTCGCGGGCAAGCTGTGCCAGCCAGCCTGGGCCAGCTCGGCGGCGACGTCGTCCCGGTACCCCGACGTCCAGGCCGTTCCGGCGGAGACCAGGGTCCGGCCGACGCGATGGAGCAGATCATCCAGGCTCCTGCGCAGGATGGCATCCCGCAGCGCGAGCAGCTGGGCCTCCGGGACCGGTTCAGGACTGTGCTCCACCGCTGCGAACGCCGCCAGCACCTCGTCACGGTGGCGTTCGCTCAACTCAGCCAGGACCGGTTCGAAAACCGGGTTCATCCCGGTCAGTGTGGTCATGCCGAGGGCCGGGAAGCGTCGATGCCGTCGCCGCCGGCCGGCGGCATCGACCGGTACATCTCCCGCAACGTGCTCAGCTGCGCCGCGTTCCACGCCGCCACCCGCGGCCCGAGCCGGATCATCGGTGCTCCTTCATCCCATAGCAGCCATCTGGACCTGGCCAGCCGCCGCACTCCCGCGAGCAGCGCGCGGTGAGACACCACCTCATCCCGGTTGACGATAGCCCCGAACACCGCGGCCACCTGCTCCCATGGCGCGCCGACGCCGGGCCAGAGCGGGCCAGCTGGGTTCGCCCAGCAGCACCGTACGCACGCAGCCAGGACGCGGGCGGTGTCATTGGGATGCTCCAGGACATGGCCGGGCAGTCCCAGCTCGTCGAGGACCGCCGCGCTGGCGTTGTCCGGAAGCACCGGCAGCAGCCACGCACCCGAACCGTCCGGCTCGGGCAGCCGCAGCATGCCCGCAGGAGCAGGCCCTCCCGGCAGGATGCGCTGTGGCCCGGCCGCCCGCGCTCTCGCCCACCACAGTGCCGTTTCGGTCTGGTTCACTGAGACACCTTGGCGAGCCGCCCGAACCATCCGTCAGAGACCCACGAGGGAAACGATCCCGGATCGATGCGCAGGCCGTCCCCCCAGCGCAGCTCAAAGCTCAGGTCTGGGTGATGGTGAATGGCGATCATCTCAGCGACCAGCCTGCGGCCTGTCGGCCAGTCGCCGGCCTCATCGAGCAGTTCGGCCACACTGACCGAGCCGCGGTCACCCAGAAGCCGTTCGGCTGCGATCCGCAGCTCAGCGGTGTCATCAACCGGCATGAGGTCTTGCTCGGCCAGGTCCTGGCGGTCATCGGGTCGTGGCGGGCGGAACCGGGTGCCGCCGGCTGGGCGCGCCGATTCTACGGCCTCGGCGAGCGCCTGCGGTGACAACCACGGTGCCGGGGCATCAAAGACGAAAGAGTCCAGGACCGCGGCCAGTGCCTGCACATCCGAGCGACGGGCGAAGCTGACCCACGTCTCCGCCGGCAAGAACCCGAGGGCCCGGGTCGTCCCCGCCGGCAAGAACCCGAGGGCCCGGGTCGTCCCCGCCTGCTCGATCAACCGGCCCGCGGCCGCCTCTATCGCATCGCCGTAGGCCGCCAGCGAGATACGCAGCGCCGCGCACTGCTGCCCCAGGCTCGGCCAGCGCCCCAGGACCACCGCATGCACTTCTTCGGCTTGGACGATCAGCGACCGGTTTCCCCACAGCAGCTGAGCGTTCTCCCGCAGCGCCTCGGCCGCACCTCGGTGTACCAGGCTGGTCAGCTCATTGGCCAGCAGCCGGAACACCTTGGTCAGCCGGCTTACTGACGCCCCGCCGTCGCCCTCGACCGCATCATGATGGCTGATGTTCAGCCGCTCCAGCGTCAGAAGTTGATGCAGTTCCGATTGGCCGCCCCGCTCGGCCAGCCGATGCAAGAACAGCAGCATGATGTACGGGGCGAAGGCGGCTCTGAAATGCTGTTCGTTCGGCCGGTCGACCACCTTGCTGATCGCCTGGTAGTCGCGGAGCACGCCGAGGCGCCGTTCCACGACGCGCGCGTCGAACCGATGGCACGCAGCGACCACCTCGGCGACCGTCAGCCCGTCGCTGCCCGCCGCCGCGAATGCCTCCAGGATCGCCTCGTCGACGTCGATCAGGTCGACGTCCAGGATCATGGCCCCGGCCTCACGGGCCAGCACGGCAAACGCCTGGCGGTAGACGCGCAGGACCCGCGGCTTCGGTGGTCAGGTCATCCAGCATCGCGTCCACGGGCTCGCTCACGAATACAAAGGTAAGTAAGGCGGGTGACATTACGCGCGTCGATGACCCAACCCCGCACCCGGCTCGTCCGATCGACCAGTTGTCTTCGTCGCGCAGAGGCCAAATGCGGCCGAAGCTTTACCCGGCAGCGGTAATCGGCTGGCCTCAGCCAGGTTGCGGCTGGCACCAATCGGCCCGTAGAGTTAAGCTGTCCCTTAAATTAGGAGGCGTGCGTGGCCTGGGTTGTGAAGGTCACGGACGAATACGCCGCGTGGTTCACGGCCTTGATCAAGCAAGATCTGGGCTCGGCGACCCAGGTGGCGCAGGCCGTGGCCGCGCTCCGCGAAGAAGGGCCGACGCTGGGTCGGCCGTTGGTGGACCGCCTCAAGGCCACGAAGATCCGCCATCTCAAAGAGCTGCGGCCCGGATCGAAGGGACGGTCGGAGATCAGGATCATCTTCGCCTTCGACCCCACCCGGTCAGCGCTGCTGCTCCTGGGCGGCGACAAGGCAGGTAACTGGACACGCTGGTACCGCGACAACATCCCGCTGGCCGAACAGCTCTATATCGATTACACCGCTGACGAAGAGGAATGACCATGCCGAAGCGGACCCCGCAGGACTGGGAACCCCTGGAACAAGAACTCCACGCGGCCGGCGTCTCCGCCGAGGAGATCCAGGCGGGAGCGCGCAGGCTGCTCGCCGAGAACCGGGGGCACCAGCTCGCCGAGACCCGCAAGCAGCTGGGCCTGGCACAGAAAGACATCGCTGTGGCGCTCGGGGTGAGCATCGCCCGCATCTCCCAGATCGAGCACGGCGAGGTGACCTCCTTCGAGATCATCGCCCGCTACGTCGAAGCTCTCGGCGGCCGGCTGGACCTGGTCGCCGACTTCGGCGACCGGACCGTGCGGCTTCCGGTCAGCGACACCACAGCCACCGCCGCTTGACAACCGCGTCCTCCTGGCCAGCCATCGTTCTCGGGGGCGTCGCGATCACCACGCCGCCGACTCGGACCGTCATGCGCCCCTGCCCCCTGTTTGAGTGAGTCCCGAAGTCAGTGACAAATCAAGTGACAACCAGCGTAAGAAGAGTCTGTCAAGCGGCTCTGGAAAGTTTTCTGCTGTTGTTGTGACTGGTGTCCTGACCTGGGGTTCTTGCTACGGTTGGCGCTGGTGTGCCCCGGCTGCCGC
>Ga0302326_10026442_pt1 | contig 11729 bp, 13 predicted proteins | sample Palsa_T0_3_FD_202264 | JGI IMG/M metagenome (GOLD analysis project Ga0302326, IMG submission 202264) | Peat permafrost microbial communities from Stordalen Mire near Abisko, Sweden - Palsa_T0_3 | ecosystem: Environmental > Terrestrial > Soil > Palsa > Peat permafrost | place: Sweden: Abisko... | reverse complement strand
CCCGGCAGGGCTCGAACCTGAAACCCTCGGTACCGAAGACCGATGCTCTATCCAATTGAGATACGTGTGCGCACGGTCGCGGCGCCGCGACGTGGGGAGGCAAGTGTATCTGCGCGGGAGGTTTGTGCCAATGCGAACAAAGATGCTGACGTGAACGATCAACCAAGCAAATCCAAAATCGTCCGGCGAATGGCGTTCACCTTGTCATCGAGCAGGATATGGGCGTCGATGGTGAGAAATCGGGGATGATCCCGCCAGAGATTCTTCAGCACCTCGCCGCTGCGAACCGCGGCGTCGGCGTCTTCGAAGCGGCAGGCGTTGGAATCGCTGCCATCGTAAATGCGAATCGCGGCGGCGGTCTGGAGCCAGATCACGGCGTCATAGCGCTTGAGTTCATTCGCGAGTGTTGTGCCAAGGTCTCGCCAATATTCATCGGGGCCTTCGGGCCAATAGGCGGCGCCGTCGATCGTGCCGCGATCGAGCAGGAGAATTTTGCCGGGATTGGCGGCGGCGATGCGATCTTCCTGATCGATCTGATGGCGATAAATTCTCCGCTGCACGTCACGTCGGCCGGCGAGGTCCAGCCGGTCCCATCTTGATCGAAGCGCGCTGTAAACTTGCGTCGCCGCTTCGGGAACCAGTACCAAGCGATCGGCATATTCGGCGGCGAGACGCTGGGAGATCACTGTTTTCCCCGCTCCTGGACCGCCGGTGAGAACGATGCGTTTCATATCAAGCCCGATCCTTTGCTCGTAGGTACGCACCATACAACATCCTCGATCGCGCCGCCCGCCGCCGTTATCACTTTTGCATCACCGTTTTGCCGCACGTTCACCCTGGTTACACTTTGGCCATGCGGTTCGAATTCTGGGGACAGTTTCAGCGCCATTCAGGTGTCGATTCGAATGCGCCCACATGTGGAAGCTGCGGCTACTGCGTGCGCGGAACACCAGGAATGATCTGCCCTGAATGTGGGGTTGATCTTCAGAAAGCCGGAGTCGTGCCGGCAGATCGCGGGCGCTCTGTTGCAAGCAGAATGAGCGTGGCTGGTTTGGTGCTCCTGTTTGCGCTGGGAGCAATCCCGTTATCGCGCCTCTTACTCAAGACGCTGATTCCGTTCACAGAGACGCAAGAAATCAGCCGCCGCATTGTTTGCAACGCGCCGCTCAACGAAACCATCGAGGTCATCTGCGGCCACCGCTTTTGGCAACCGCCGATCATGAAGCATCCTCTCATGGCACCGGAGAAGTTTATTTTGTCGCCATCGGGAACGCATGGTCTGATGAAAGTGAATCTCAAGACCGGTGAATACAGCTATTTGAGCGACAAACCGCCCGCCGCTCAATGGAAAACAGGCACCGGCTTCAGCACCGCTATAGTCGCAGAGTGGCTCGGCGAAAAGGACAACAATTCCAATGATCCGCGCGTGCGAGATTTCGCCGAGGCGGTTTGTGCAGCCGTGAATGACGTAGCCGCGGGAAATAGTTCTGCCAGAGTCAGTCCATTGCTTGATCGCAATGGTGTGCAGATCGGCACACTTGGCACCACCGTTTTGTGGATCGGTCATGATGATCCAAATGGCGCGGCCTATGTGATCCTGGCTTTGCCCTGGCTTGGTCTGGGAATCTATGGATACTTGAGGACAATCCGCCGATGGGGAGCGCGAAACAGGTTGTTGGCGGATTACCACCTGACGTGGCTTGAATCCAAGGTCGCTGATATTCCAAAATTTTAAGCGGATGGCAGGCCATGGCATTGAAGATCGCCGTCATCGGGGTCGGAAAGGTATCGAAGGAGCAATACATTCCGTTTCTGGCGGCGCAGAGCGACGTCACTCTCGGCTATTACAATCGTACCGAGGCGTCAGCCCACCTGGCGGCCGAAAAGTTTGGCGGAGAGGTGTTGCCCACCCTGGCCGCCGTCGCTACATGGCAGCCGACGAGCGCGCTCGTGCTCACGAGTGAATCCTGCCGGTTTGATGTGGGGATGGAACTTATTGAATTGGGGCTGCCGCGGATTTTCTTTGAAAAGCCCCTCGTCGCCGCCCATGGGCAGGCACACGTCACGGAAGAGGATTTCCAAAACGCCCGGAAGATGCTGCAGTTGGCCAGGCAACGGCGTTGCCAAACCGCGATGGTTTTCAATTATCGGTTTTTCGAGCAAACGGTGGCGGCTAAAAAATTTGTCGCGTCGCGCGCTCTCGGTCAGGTAATCAACGTGGCGGGATTGGTTCATTTTGCCTGCTGGAGCCATTGCATCGATCTGATTCACTTCTTCGCCGGTGATGTCGCGGAGATTGCCGCCTTGTCGGGAACGGTTTCGCGGCAAAGTCCGGAGCTGGGGATCGAAGCTAAGGATGTCACCGCCGCTTTGCGGATGGTCAATGGAGCCACCGGCAGCCTGATCGGCACAACGGGCATGAAATGGCAGCAGCCGCTGTACGAGTTGATTTTCACCTTCGAGAACGGCCGGATTCACATGCGCGATCTGGACGGCCGGCTGGAACTGCTCGACGGCGCAGCGCAGATGCACGAGGAGATTTCCCTCGTGCGGCATACCTCGCGCTGGGATCAATACACGGCATCATTCCAGAAGGCGGTCGGCGCGTATCTTCAAACCCTGCGCGACGGCCAGCCGCCGCCGGTGCCGGGGATTGATGGATTGCGCGAGCTGCAGGTGGAAGCCGCTCTGAAGCGATCCATTTCCCAGCGACGGGCGGTGCGAGTGCAGGAGGAATTTGCGATCGAGGGGGTTTGATCGGCGGGACAGAATCCTCAGCGCTGAGCGCGCCGCCGCACTTTCCCTAATGCGGCTGCGACGAGGGACCGTCTGAGGTATCGGTTTTGGCTGGTTGAACGCTCGTCGCATCGACATCAAAAATGCTGACGATGAAGCCATCTTCTTTCTGGAAGGGAGCGTGCAATTTGCCTTCGACAGTAATTAGGTCGGGAAATTAGCTCGTCGGTTTTCCGGCAGGCATCTTCACTACGATCGTCTGCTGAATCAGCAGTGGTGGTGTCTGCCCGTGTTGTCCAAAGAGATCGTCAACCAATGCGAATTCCGCAATCTTTTCCGCTTGATCCATCGGAATCATATAGCCGCGTAGTCGGATGGTTGTGCCATCCAGCGCCGTCACGTCTGTGGGAATCGGGCTGCCTTTATCCTGATCGAAATCGAAGTTGCCCAATTCCTTTGTCGTCATCTCCAGGACGACGCCGGGTTCCGGCTTGGCATGCGGCACACGCGAGTTATTCACAGCTCCTGCCGTCGCGGAGGGTGCGGTGGATGGCAGCGTTGTCGGCGATTGAGCTAATGCAAGCCCCGCACAAGTCGCGAGCAGGCACAATGAAATTGAGAGTGGACTTGAAATCATGGGATCGCTTTTTTGTGTCTGTTCAAACAGGCAGAATAGCCCGGTCTGGTGGCTGCTCGCGGGAACTTCCGTTGCGATCATTTCCGGAGGATTTGGAAATGCAGATTTTATGCCGCAGACAAAGGAGCGAGATCGTCGGGGACGAGCGAAACTGTTTGGGCCGCGCTCAGCGCCTCATTCAATGCGCCAAGACTTATTTGGCGCAGCCGGATCAACTCGATACCGATCACCCGGCCATCGCTTGCGAAATCGACCACGAAATCTTCACGTCGCTCGCTCCGCGCCGCTTTGTCACCCGGCCGACGGTCCAGATACAAATAGGCGGCGAAGGGTTTACCTCGACGATAGGTTACTTCGAGATACTGCTTGCACATGGTTCTATCCAACGGGTCTGTATTTTGGCTTATTTTCGCAACCGCTGTCGGATAATGTTCAAGATTTTGGGCGGTAAATCACCGATGACGTCTTCAACTTCGTCGGAATAGACGGTGACCAGCCAAGTGACGACGGCCGCACTGCGACGCGCCAAGCGGGTCGATGTTCGGCGACGATCCGGGTTCCAGGGTAGCTCGATATGATCGGACGGCGCGGGGTTAGGGTACGTTGTCGTGATCGCCATGAGAACCAGCGGCTGTGCCTCGGATATCTCCGCTGTTGGTGTGAGGACAATCGCGGGCCGGCGTTTCCGAAAGCCATTTCGGTCGCGCACGATGGCCAGACGATCTGGCCCTCGGACAGGTCATCTATCTGAACGCTCACGACGATCCCCGCCTGCCGCGGGTCGAGTCGGGTCGGTCTGGTCGTCGTACCATTCCTGAGGCGGCCGATTCGCCGCTGCCAACTTCAAAAGTGCGGCATTGGACAATGGCCGGCGGGCGGCTTTAGCCGGCTTCCGCATCGCTCGCTTGGATGGTGTTTTTGTCGATGCCATGCTTCAAATTATCGAACGTTTCCCGCAGCCGGTCAATTAAAAAGCGGTCATTGCCCGAGAAGGTCGATCACCAGGTCCTGACGCTGCTCGTCATTTAGCTTATCCAGTCCTGGCCGCGTTCAGCCGCCAGCTTGCGAAGCTGTTGTTCGCCCGCATTTGAAGCATGAAATACCGCTGCCGTTCGGGAGGCAACTGCTGGCACTGGTCTACGACTTCCTTTTCTTGTTTTGTTAAAGCAACCATGATCGCTCCAAGCTGATTGTATCCAATTTCGATGCAAGATGGGGTGCGATAGGCCTAGAATAATATTACCATGAGCGCGCGCCATCACTATGTCTCGAAGTTCCACCTCAAGCAGTTTTTGGATCCGAATTCGCTGTCGCTGCAGGATCCCTGGCTATGGCTGGGTTTCATACGGGACGGGCGAATCGAGCGGCGCGCGCCAAAGAACGTCGGAACCGCACCGCTGTTGTTTGATGGGCCGGGTGGGCTCGCGAATCGCGACGCTACGCTGGAAAGCTTTTTGTCGCATGAGGTGGAATCGCCGGCTGCAGAAGCAATGAGGGAGGTTTGCCGTTGGCCGTCTGGAACCGGAGGCGCCTTGCCTCCGCCACTGGCGCGATATCTCGCGTGGGCGGCGGCGAGGTCACTACCAATGCAGAGCCTTGAGAACTCATGGTACGAGAAGGGCCTCGGTCGCGACGGTGAAATCGCCGAACCGCCGCCCGAAGGGCTGCTCAATGCGGCTCCCTCCCGTCGAGACGTTCAGATGCGGCATCTAGCACTGGGTTGTCGTGTATTTCCGGCAGGCAGTGACGTTGAGCGCGCCGCGGCGGAGGGGTGGTTCCCAGACATGCGCGATCGGACGAACTTTCTGGAAGGCGTTCAAATCCAAGCCCACTATTTTCAGATTCGTTTCTTCCCGCGTTTCAAGTGGTTTGCTTTGCACGCACCACGGGGCGAATTCTTCATTATCGCCGACCGCGCCGTCGGTTGGACTGCGGACGGATATCTTGACGCGCCTCCAGCGTGTCTACGCCACCCATCCGCGTATGTTTTGGCGCCGATCTCGAAGGACCTCGTGCTTGTGGGCAGGCATACGACGGAAAGGTGGCAGGTGACACCAAGCCAAATCAACGCAGTGATCGCGTGCGGGGCCCACGAATGGATTGCTGGGCCGACGCGAAGTTCCATCGAGTCGGCGATGGAGTTGCGCCGATCCAGCGTGCGAAACTGATTTTAGCCTGGGGGGAGGCCATCTTTGGGAACCAAATCTGCGCACTCGCGCCGCACTAACGTAGCAGCCCAAGAATCGCCTCCACATGTCTCCCCGTCGCGCCCTGTTCTCGACGAACAACATCTTGCGCCCGCTTGCCCATCGCCGTTGCCTCCGTTGGGGTGTGCAACAACACACGAACGCTTTCGCCGAGCGACGGTCCATCATCCGCTTCGAGCAATGCTTCGGCGGCGCGGAGTTTTCTCACCGCGCCGGCGAAGTTGGCGGTGAAGGGGCCGACGATGATCGGCTTGGCGAGGGCGGCGGGCTCGATCATGTCGGAGCCGTGTTGCCTTGAACCCAGATCGACGAGACTTCGGCCGACGAAGACGATCGTGGCCAGACTGTAGAAGGTGCGGAGTTCGCCCATCGTGTCGCCGAGGATCACGGGAGGGATCGGGGGATCGACCGGCATCGGCTCGCGGCGGCTGCGGCGGAGGACGCGGAATCGGAAGGATTCGATCAGTGCGGCCACTTCATCGAAACGCTCGGGTTTGCGGGGGACGATCACGAGCCGCAATCGGCTGAAGCGCTTGAGCAGTTCACGATATTGGCGGAGGATGATTTCTTCTTCGCCGGGGCCGGTGGAGCCACAGACCCAGACGGGATTGAGGGCTGGGCCCAGGCCGATGGCTTGTGCGAGTTCATGGTCGCCCTCGACGCGATCGGCGATGAGGGCCGAATCAAATTTCATGGTGCCGGTGATCTCCACGTGATGTGGCGGCGCGCCCAGCTCGATGAATCGCTCGGCATAAATCTCGTCCTGCACGCAAAGTCTGTTGAGCCGGCGAAACATGGCGGCGGCGACGGGGCGGATGAGTTTGTAGCGGGCAAAGCTGCGAGTGGTCAGGCGTCCGTTGGCGAGGATGGCGGGGATGCCGCGTTGTTTGCAGCGGCCCAGAAAATTGGGCCAGACTTCCAGTTCCATCAGGACGACCAGCGCCGGATGCAGGGCATCGAGCACACGCTCGACGGCATGGGAGAAATCGAGGGGATAGCGGATCAATATGATGTCGGAATCGGTGCCGTATAGTTGGCGGGCGCGGTCCCAGCCAGTTTGTGTGGTGGTGGAGATGATGTAATGGAGGTCGGGCCGCCTGTCTCGCAACATGCGAACCAGCGCGGTGGTCGCATTGACTTCGCCGAGACTGACGGCGTGCAGCAGGATGGCGGGATGAGTCTGATCGCGCGGCGAGACTTTTCCCATGCGATGGCGAAACGCGCCGAGCACTTTTCGGCGAGCCGAGGGCTTGGCGAGCCAGAATGGGCTGGCGAGGCCGACGCCCAATCCGTACGCGATGTCATAGGCGTTTAGCATGGTTCGGACTGATGAGGAACAATTATTTCGGGGCGGCGATTTCTTTCCAGCCATAGAGGCGATGCTCTTCAATGTACCTTACGACGGGCGGCGGGGTGAGGAAATCGATGAGTCTACCATTGTGCACGCGCCGGCGGATGTCGGTGGCGCTGATGTCGATCTGGGGTACAACAAGCAGTCGTTTGCGCAGCGCTTGAAGAGGCGGGGGCAGAGACGGCCAATCGATTGTACTGCCGGGCCGTTGCATCACCCAGAAAGTGACTTCCTCGAGCAGGGCGTCTGGCTCGTGCCAGGTCGGCAATTGAGGGAGCAAATCGGCGCCGATTAGCCAGTTTACCTGCTCAAATCCTTGCTGCTTCAACGCGCGAGCGGTGTCAATGGTATAGCTTGGACCGGGGCGACCGATTTCCAGATCGGCAACTTCGAAGGTTCTATGGCCGGCGATAGCGGCCTGCGTCATGGCCAGACGATCAGCAGCATCGGCAAGTGCGACGTCATTTGGCTTGTGGGGTGGCTGATCGCTGGGAATAAGCAGAACGCGATTGAGGTTAGCATTTTCGGCGGCGGCACGCGCGCAGATGAGATGTCCATAATGGATTGGATTGAAACTTCCGCCGAGGCAGAGTGTTTTTAACATAGCTGCGCCCGAATTTGCATAGCCGCCCCTAGTCCTGCGTTGCCGATCGGATCAAGACAATCTGACGGCTCACCGCACCACGCAATATTTGCAGGCCGTTCTGCGAAGTTCAAACCAGCGTTTCAAGCATTTTGAAGATTTTTTAAGCCATTGTCGTATATGGTCTTATACTGCGAACATTTGGAGAGATTCTGACGTATTATCTCCAGTGAGTTGATCTTTCTGTTATACTCGCAATCGCTGGCCAACGGTTATCGGCCGGCAGAAGGAGGCCATGATGGCCACCGCAATGATGACACGCAAGCCTGTTATTCGAGCAAGTGTCCGCGGAACACCGGTTCGCGCTACCCCAATCCCCAGGGAATTGCGTCGCCGGGTCGAGGCGTTGCTTGAAGAGAATTACGCATTCATGGACAGTCCGACTTTCCGCCGTCGGGGCATCGAGCAACAACTCTTTGCCTTCGAGAAGACCGACGGGCAGGAACCGGCGCTTCCGCTCACCAGTTGGTATCAGCCCACGCGGGATGAAGCGCTGGATCAGGCGCTGGTCGGCGCCCCTCAACTCATGAAGGGCGATGAGGAGCGCATGATGTTCATGCGTTTCAATTACAGCAAGCTGCGGTTGGGCCGTCTTCAGCGCAAGATCAAGGCCGAAGGCCTGACGCGTGAGCTGGCGGACCAGTTTATCGAATGGCATCGCAGGTTTGAGCACTTCCGCGAATACCTGACACGGACAAACCTTGCGCTGGTGCTGGCGATGGCCAAGCGGACTCGCCTGGGCGATGTCGATTTCGCTGAGATCGTCAGCGAAGGGAACATGGCATTGCTGCGGGCCGTGGATAAATTCAACGTCGATCGCGGATTCAAGTTCAGCACCTATGCGTGCCGCGCGATCTTGAAGGCCTTCAGCCGGGCAGCGCTCAAGCACAATCGCCATCGCACCCGGTTCCCGGTTGAATTCGAGCCCGATCTGGAAAAGAGCGATTGGCAGGATAAGAAGCGCGATCTGGTTGAAGAAGATTGTGTTGATGAGCTCAAGCAAATCGTCGATCGCAACCTGGCTGATCTGTCCAATGTCGAACAGACGGTTCTACGTCGGCGGTTCAACTGGGAGCAGCTCGATGATTCTCCGCTGACCTTGGAAGAGGTCGGCAAGATCATCGGCGTAACCAAGGAGCGCGTCCGCCAGATTCAGAACAAGGCGCTGGGCAAGATCAAGCGTCTGATGGAAGACGGCGTTCTGCGAACCAAGCCGCATTCCGCGGAAGAGGCCCAAGAGGTCGCCGCGATTGCGGAAGGCGCGGATTAACGCGGATTGCTGAAAAACGCGATGAATCGAACGGAGCCCCGCATGTACATGCGGGGCTTCGTGCGTTTGGTGCCTTTGAGAGTGGTCTTGTGTGAAATCTTTGCTTTCGTGCGCAAAGCGATCAAGGAAGCCGTGGCCGCCGGCTTGGGAGCGGGGATCGTCTCGGGGCTGGCCGTGCGCTCGGATCCTGCGCTCAAGCGCCTCGCGACGGTTTCATTGAAGGGGCTCACGATTCGGAGGCCGCTGTATCGCATTAGCCGGCATCGCCACGTCCAATCAAAAGCCATCACCGCATTTTCTCTATATGCTCAAACATGCAGCCCGCGGCACGCTCCCAGGGTTCGATAAGCGGATCACGCCGGCAGTGTAGGGACTCTGTTGGGTGATGAATGCATCTCTACGCCGCCTGCGGTAATGGCGGGAGATAACGCACCAACTGCTCGGGAAATGTCTTCATCCCTCGACGCACGGCTTTTTCGACGGCGTAGCGCATCGACAGATCGAAGCGACGGAGCACGCGCGCGTCGGGCTCGATGCCGAGCTTTTGCATCGTGTCGATCGCCCAGACCCACACGTGATATTCCTCTTCACACCGGCGCTTGTAGGTATCAAAGCCGATCGCGTGATGGCCCACTTCGTGAAGAAAGATGGCGAGGCTGATGGGCGTCTTGGGATAGGGGGATTCAATCCAATTGATTTGCTTTCCATTGGCATGCACGACGCTCCAGGCGCAGCCGCTCATCGTCGGCCGCCAGCGCTTGATCCGTACCTGATGGCGGGTGGTCATCTGCTTCACTATTCGGGACAGGGGGCGCTTGGAAAGTGGCGGCCCGGAAAGAGGGGGCCTGGAGCGCAGGGTCCTGGAGAGCGGGGCGGAGTGTGGCGGTTTGAGCGAATCGGTCATGACACATTGCTATCGGTTGGGAAACTTCAAGCATACCACAGAGTGGGAAGAGAATTGCCTGGACGATCGGCAAAATTTGCGCGATGCTGGATTCCCACGTTGAAACCCGCGTCCAAAAATCTTTGAAAGATGATCTCGGGGGCGATAACCGCGCGGTGCGCTACGCCAGGGTAGTACGCCAAGATGCTACCATGAGAACATGATACTGGCGGTCCAGAGCGGAATCATTTACGACCGGCCGCCGGCATTTTCGCTGGGAATCCTGTTCACGCTTTTGGTGTTGTTCGGGGTGTCGAGCGCCGTCTTCTGGGTGCTGGTTCGCAGGTGCACGAGTCATCGGCAATGGATTTCATTGCGGGAATGGGCACGGGAACATGGGTTTAAGTCGCGGAGGATGGAGTCCGCCGATCTGCCGCCACCGCTGGCGGCCCTGTCGCCGTGGGTGCGCTTGAGCCTGGCCGATGCCAAGACGTCGCTCATGCAACTGGAGACCGAGGCTCAGCAGTGGAATTTGCTGATTCGCACGATGCCCACCGAGTGGATTCCATCGGGTCTTCGGCCGGCTAAGCAGGAGACGAGCCTTCTGGATCAACTGCATCTATCGACTTACCCTGCGTACAGCTCGACCGAGCGATTTCATCTCCTATCGGCCGACAGCGCCGCCGCGCGCAAGCTGTCCAAGAGCATCACCCGCGCGCTGATTCCCGCCGACGTTGGCTTGCTGCTATGGGGAAACTGGATGGTGCTGGATTTCACGCACCGGCCGTTTGATCCGGTGGAATTTGGCAGGATGATCGCGCTCGCCGAACAGGTGGCGGGGTTGTTGCCGTGAACCTTGTTCAACGGTTCTCTCTCGGACCACCAACGCCAGATACGGCAGCGCGTGGTCACTCCCCTGGTGTACCACGGTCTCAGTATTGGGATCGACCCTGGGCCCAAGCCTTTCCGCACCAGTCATGCCACATTCGGCGATACGCCGATTCGATACTGCGGGCGAACTTTGGCGCATCCATCAGCGGCGATTGCTCAATCCGCTGTCGCAGCGTTTCACGCAATGATCCGAGTCTGGGCAGGTCGTTTGCCAAGTCCACCGCAAGGCTGACAAATTGGTCGGCGGTTTGCGCGGCCAATTCCGTGAGTCCGAGCTTTGACAACTGACACCATCCCGCACGCGAAACGGCTCTGCTGCCCACGAGCGTCACGACCGGTATTCCCATCCAGAAGGAATCCAGGCTTGTCGTATGGCCGTTGTAGGGAAAACTATCCAGGCCAATATCGATGCGGTGGTAAAGTTCCATATACGCTCGACGAGGCCGGGGGGAGACAAATTCGATCCGCTCTGGCGCGATCCCCTCCTGGCCCAAGCGATCCACCGTCCGCTGTCGATGGCTCCCCTCGTGCGTCAGCATGATTAGTCGCGAACCTTGCACCTGCCCAAGCACCTTCGCCCACAGAGCCAGAACGGCATCGTTAATCTTGCAGAAGTTGTTCAAGCATCCGAAGGTGATCCGGCCACTGTCCAACGCTGGCAGCGAATTGACGGGGATATTCCGGCAATCCAGCGGATCGTAGCACCAGAAGGTATCGGGCAGACGAATCGTCTCTTCGCTGTAGACTGATTCATCCAGGCGCGGTGGATGGGGGCTGGATGGATCGAGGTTGGGTGGATCAAGGTAGGGATCGGAGAGGCGATAGTCGATCGCGGTCAACCCCGTGCTGCCGGGGTAGGCAAGCCATGTCACCTGCACGGGAGCGGGCTTTCTGGCAAAAACCGGCAGCCTGCCGTCGGCCATGTGCATGGTCAGATCGACCAGGATGTCGATGCCATCCGCGCGGATCAGATCGCACAGTGCCCGATCATCCAGCGAGCGCGCCTCGCGCCAGTGATCGGCATAGCCGGTAATTCGGGCGGTAAATTCATCGGGCCGCCGCGCACTGGAATAGCAGAAGATCTCGAACGCTCCATGATCGTGATGCGAGA
>Ga0302326_10026441_pt1 | contig 11729 bp, 8 predicted proteins | sample Palsa_T0_3_FD_202264 | JGI IMG/M metagenome (GOLD analysis project Ga0302326, IMG submission 202264) | Peat permafrost microbial communities from Stordalen Mire near Abisko, Sweden - Palsa_T0_3 | ecosystem: Environmental > Terrestrial > Soil > Palsa > Peat permafrost | place: Sweden: Abisko... | reverse complement strand
GCGCGGCGACTGGCGCGCGATCACCCGCGCCGCCTCCAGCGCCTCGCGCCGGCTGAGCTCGTACTGGTGGACGATCTCCAGCGGATAGCTCGACATCCGCATCGCCAGCAGCGCCAGATTGCGCCAGGCGCCGCCGACGGCGTGGAAGACCGGCGTCTTCAGGCGGTCGGCGTGGGGTTTCAGCCGCCGTTCGACCTGGCCGCGCACCCGCTCCGGATCGAAACGGCCGGTGTCCTTGAAGGCGAAGGGGCCGAGCGGCAGGGTCACGCCGGCGTCCGGCTGGCCGAGCCGGATCAGCTCGAGGCTGGCGCCGCCGAGATCGCCGACGATGCCCACCGACTGCGGCGCGCCGGCCACGACGCCCAGCGCCGCGTAGCGCGCCTCCTCGCCGCCGCTCAGCACCCGCAGGTCGAGGCCGGTCTCGGCGCGCACCCGCCGGCAGAAGGCCGGGCCGTCCTCGGCCTCGCGCGCCGCAGCGGTAGCGACGGCGAACACCTGGTCCGGCCGCGCCGCCTCGACCAGGGCCGCGAAGCGCCGCAGCGCCGCCAGCGCCGCCTCGACGCCGTCGGGCGACAGCCGGCCGGTGGCGGCGAGGTCGCGCCCCAGCCCGGCGAGGATCTTCTCGTTGAACACGGTCCAGACCGCGCGGCCCTCGACGCGGTAGAGGACAAGGCGAACCGAGTTGGAGCCGACGTCGATGACGGCGGCGTCCCAGGCCACGCGGTTAGCTCCCCGCGCCCACATGGTCGAACGCACGCGGCAGGTCCTTCACCTTGTGGCCCCGTCCCGAGAGGCTCGGATTGGTCATGAAGTAGTCGTGGGCGGAGAAGGCGCGCTTGCGATCCCAACCGGGCTGGCGCCGATAGCGACCTTCGCTGTCCAGGCCCCAGCTTTGGGCCTCGTCGTTCAAATTCGCCACCATGATCTGGTCGAGCACCTGCTGGTGCACCGTCGGATTCTCCACCGGGACCAGGGTCTCAACGCGGCGGTCGAGATTTCGTGGCATCCAGTCGGCGGACGAAATGAACACCCGCGCCTGTTTCGAGGGCAGCGGCGCGCCGTTGGCGAAGGCGACGATGCGCGCGTGCTCGAGAAAGCGCCCGACGATGCTCTTGACCCGAATGTTCTCCGACAGGCCGGCAATGCCGGGCCTGAGGCAGCAGATGCCGCGGATCACCAGATTGATCGGCACGCCGGCGCGGCTGGCCTTGTAGAGCGCGTCGATGATCTCCGGATCGACCAGCGAATTGAGCTTCGCCCAGAGCCCGGACGGCGCCCCGGCCTGCGCATGCTCGGCCTCGACGGCGATCAGCCGCAGCAAGTCGTGCTTCAGGCAGATGGGCGAATAGGAGAGCTTTTCCATCCGCTCCGGCAGGGCGTAGCCGGTGATGTAGTTGAAGATCCGCGCCGAATCGCGCGCCATCGCCGGGTCGGCGGTGAACAGCGACAGGTCGGTGTAGATCTTGGCGGTGACCGGGTGGTAGTTGCCGGTGCCGTAGTGGCAGTAGGTCCGCAGAGCATCGCCCTCGCGCCGCACCACCACCGACAGCTTGGCGTGGGTCTTGTATTCGACGAAGCCGAACACGACGAGCACCCCGGCGCGTTCCAGGTCGCGCGCCCATTTCAGGTTGGCTTCCTCGTCGAACCGCGCCTTGATCTCGACCAGGGCGGTGACGTTCTTGCCGTTCTCCGCCGCGTCGATCAGCGCCGCGACGATGGGGCTGTCCTTGCTGGTGCGATAGAGCGTCTGCTTGATGGCGATGACGCTGGGGTCCTGGGCGGCCTGGCGCAGGAACTGCACCACCACGTCGAAGCTCTCGAACGGATGGTGGACCAAGATGTCCTTCTCGCGGATGGCGGCGAAGCAGTCGCCGCCATGGTCGCGGATGCGTTCCGGGAAGCGCGCCTGGAAGGGCGGGAACTTCAGCTCCGGCAGGTCGGGCGGGATCAGGTCGGAGAGCTGGGCGAGGCCGAGCTTGCCGTCGACGCTGACCACGTCCTGCGGTTCGGCCTGCAGGCCCTCCAGGATGAAGCGGCGCAGGTCTTCGGGCATCGAGGCCTGGATCTTCACCCGCACCACCGATCCCAGCCGCCGCCGCTTCAGCCGCGCCTCGAATTCGCGCACCAGGTCCTCGGCTTCTTCCTCGATCTCGACGTCGGAGTCGCGGATCAGCCGGAACAGACCCTGGCCCTCGACCTGGCAGCCCGGGAACAACCGGTCGAGAAACAGGATGATGAAGCTTTCCAGCGAGAAGAACCGCCGCGCCGGGCGCCGGCGGCCGTTGGTGGTCGGCGGCAGCTCCCAGAAGCGGTCGACCTGGGTCGGCACCGGCGTCAGGGCGTAGAGCTGCTTGCCGTCCGACAGCCGCCGCAGCTTCAGCGCCAGGCAGAAGCCGAGATTGGGGATGAACGGGAACGGGTGGGCCGGATCGATGGCCAGCGGGGTCAGGATCGGGAAGATGCGATTGAGGAAAATCTCCTCCACCGCCGGGCGGTCGGCCCCGGCGATGTCCTTGGCGTCGAGCAGCACCAGCCCCGCGCTCGCCAGCTCGGCGCGCAGCGAGCGCCAGATGCGCTGCTGATTGGCCATCAGCTCGTTCGCCGAGGCGCTCACCCTGACCAGCTGCTGCGACGCGGAAAGCCCGTCCTGGCTCAGCACCCGCACGCCCTCGCGCACCAGCGCCTTCAGGCCCGCCACCCTGACCATGAAGAACTCGTCGAGATTGTTCGCCGAGATCGACAGGAAGCGCAGCCGCTCCAGCAGCGGATGGCGGGGGTTTTCGGCCTCCTCCAGCACCCGCTGGTTGAAGCTCAGCCAGGAGAGCTCGCGGTTGAAGAATCGGTCCGGCGAACGCAGCATATCCGGCCCGGCGATGGGCGGCGCGGCCGCTGGGACGGGCGCGCTGGCGTCGGCGACCTGGGCTTCCAAAGGGAGGCTCATCGATGTGAAATGGGAGTGCCCAGGTTTCTGGCGCCGTTCACGGCCAATAACAAGACGTCATTCGAACAGGTCAAGCGTCCGCGGGTCGGCGTCAAGAATCTGCCGCGCCAGCGTGCGGGTGATCTCCCGATCATCGGCGTCGGCGGCCTCGTCGAGACGGATCACGATCTCGCGCGCCATTCGAACCGAGCGCTCGATCCGCCGCATCAGGTAGGGATAGACGTCATCGGCCGGCCTTATATTCCGTTCCCGGAAGAATTTCCGCAGTACGCCCTCGAGCACCACGTCGTCCGGCTCGCCGATCTCGGCCACCGGCAGCGCGTTCAGCCGCGAGCGCAGGTCGGGCAGCTCGGCCGGCCAGGCGCGCGGATGGGCCCGCGACGTCAGCAGGAGGCCGCCGCCGGCCTCGGCCATGTTGATCAGGTGGAACAGCGTCTCGTCGTCGGCGTTCTCGGCGTCTTCCATCAGCACCGGGCCGCCGTTGGCCGCCGCGACGTCGGCGCAACCGGCCTCGAGCGATCTCGCCTTGGCCCTGGCCGCCCACTCGCGCGCCAGGTGGGTCTTGCCGGCGCCTTCCGGCCCGATCAGGGTGAGGCAGCCGCCGTGCCAGGCCGGCCAGGCGTCCAGCACCGCCAGCGCCTCTCGGTTCGTCGCCGAGAGGACAAAATCCGCCCGCGCGAACGAGGCGGGCCGTCTCAACTTCAAACGTAGCTGGCGCGACAAATAAGTTCTGAACCCGACGGATGCCCTGACACCGATGATATAGGGATTTTGCAGCGCAGCGTCGATGCTGCGGACGCTCATCGTCCGCTGACGGACATCGACGCGCCGGACTTGGCGCGCGCGGCCTCGTCGAGACTGGTCCGGCGCCGCAAATCGATCACCGGATGCTTCAGCGCGTCCAGCGCCTCGGCGGTGGCGACATAGCCGGCCCGGGCGGCGGGCGCGAACGCCTTCCAGTCGCGGATCTCGATGGCGTCGACGTTCGGTTCCACCAGCACGTCGGTGGCGGCGTGGGCGAGGGCCAGCTCCGGGCCGGCGCGCAGGGTGGCGGAGCGGATCAGCACCGAGACGATCGGCGGCCCGCGCCGCCATTCGCCGGACGCCAGCCAGCGCCAGAACGACGGCGGCGGATCGACGTCGCGCGCCTCGATGCTGCGGCCGCGGCCCACGTCGACGCCGACGATGGGGCCGAGCTGGATCGAACGCATCACGTCGGCCGGGTAGTTCTTCACCACCGCGCCGTCCACCAGCACGTCGTTGCCGGAGGTCACCGGCGGCAGCACGCCGGGCAGCGAGATGCTGGCGCGCAGCGCCTCGCGCACCAGGCCCGAGCGATGCAGCTGATAGGCGCCGGTGGTGAGATTGGCCGAGATGCAGAAGAACGGCAGCCACAGGTCGGCGATCTCGCGCTCGCCGAAGTGCTCGGCCAGGCGCTCGCGCACCTTGTCGCCGTGGGTCATGGCGATCATCGGGAAGGCGATGTCGTCGAGCGGGCTGGTCTCGACGAAGGCCTTGCGGATGCGCATCTCCATCTCGGCGTCGTCCCAGCCCATGCCGAGGCCGGCGGCGATGATGGCGCCCATGGAGACTCCGCCGATGAAGTCGATCGGCACGCCGCGCTCATGCAGGGCGCGGATCGCGCCGACGTGGGCGTAGGCCCGCGCGCCGCCGCCGGACAGCACCAGGCCGACGGACTGGCCGGTGATCACCCGCGCCAGCCGCTCGGCGTCGGCGTTGTTCCGCTCGCGCAGGTGAAACAGCCGCGCCGGCCGCATGGTGGCCGCCCACGCCTCCGAGCCGACCGGATGCGGCTGGTCCGGCGGATGCAGCAGGATCAGGTCGACGAGCTGCTGCGACTGCAGCGTCTCCACCGCCACCGCCTCGGGCAGCGCCGGCGGCGGCCTCTCGGCCCCATAGGCGATCCGGAACAGCCGGTCGCCCTGGCGGCTCACCAGGCTCTTCCAGGAAAGCTCGTCGGCGTCGGCGACGTAGAGCACGAAGTCGTGGTCGCGCTCGACGTTGGAGAACCACTCGGTGGGCGCCTGCAGCGCCTCGGCGCCGACGATGGTGGCGCGGTAGCCGAGCTGGCCGATCCGTGCGGCGATCTCGCTGACCAGCGGCCGCACACGCACGCTGGCGGCGAGGCCGATGAAGCCGAACACCGACGGCTCGCCCATCACCGACCCGCCGGCGCTCTGGCGGTTGCGCAGGATCATCAGCCGCGCCAGTTCGGTCATCACCTCGGGATCGGACTCGACCGAACTGAAGAACGCGTCGCGGCTGAGCGACAACACTTCGGAGTCGCGCAGCGCCGCGACCGTCGCCGAGTGCGGCGCGCCGGCGATCAGCGCCATCTCGCCGGCCGGCTCGCCGGGCCGAATGACGCCCAGGAACTGGGTCTCGTGGCCCTCCGCGCGGCGGAAGGCGCCCAGCCGGCCGGCTCTCAGCAGATAGAACTGATCGGCGTCGTCGCCGGCTTCGTAGAGAGGCGCGCCGCCGGGCAGCGAAAACCAGCTCGCGCGTTCGGCCGCGACTTCGCGGGCGAAGAGCCGGGTCAGGGCGGTGTCGGGCAGCGAGTCGGTCAGGGCGGCCACGCGCGGAGACTAGCCGCGAAGCGCGAGCTTGACGATTGTATCGGACGGCTGTTCCGACGGTGTTTTGGAGGGGCGTCGGTATGGAGATCCGGCCGGTTCGGCAAGGTGAAGCGTTCACGGTGGCGCATGTCCACATCCAGGCCGACGGCGAGACCTACCGTCCGCTGTTCGGCGCGTCGTTCCGCGAGGTGGCCATGGCGGACTCGCTGGCCCGCTGGGACCGGGCGCTGGCGCAGGGCGACGTCTTCCTGGCGGCCACGGACGGGGGTCGCCTCGTCGGCTTCGCCCACGCTTCCGGCGCCTGGATGAGCGCCCTCTATCTGCTCGGCTCACATCGCCGGCAAGGCGTCGGCGCGCGGCTGCTGGCGGCGCTTTGCGAGGCGGTGCGCCTGCGCGGCGTCGGCGAGATCGGCTTCGGCTGCGTCGCCACCAATGTGGATGCGATCGCCTTCTACGAGGCGCTGGGCGCCCGTCAGGCGGGGCGCCGGAGCATGGGCGAGGGCGCGGATGTCTGGGAGGATATGCTGTTCACGCTCGACACCGGCGCGCCGGCGGCTTTCCGGCGCGGGTAAGGCCGGTGTATCGGTGGGCCATGCCACGGCTCACCAGCGCCATCGATCCGAACAGCGACGGCTTCGCTCGCAACGACCAGGTCAACCGCGCCCTGGCCGCGACGCTGCGCGAGCGGGTCGCCACGGCGGCGCTGGGCGGGCCGGAAGCGTCGCGGCGGCGGCATACCGAGCGCGGCAAGCTGCTGCCGCGCCAGCGGGTCGAGCGGCTGCTCGACATCGGCTCGCCGTTCCTGGAGATCGGCCAGCTGGCTGGATACGGCCTCTATGACGGCGAGGCGCCCGGCGCGGGACTGATCTGCGGCGTCGGCCGGGTCAGCGGACGCGAGGTGCTGGTCCTCGCCAACGACGCCACGGTGAAAGGCGGGGCCTATTTCCCGATGACGGTGAAGAAGCACCTGCGGGCGCAGGAGATCGCGCTGCAGAACCGGCTGCCGTGCATCTACCTGGTCGATTCAGGTGGCGCGAACCTGCCGCACCAGGCCGAGGTGTTCCCCGACCGCGACCACTTCGGCCGCATCTTCTTCAACCAGGCGCGGATGAGCGCCGAGGGGATCGCCCAGATCGCCTGCGTGATGGGCTCATCCACCGCCGGCGGCGCCTATGTGCCGGCGATGAGCGACGAGACGATCATCGTAAGAGGCCAGGGGACGATCTTCCTCGGCGGCCCGCCGCTGGTGAAGGCCGCCACCGGCGAGGTGATCAGCGCCGAGGAGCTCGGCGGCGCCGACACCCACGGCCGCCGCTCCGGCGTCGTCGACCATGTCGCCGCCAACGACGCCCACGCGCTGGAGATCGTCCGCTCCATCGTCTCCAACCTCGGCGCCCGGACCGCGCCGCCGTTGCTGCCGCGCACGCCGGTCCCGCCGGCCTTCGATCCGGCCGAGCTCTACGGGATCATCCCGCCCGACGTCCGCGCCCCCTACGAAGTGCGCGAGGTGATCGCGCGGATGGTCGACGGCTCCGAGTTCGACGAGTTCAAGCAGCTCTATGGCGCCACCCTGGTCTGCGGCTTCGCCCGCATCTGGGGCTATCCGGTGGCGATCCTGGCCAACAACGGCGTCCTCTTCTCCGAGAGCGCGCTCAAGGCCGCGCACTTCATCGAGCTGGCCTGCCAGCGCGGGACGCCGCTCGTCTTCCTGCAGAACATCTCCGGCTTCATGGTCGGCGGAAAGTACGAGGCCGGCGGCATCGCCAAGGACGGGGCCAAGATGGTGATGGCGGTGGCCTGCGCCGAGGCGCCGAAGTTCACCGTGCTGATCGGCGGCTCGTTCGGGGCCGGCAACTACGGCATGTGCGGCCGCGCCTATTCCCCGCGCTTTCTGTTCACCTGGCCCAACAGCCGCATCAGCGTGATGGGCGGCGAGCAGGCCGCCAGCGTCCTCGCCACAGTGCACCGCGACGCGGACAAGTGGACGGCGGCCGAGGAAGAAGCCTTCAAGGCCCCGATCCGCCAGCGCTACGAAGACGAAGGCAACCCCTACCACGCCACCGCGCGGCTCTGGGACGACGGGATCATCGACCCGGTCCAGACCCGCGACGTGCTCGGCCTCGCCATCGCCGCCAGCCTCAACGCCCCGATCCCGCCGACCCGCTTCGGCGTTTTCCGGATGTGAGGCGTGAAAGGAACCGCCATGCCCAATCCCATCGCCGACCCCTTCGTCGAAGTCCCCGACACCGACGCCACCTCGTCCCTGGTCACCCTGGAGGCGACGCCCGAGGGTGCGGTCACCGTCACGCTGAACCGGCCGGCGAAGAAGAATGCCTTCGACAACGAGCTGATCGGCGCCATGCGCGAGACGTTCGAGACCCTGCGCGACCAGGAGACGATCCGGGTGGTGTTCGTGCGCGGCGCGGGCGGCACGTTTTCGGCCGGCGCCGATCTCGCCTGGATGCGCGACGCCATCGATCACACCCTGGACGACAATCGCGACGACGCCATGCAGATGGCGCTGATGCTGAAGCACCTGCACGACATCCCGGCGCTGACCGTGGCCCTGGTCGAGGGCGCGGCCTACGGCGGCGGCGCCGGGCTCGCGGCCGCCTGCGACATGGCGATCGCGGTGAAGGGGACGCGGTTCTCGTTCTCCGAAGTGAGGCTTGGTCTGATCGCCGCCACCGTTAGCCCGTATGTGCTCGCCGCCATCGGCCCGCGCCGGGCGCGGCGCCTCTTCGCCACCGGCGAGGCGTTCGACGCCGCCCAGGCGCTCTCGTTCGGCCTGGTCGACGAGATCGTCGAGGACGCCGCTGGGCTCGATGTGGTCAAGGCGCGGATCTCGGCCGCGATGCTGGCCTGCGCGCCGGGCGCGGTGGCCGAATCGAAGAAGCTGGTGGACGAGGTCGCCTTCAAGCCGATCGACCACGGCCTGATGACCCACACCGCCCGCCGCATCGCCGCCCAGCGCGTCGGCGACGACGGCCAGGAGGGCGTGCGCGCCTTCCTCGACGGCCGCAAGCCCACCTGGGCGACCTGACTGAGGCCGAGAGGGGGACGATGGCGCACGAAGTCGAGGCGGCGGCGCTGGACAGCGCCGAGGGCGTGCTGGGGCGCAAGCCGCCCCACACCCGGCCGATCGGCGCGCCGTGTCCGAACTGCGCCACGCCGCTGGCCGGCGCCTGGTGCCACGTCTGCGGCCAGTCGTCGGAGGACTTCCACCGATCGCTGATGAAGCTGGCGGCCGAGGCGCTCGGAGGCCTGATCGACGTCGACAGCCGCCTGTGGCGGACCCTCCCGAACCTGTGCCTGCGCCCGGCGCGGCTGACACGCGCCTACCTCGACGGTCATCGGATCTCGCAGATCCCGCCGTTCCGCCTGTTCCTGGTGGTCGTGGTGCTGGTCTTCCTCGTCGGCGGCCTTCAGCAGGGGCCCACCAAGACCACCGTGATCACGCCAAACGGCGTCACCACGGTTCCTCCCGGCTCTTCGCTGGCCTTCGACAACAGCGCGCACAGCCCCTTCGAGCGGTGGATGATCAGCCACGCGGAGGCCGTAGCGAAGGACCCGACGAAGTTCGAGGCGGCGCTCTCGGAGTGGGCGCAGCGGCTGGCGATCCTGTCGCTGCCGGTGAGCGCCGTGCTGCTGGGCGCGATGTTCTTCTGGCGGCGGGAGGTCTACATGTTCGACCACCTGATCTTCAGCATGCACTCCCTGTCGTTCCAGGGCCTGCTGCTCTCGGCGTCGATGCTGGCCACGAAGCTGAGCGACGTCTTCGGCCTGGTGCTGCTGCTCGCGCCGGCGCATCTGTTCTTCCACATGCGGGGGACTTATGCCCTCAGCGTGTTCGGAACCCTGGCGCGGATGTCGGTGCTGCTGATCGGCTCGCTGATCGCCCTGGTCTTCGGGTCGTTGGCGCTGGTGATGATCGGCTTCCTCGAGATGGGCCAATGATCGGCTCGCTGCTGATCGCCAACCGCGGCGAGATCGCCCGGCGGATCATCCGCACGGCGCGGCGGCTCGGCGTGCGCACCGTGGCGGTCTATTCCGAGGCCGATGCCGGCGCGCCGCACGTGGCCGAGGCGGACGAGGCGGTGCTGATCGGCCCGCCGCCGGTGCGCGAGAGCTATCTGAAGGCGGACGCCATCCTGGCGGCGGCGCGCCAGACCGGCGCGGCGGCGATCCACCCGGGCTACGGCTTCCTCTCCGAGAACGCGGACTTTGCCGAGGCCGTGGCGGCGGCCGGGATCGTCTGGGTCGGGCCGCCGCCAGCCGCCATCCGCGCCATGGGACTGAAGGACGCCGCCAAGCGGCTGATGGCCGCGGCCGGCGTGCCGACCACGCCCGGCTATCTCGGCGACGACCAGTCGGCCGCCGTCCTGGCCCGCGAGGCGGCGGCGATCGGCTGGCCGGTGCTGATCAAGGCGGTGGCCGGCGGCGGCGGCAAGGGGATGCGGCGGGTCGACCGGGCCGAAGACTTCGCCGGCGCGCTGGAGGCGGCGCGGCGCGAGGCGGCCTCGGCGTTCGGCGACGACCGGGTGCTCTTGGAGCGCTACGTCACTCGGCCGCGGCACATCGAGGTGCAGGTGTTCGGCGACACGCTGGGCCAGGTCGTCCACCTGTTCGAGCGCGACTGCTCGATCCAGCGCCGCCACCAGAAGGTGGTCGAGGAGGCGCCGGCGCCGGGGATGGACGCGGCGACGCGGCAAGCGCTCTGCGCCGCCGCCGTGCGCGCCGCAAAGGCGGTGGACTACGTCGGCGCCGGCACCATCGAGTTCATCGCCGACGCTTCCGAGGGCCTCAGGTCCGACCGCATCTGGTTCATGGAGATGAACACCCGGCTGCAGGTCGAGCACCCGGTCACCGAGGCGATCACCGGCCAGGACCTGGTCGAGTGGCAGCTCCGCGTCGCCTCCGGCGAGCCGCTGCCGCTGAGCCAGGGCGAGATCGAGATGCGCGGCCACGCCATCGAGGCGCGGCTCTATGCGGAAGACCCCGCCAGGGGCTTCCTGCCGTCGACCGGGGCGCTGACCGACTTCTTCATCCCCGAGATCGGCGTCAGGGTCGATAGCGGGGTGGAGAAGGGCGGCGAGATCGGCCCGTTCTACGACCCGATGATCGCCAAGCTGATCGTCTGCGAAGAGACGCGCGAGGACGCCGCCTCGCAGCTCGCGGTGGTCTGCGGCGGCGTCGAGGCGTGGCCGGTGAAGACCAACGCCGGGTTTCTCGCCCGGCTGCTCAGCGATCCCGACTTCCAGGCCGGCCACATCGACACCGGCTTTCTCGAAGCGCGCCTGGACGCCCTGACCACCAAGCCGCCGCCGTCCGACTTCCTGGCGTCCGAGGCCGCCAGCGCCTTCGCGGCGGCCGACGACGGCACGGCGTGGGCCGCCGCGCCGCTCGCGGGTTTCCGGCTTTCCGCCCAGCCCGCGCCGGCGTTGCTCCAGTGCGACGACCAACTCATTAAGGCGGCGATCGATCCGGCCATCGAGCCGGCCTGGAGCGTCCGCGACGGCCAGGTGGTGCTGTTCGAAGCCGGCGAAGCCTACGCCTTCTCGCGGCCGAAGGCGGCCGGCGCCGAGGCCGGCGCGGCCGGCGACGGGCGGATCGCCGCGCCGATGCCGGGCCGCATCACCTCGCTGGCGGTCGCCGCCGGGGACGCGGTGACCAAGGGCCAGACGCTGGCCACCCTGGAGGCGATGAAGATGGAGCACGCCCTCGTCGCGCCGTTCGACGGGACGGTGGACAAGGTCGCCTGCGCGGTCGGCCAGCAGGTCACCGAGGGCCAGATATTGTTGAGCCTGGCGGCCGCTTAAGTGACGTTGCACCTGATCAAGCTTTGCGTCGGCGCGGCCAACCCCGAGGAGCTGCGCGCCTGGCGCGCCGAACGGGCGGCGGCCGGCCATCGCCCGATCGTCCACACCCGGCAGACGCCGAAGCGCGCGGACGAGGTCCTGGACGGCGGCTCGCTGTTCTGGGTGTTCAAGGGCGTGATCCTGATCCGCCAGACGGTGCTGGCGATCGACACGATCGGCGAGGGGCCGCAGCGGCGCTGCGAGATTCGGCTGGGCGATCCGATGATCCCCACCGCGCCGCAGCCGCGCCGCGCCTTCCAGGGCTGGCGCTATCTGCCGCCCGAGGACGCGCCGGCCGACTTCGGCTCGGTCACGGGCGAGGAGATTCCACAC
>Ga0302326_10026438_pt1 | contig 11730 bp, 7 predicted proteins | sample Palsa_T0_3_FD_202264 | JGI IMG/M metagenome (GOLD analysis project Ga0302326, IMG submission 202264) | Peat permafrost microbial communities from Stordalen Mire near Abisko, Sweden - Palsa_T0_3 | ecosystem: Environmental > Terrestrial > Soil > Palsa > Peat permafrost | place: Sweden: Abisko... | reverse complement strand
AAGAGAATTGGGCTTTAGCCCCTGCCTGCTCTTACCGGGCAAAGCGAAAAACCCAGGGGCTAAAGCCCAGATGTTACAGGCCACCAACCTCCCAGGGTTGATAAAGAGGCCACCCGTAGATATAACGAAGATCGGCGCACATTCGTGCTTCAGGAAGAAGGCGACGGCTCTTCATGCGATTTACGCGGCGCGACACACTTAAATTGTTGGGCTATTCAGCAGCATGGGCACGGACCAGGGGTCTATTTGGCCAGGCAGCCCCGCTTCCTATCGCCTCAGGACCATTCAAGGGGACGCGCGGTTCGCTCGATGCCTACCAGGTCCCCGAGTGGTTCCGCGACGCAAAATTCGGTATCTGGTCGCATTGGGGGCCGCAGTCCGGGGTCGAAGATGGCGACTGGTACGCCCGGAACATGTATATCCAGGGCAGCCCGCAGTACGAGTACCACGTCAAGACCTATGGACACCCGTCCAAAGTGGGGTACAAGGACCTGATTCCCTTGTTCAAGGGCGATAAATGGGATCCCGAACATTTAATGGACTTGTATGTGAAGGCCGGCGCGAAGTACTTCGTCAGCATGGGAGTTCACCATGACAACTACGATATGTGGGATTCGACCTACCAACCCCACTGGAATGCCAAGGCCGTTGGTCCCATGCGCGACATCGTCGGCCTGTACAAGCAGGCCGCACGCAAGCGAGGCCTCCGCTTTGGTGTAAGCGAACACCTCTCCAACAGCTTCGACTGGTTCGCCCCGTCACACACCAGCGACACGACCGGTCCGTTAAAAGGCGTGCCCTATGACGGCGATAACCCGGAATTTTCCGACCTCTATCACAACTACGCGGGGATGCCTTTGGATTTTGCAAAGACCGCGAAAGCCATGGGCCGCGTCGCGCCTGACGAGTGGAAGCGGACATACTTCAGCCGCATCAAAGACCTGATCGAACAGCATCAGCCGGATCTGCTTTACACCGATGGGGGCATTCCCTTTGAAGAATACGGGTTGAGCACCGTGGCCGAGGTTTACAACGTGAGCGCGGGTCTCCATCAAGGCAAAGTCGAAGCCGTCTATTGCAGCAAAAACGCCGGCGATTGCGCGGTAGGCACTTGTATTGTCGACCATGAACGCGGGGTTTCCGACGCCATCTCCACTGCGCCGTGGCAGACCGATACCTGCATCGGCGATTGGCATTACAAGAAGGGAGAGATCTACAAGACGCCCAAGAAAGTCATCGATCTGCTGGTCGACATCGTAAGCAAGAACGGCAACCTGCTATTGAATTTCCCGCTGCCCAACAGCGGTGAGCTCGATCCCGATGAGACGAAGGTGCTCGAGGGCATCACCGCCTGGATGGCGGTCAACAGCGAGGGCATCTATGGCACCCGCCCGTGGAAGATCTATGGCGCTGGACCATCGACCGATGTAGCGGTTCCGCAAAGCGGCTTCAACGAGAGCAAGCAGCCCGGTTTAACAGCGCAGGATGTTCGCTTCACCGCCAAAGGAAAAATCCTTTATGCCTTTGTCATGGGCGCGGCGCCCGAGGTTGTCATTGCGCCGCTGGGCAAAAACAGTCCGCAGCAGCCGGGCAAGATCCTTAATGTGCAACTGCTCGGATACCAGGACAAGTTGCATTGGAATCAAGATAACCATGGCTTAAAGGTGCGGATACCCGCAGCCAAATCGTCCGATATCGGCATCACCTTCAAAGTCACGCTGGCCTGACCAGGCGCGCGAAAGGTTCAAAAAACACCAATGAAGTGGATGCCAAGTGCTCTTTTGTTCACGGTATTAGCTCCTGCTTGTTGTCCGCTTTGGGCGCAGGGAGTAGATAACTCCACGCTTCTTGATCCGCCCGCGGACAGTTGGCCCACCTACCACGGTACTTATAGCGGGCAGCGTCACAGTAAGCTGGAACAAATCACACCGCAGAATGTCGGCACTCTAGCGCTGGCGTGGGTTTTTCAGACGAAACAGGCTGCGGAGATCAAGTCATCCCCGCTGCTGGTGGATGGTGTGCTGTACTTTTCTGTGCCAGACAAGGTCTGGGCCGTCGATGCGCTCTCGGGGCACCAGCTATGGACCTACACCTACCCGCCGAATCATGGTTTGCACATTGGCAGCCGTGGTGTGGGCATGTTCAAGGGCTGGCTGTATTTTCTCGTCCCGGATGGGCACCTGGTGTCGCTCAACGCGAAAGACGGCACGGTGCGGTGGATTGTGCAGGTAGCGGATGTCAGCAAGGGATATTGGACCAGCATGGCCCCGCTGGTGGTGGGCAATCACGTGGTGGTTGGCACCTCCGGCGACTTCGATTACCAGGTGGGATACATACGTTCTGTCGATCCCGTGACGGGCAAGACGCAGTGGCAGTGGAATGCCACGCCACCTCTGGGAACCGCCGGGGCCCCGAGCGGGGGCAACACATGGATGACCGGGACTTACGATCCCGGCCTTAACCTGACGTACTGGGGAACCGGAAACCCCACGCCGGTGCTCACCGCCGCAACGCGTCCGGGAGACGATCTCTACACCTGCAGCATCGTGGCCTTGAACCCTGACACGGGAAAGCTGGCGTGGGCCTTCCAGCCCTCGCCCCACGATACCCATGACTGGGATGCTGCTGAGACCCCGGTCCTGATCGACGGAATGTTTCGGGGAAAAGCCAGAAAGTTGCTGTTGCAGAGTTCTCGCAACGGCTATTTTTTTGTGCTCGATCGGACCAACGGGACTAGTTTACTCACGGTTCCTTTTGGGCCGGTTAACTGGGCACTTGGAGTCGATAAGCAGGGCCGTCCTATACCCAATCCCGCCAAGGAGCCGGCGCCAGATGGCCGCTTGATTGCGCCCGATGAGGGCGGGATGGCAAACTTTCGGTCTCCCAGCTTTGACCCGAAGACCGGACTCTTCATCGTCTCCGCCCATCCCAGCTACAGCCTCTATTTTGCCAAGCCTGCCGATGGGACCTACGGTTGGGCTGGGGCCGACTACGATCTCTGGAGCAAGGGGGTTATCGAGGCAATTGACTACCAGACGGGCAAGATTCGCTGGACCCACGAGCTGGGTACGGGGTCGCCCTCGGCGGGAATCATGACCACGAGCTCAGGGCTCACCTTCACCGGCGATCTTAAGGGCAACGTGCTTGCGCTTGATACCAGCACCGGTAAGACGCTGTGGCACGCCGGCTCCGGTTCGACGATGGAAACCTCGCCCATTAGCTACCAGCTCGGAGGACGCCAATACATCTTGACCAGCAGCGGCGGCGTGATGTTCGCCTGGGCTTTACCGCAAAGGCAGTAGCTGCTTTTATTTTTATTTCCCCACACCACAGACCATTGGGTGCCCCACATCTCCCTCGTTTTTCGCGAGATGTGGGATACCACAGCGCTCGACCGGCAGCTCTTTTGCTCTACTAACGAAGAACATAAAGGTTCGCCCACCCAATGGTTTGTGGTACGACGAGATCCCCAAGCGGAACGAGCTTTGATGTGTAACGGTTTCTGTATCCATCGCCCTCAAAAGCCTTCCCACTTGTGTAGTGTCGCGGGCATAGGTAGGCTGGTTCACTGGGAGGAAAGATAATGCAGCGGATCCGTACAGCGTGTGCAGTGGCGGGATTGATGATTTCGGGGGCAGCGCTAGGGCAGGGAGCTCCGGCAAGTACCGGCAGCCCCTTTGCCGGCGAAATACAAACCAGCTACGCGCGAGTCAAAGACAACATCATCAAGGCAGCAGAGAAGATGCCGCCCGAAAACTATAGTTTCAAGCCCACGCCGGACATTCGAACCTATGCGCGGGTGGTGAACCACGTGACCGAAGCCCAGGTGCACAGTTGCGGTGCAGCCAACCACACGGATCCCGGCGCGGTAGCAAAAGTGCCGGCAGACACCGCGGACAAGGCCGCAATCGTAGACGCCTTGAAGGCTTCCTTCGCCGAATGTGACAAGGCTTATGCCGGCGTGACCGATGCCAACATGACAGAGATGCTGCAGGCCGGGCCGTACAAACGATCACGGCTGAGTATGCTGTGGGGAAACGTCGCGCACGACAACGAGCAATACGCCACCCTCTCCCTCTATCTGCGACTGAAGGGATTGGCGCCCCCCAGCAGCGAGAAGTAGCATCCGCTAGGACGGCTTCTTCTTCTCCGGCGGGTTCTCCTGCGGCGGCTTCTCCCCCGGCTTCTTGCCAGAGCTCTTATCCGAGGATGAGCCGGCGGAATCGGAAGCCGCAGTCTTGCCGTTGCAATTCGGATCGATCGGCTTAACCGCCAGGCGCATGGTCGTATACGTCATGCCCGGCACGGCAGCCTCTGCCCGGGTTTCCAGCGGCTGGGATTTGTCTGCATCCTTGCGGACCAGGTAACCCTGCTCCAGATCGAGATTTGGCAGCTCCTTGGCGAGCGCCTCGGTATCTTTTTTCGCGACCATGACATAGTCGCCGCTGAGCAGGCCGATGTAGGAGTCCTCGCGATTCGGGTCACTGAGCGCCTGTTGCGTAGCCACCGCGGTCGTGAGATTTCCATTCATCACAAAACGGGTGCGGTCTTCCCAGTAGCCGAAGGCCTCACTGAAGGCGCTGAGCGCGGGCACGCTGACCGCCGGCAAGACCACCATCGGCGCAACCAGTTTGGCGCCCGTGATCATAACTTTCAGTATCTTGACGAACTGGGTGTCGTTGGGAGGCTGGCTCACATTCACCGCCAGCTTGCCCGTGCCTTTGGTGAGCAGAATATTGCTGGTCGCGCTGGTTGCCTGGTCGGATTTAAACCCCAGCTGGTCCAACGAGATCTTGCCCGCCATGTTCGGCTTAAGAGAAGCGATGGCGGTCCAGGCAAGAGGCGACAGAAGGTTCATGTAAGGGTGGGTCTGGGTCGCGTCGATGCGTAACTGCTGGTTTTTTGCCTTGTCGACGCCGTTTCCGTTGCGGAATTTGGAAAGTTGAATACCGACCCCAACATCTCCGTCATGGTCCAGCAACTCACTTTGGCCAATGTCGGTGGCGTAGCGAAGCTGTTTCGCGTCGGTCTTGTAGTGCAGATACTGCGTCTCCGCAGTCGGATCCGCAAGGCCTGCCGTGCCTGCGCGTGCCCCCTTATGAAAATCGGGGCTGCTGGTATTGACGCTATCGAAAAAGCCATTCCAGAAGTCGTAGGCGTCGTGCGGCGCCTCCATGCTGGCAGCCTGGCCGGACTCCGGCAGTGCAAAAGCGTCGTCTGCGTTGAAGAGAGCCGATACAAAAGCGAGGGCAAGCGCATTGCCCGAGAAAGCCCGGCGGGAGATGGACATGAGGAACTCCTATAACGTCGCTGAATTGGGGCCGGGGGGAAACACCTAGCAGCATACCCCACAGAGCACAGATGCGGCGCAAATTCATGCTACAATTTGGCGATTTTCCGGGAGTTCCAGCACATGTCTACTGCGCAAGCTTTTCTTGCCGCTTTCTGCCTGCTTGCGCCCACGCTCCATGCGTCGGGGCAGACGAAGTACGCGCTGCTCATCGGAATCGATACCTACCAGCCCGCCAACACCACCGTGAAAGCTCCGCGCGGAGTCAACACCGGGCGTTTCGCCCCGGGTGCGCCGCTATTTAACAATCTGGCTGGTCCTACTTACGATGTTACCTCGCTGCGCGCCGTGCTTGTCAGCAGCAAGTTCGGCTTTCCCAATGACGATCAGCATATCCATGTTCTGGAAAATGGCGCGGCGACCCGGGCGGGCATCCTGGCAGCGATGAACAAATACCTGGTGGAGCAGCCGCAGAAGGGAGATATCGTCGTTCTCTATGTCGCCGGGCACGGTTCGCTGCGGGTCAATTCGAAATCGAATAAGCAGACGTTCGATATTGCGGGAAAACCTACTGCCCTGGATAACACGATCGTGCCGGCTGACGCCTATCTGGGGACGGAGGATATTCGAGACCGGGAGATGGCGCGCATCTTCAACAAGGCGCTCGACAAAGGAGTCCGGTTGACGGCCATCTTCGATACCTGCCATTCCGGGGGCACGGCGCGCGGGGCCGAAGTGGGGCCCCGGACCATGGCGCGGATGCTGGCCTTCGATCCCAGGGACATCGGCGAAGCACCCGACGTGAACACCGACGGCACCCCGGTGACCCCGCCGGAGGATCGCAAAGACAATGCGGCGTTGGTGCTGGCAGCGACCCAGGTCGACCAGACAGCCAAGGAACTCCCGGATGCTTCGCCCCCCCACGGCGTCTTTACCATTGCGTTGATCGATGCACTGCAGGCATTGCCCGCGAATATCCCCGCGATTGATCTGTGGAAGCGGGTCCAGGTGGATCTTGAGGTGCAAGGCTTCTCCGATCAGCAGCCCGCACTGGATGGAAGCAAGCAGAGAAGACAGCAACCGCTGTTCGGGGGCGAAGCGGACCAGGGAAAAGTGCGTGCCACGGTAGTCAGCGTGGACGAGGATGGGGTGGTGCTCGACATCGGCTCGATTTCCGATATCGGGGCCGGCAGCGAGTTCGTTCCGCTCGCGCAGCAGCCGGGCGAGAAGGTAACCCTGCAGATCAAAGCGGCCCAGGGGGTCAATCGCTCCGTCGCAACCGCTTCTCCCGCAGGCGCGAAGGTTACCCCCAAAGATGTTTTCGAGTTGTCCAAATGGGTGCCCGCGCAAAAGCCGGCGGTTTATTTCTGGGTACCGGCGTCGAGTCTGACCCAGGCGCAGGTTGCCTCTGCGGTAAGCGAAGCTCGTTCCTCAGGGGTGCGATTGGTCAACGATCCATCGCTCGAAGCCTGGACCGATCTGGTTAGCTGGGACGGTTCACAATGGACTCTGCAGAAGGCCGGAGTCCGCGGGGCCGACGTTCTGGGAGCCACCCTTACGGCGGGTCTGCTGCAGCAAAAGATAGCCAAGACCGGTGTAGTTTGGCTGAATGTTCCACCGCCGGCGGAATTGGCCAACCAACTCCTGATGAACAACCCGCAGAGCGCCGCCCAGAGCACAGCCAACCAAGCCCAGGCGCTGTACGTTCTGGCCGGCATGGTCACGGATGCAGGGCCGGCCTACGCGTGGTACAACCGGGGCGAGTTGATCGCCGGTCGCCAGACCCCGGCGGGTTACGGTGCGGGCTGCTCGCCAGATTCTCCTTACCCCATCCGCACCAACTGGGTTTCCACCGCCAATGCGACCGATGCCGCGACCACCATGAAAGAGTCCGCAGCCAAGCTCGCCAAGCTGAATGGGTGGCTGCAACTGCAATCCAATGAGAACGGCGACTCAGAGTACCCGTATCACCTGGCTTTGCAACGTACCACCGATGGCGGAATCGCGGAGGATAAAGGACCGAGTTACAAAGGCGAGCTTTACCAGTTGACACTGCAAGCCCGCGGAGACACGCGTAACGGCTCGCGCTGGGTGTATGTCTTGGCGATTGATTGCCAAGGCAAGGGAGAATTGATGTACCCCAGGCAGGGCGGAGGCAATCGCTATCCGCAGGAAGATGGCCGGCTTGAGCAGATTCCCCTGCCGGGCGCGAGATTTAAAATCGCGCCGCCCTTTGGAACTGACACTTATGTCCTGCTGACGACCTCGACCGCGTTAGCCAACCCCGACGCGCTGAGTTTCGAAAGTGTGGTGCGGGGCGGGGAGCGTGGGGTCTCGTCTCCTCTCGAGACCCTGCTGGGTTCTACCAGCGCCGGTACACGGGGATACGCGGCCGAGGTGCCCACCGACTGGGGAGTGGAATACTTACAACTGCACAGCCAGCCGAAAAAACCAGCGGATACCGTTGCCGGAAGCAAACCATAACTAGTTACTCTGCTCTTACAAATTTCAGGTTCGTGTCGCCGTAGAGCACGTAGGCTAGCGCCGTAGGGTTCTTGCCATCGTAAATCTCCTTGCGCGTGCGCCTGAGCGTTTCACTTACGTCCGCGGGCCCATATTGCATCTGCTCCTGCAGCAGCTTATAAAACCGCACCGAAAACTTCGCCGCGACCTGATCATTGACTGGCCATAAGGCGCCAATATACCCGCTGGCGCCTTTGCTTAGCACCGCGGGACCGAAGCCCTCGACAAAGTTCCCGGTTCGTTTTGCCTGCCCTACATCGCACGCGTTGAAGAAGAAGAAGGTATGGCCCAGCAGGCCGGCATCTGCCATGGAGCGCCATGATTGCACATTCAGTGCGCCATCTTCCAGAAGGATTTCGAATTCATCATGGGCCGCGTCCAATTCCCCGTGCCCTGCGAAATGCACGATACCTTGCGGCGGGTTGCGAAAAAGTGCTTTCAATGCTTTGAAATTTCCGTCGACCGGGCTGTAGCCCTCCAGCCGGGCAAGCTCCTGGGTCTCTGCTGCTTCACCGTCCAGTGACCGGCTTCCGCTGTAGTGGGGGGCAATCACGAACATTTTGGGCATGCTCTCGCGGTAGGGACCATGATCCCGCAGCAGGCCATCATTTGTGTCCCAGCGCGCCACGGAATACTTAAGACCGAGAAAATCCTGGGGCTCGCCGGTTCCATCTGGCCGCATCGGTCTCATCAGCTCCCATGGGATTTCCGGCTTGTCGGAATAGATCTGGATGGTACGGAAACGGTCACCTCTCGTTTGGACTATTCGCCAAAAAGCGGTCTTGAAGACCTCGGGGGCATAGTACTCATAGAGCTTTTCCCCAAACCCTCTGGCATCGTCGGCCGCCCGCTCGGCGTCAACCGGCTCAGATCCTCGCCCCGCGCTTGCCGGTGAGTCATGTGCCAGAAAATCCGAAAAGCCCGCGCGATCCCTTAACGAGCCGCTTAAACTTCCGTCCAGCCAGGGAGAAAAAACCAGGACTGTGTCGCCCTTGATGTAGAGCATCAGATCCGGTCGTGGCACTTGATCGCCGATCTCGATGCTCGCTGGAGCCGCTGAAACTTTTACCGTTGCCGTTTCGGAGCCAACTGCGGGCGCGGCAGCGGTGATCTTAATGTCACGCAGTACGTGAGCCAGAACGTCTCCCTTGTAGGCAAAAGTGGCTCGCACATGAAGGACGCCGTCGGCCGCAGCTCTTGGGCTGGCCTTGACCAGGAACGTGGCCGGAGTGGAATCACCCTTCCGGGGCAAGTCGATGGTGGTCGAGTTCGGTCCCCGGGTAAACACCAGGCCGGGCCCGGTCAGGAACACGTCCAGTTTCCAGCTCTCCTGTCCGGCAGGCAGGGAAAAGATCAGTTTGCCCTCAGGGGTTTGGCTTCCACTAAGAATGGAAACGTCAGGCTGCGGGTCCTCGGTCAGCGAGACAACGATGGGGAACTCCTTTTCGGGAGCCTCCTGATCCGGGCTAAGGATCATGGGGTATCGCTCGACGGCTTCATTTTGTGCCGGCGTCGCCGTCGACATAGGCGTGGCCGGCGAGCTGGTGCCGGCCGACATGTCGTTGGCCATTGAGTTATGTTGCCCGGAGCGGGCGGGAGGGCTGGCGGTGTTCCGTTGCCCGATATACCAGGCCACGGCTGCTATCCCAAGCAGCACCAACACAATCTTCTTTACCGGGATCGAGCCTTGCGGTTGTGGAGAGGGTGCTGGTTCCATGATACTTCGCTCTAACTTACGATCGTTACTTTACCCTCGGGCGTCTTGGTAAAGGCATGCAGCGTATGGCCGTTCTGATCCAGATGCCGCAGTGTCATTTGCCGGGGGCTTATCGAGATATGGCTAAAACCATACACCTTTTGCGCATAGGGCCCACGCTGCGAAGCTTCGACTTTGAGCGCGTACAAGTCGGCGCCGCCGCCGCCGGAGAGAAAAACGCTGGTCGGATGCCCTTCGAACTCCAGGTGCTGCAGATCGTGGTCGTGACCCGCCATGTACAGGTTCACGTGGTACTTACGGAATAGCGGGTCCCACTCTCGGATCAACACCGGATGGTCTCCATGGGGTCCATCGGAGTAGACGGGATGATGCGCCATAACCGCAAGAAACGGTGTGGTGCGGGGGCGCTTCAGCTCCGCTTCAAACCATGCAAGTTGTTCTGCCTGTTGCTGCGCTGTCAGGGTGAAGTCCTTACCGATCAGCTCCTTGAAGCCATCCTTGGGCATGTTGCTATCGAGCGCCAGAAAGGTAATCAGCGGATTTTTCGCGGGAAACTCGAAGCGATACCAACGGGAGGGCAGCGTCCAACGGGTTCGTCCGCTGCGCGCGTACTGGAGCTCGGCATCCACTTTGCTTTCGGGCCAGCGCTGGTAATCGTGGTTCCCGAGGACCGCATACGCTGGACACGGGAATTCGCTGGCCGGGTACATCTGCTCAAATTGGGTTTGCCACCGGGCCGAGCCGGCGCCTCCGGCTAATTCACCGTACCAGTTGTCCCCCAGCATGAGCAGCGCCTGCGGATGAACCGAATGCTGCTTGGAATACGCGCGCAGGCCGGCGGCCACCTGGGATTGGGCTTTATAGTCCTCGTAGCCCCAATCGCCCAGCACCAGCATCTCCGCCGCGCCAGGGTCGGACTTTATAGAATCCGCCAGGGATGACAATGATCCAAAGCTGGCCAGCGCGCTGAAAGCGAAGCTTTGCCGCAGAAACCGCCGGCGGTTGAGTTCATTCGAAGGCATACAGCCGGTTTATACCATCTTTCAGGGGACTGTAGAAGAATACGAACGGCATGGACCCTCAGGAGCTTTGTGGGCTCGGTTTCAGGGTAGGCCGGGCATTATCCCCGCCCCAAATGTTATGGAACATTTGTGCTTTGCAGGCTGCGGAAAAACTCATGTTTTGTATCAGGGCACGACTTCAGTCGGGCCATAAACGATTGAAAATATGTCGGGCTTTAGAAGCCCCTGAGGTACACCCAATCAACGAACCGCAACCTCAGTTCTCCCGCATGGTAGACGCGATCTGAACCAGCGATGCTCTTCGCGCCGGAAGCAGCGTAGCTGCCATCCCTGCAGCCATAACCACGACGATCGCGCCCAAAAGGGTCACTGCATCGGTGGGTGAGACGCCAAACAGCAGCGACTTCAACCAATGTCCCAGCACGATACTCAGCGCGGTCCCAATCCCAACCCCGATCAGCGTGAGCCGCAGCCCGTCCCTAAGCACAAGGGTGAAGATTCGTTCGACGCTGCATCCCAGCGCCATCCGAATCGCGATTTCTCCCGACCGCTGTGCCGTAGAGTAGGCCATCACCCCGTAGACGCCCACCGCCGCAATCACCAGCGCGAGTCCTGCGAAAATTAACAGCAGGAGCGCGCGGAACTGTGGCTGCGAGAAGTTCTGCGCCACATTCTCTTCCATCGTCCGGATGCGCACCACCGGCTGAGCCGGATTGGTTCTGCGAACCGTCTCCCGCAGATCCGGAATGAGCTCGCGCGGGTCGACCTCGGTTCGCATCACAACCGACATCGTTTGTACAGGCAGAACTTCATTCGCCTGGCGATACGGCACATACATCTCGGTCGGCATATCGGTCACCAGCGACTGCTTCACATTGCCCACCACACCAACCACCATCATCCAGGGGGTGGTGTCATCGGGTACGGCTCCGAGCTGCATCTTCTTTCCAAGCGGCGACTCATTTCCGAAGTACGTCTTCGCCATCGCCTGATTGATCACCACCACCGGAGGCGCGGTCTCACGATCGGAGTCTTCGATCCACCGTCCTGCAAGCAGCGGGATCTGAAGCGCCTGAAAATACTCCGAGCTTGCGACGCGGTAGTTCGCCATGACATATTCGGAAGGATTGCGCGGCGGCCTTCCCCGGATATTGAAGTGGATCACACTCCCTCGTCCG
>Ga0302326_10026432_pt1 | contig 11732 bp, 7 predicted proteins | sample Palsa_T0_3_FD_202264 | JGI IMG/M metagenome (GOLD analysis project Ga0302326, IMG submission 202264) | Peat permafrost microbial communities from Stordalen Mire near Abisko, Sweden - Palsa_T0_3 | ecosystem: Environmental > Terrestrial > Soil > Palsa > Peat permafrost | place: Sweden: Abisko... | reverse complement strand
CCATAAATGGATTCCAATGCCGCATCGGTTGCTTCTCCTGATGGCGTCCGCCAGCAATCACCAGGGGAGGCATGGACAAGCGCGAAGCCCGGACTGCTGACGACCAGGGGCAGTTTGCCTAACCACTCCAGTCTTGCGTCGCCAAGGCTGGCACGCGTGGACAGTGCGATCTGGCGAATCGTCGACCACATGCTGGCTGGGGCCGAAGGCTGGCTGGCGAAATCCTCGAGCGACCTTGGCCGAACCAGCATTTCATCGACGTTGCCCATTACGCCCTCCCAACCCAGGTCGCGGATCTGATCGACAATCTCGACTGGACTCGAGCCCATGGCGGCCAAATCGCCTCCGTGAAGCACCAGGTCTGGAGATGTCTGGCGAATATCCGCCAGCACCGCGGCAAACGCGGTGAGGTTTCCATGAATGTCAGACAAAACAGCAACGCGCATATCGTGACTTCGCCCTCTTCCCCCGGCGGACCCGGGGTTCCGTCGCACGGACAAGTTAATGCACAAATCTTCCCTTACACTGTTCTTCTATTAACCAAGCACGAACTGGACCAGATCCGCCACTGGTTAAGGGATCTGTTTACAGTCTATTTTTTGGTGGTGGAGCGGTAAAAATTCAGCCCGAGGCCTACTTCCCATTTGCGTTGAGCTGTTTGGGTGTTTTTCTTCAAACGTCCCACAAAACCGTCATCCTGAGCGGAGCGCCTCACAGATTGATCGTATGACACGGCGCTTGGTGCGCGGAGTCGAAGGACCCCGGCGGTGTTTATCTTGCCCATGCTGTCTGGGGGTTTTCGACCACCGAAGCAGAGAACAGGATGCTGCGGCGGTACCCACTTCTTGGGTCATGGGTACATCTTTGCATGCACTTAATACCGCAACGGGTTTACCTGGCAGCCTGTCGATCAGCTTCAGAACTACGTAGCTCTTCCCGCGACGGCCCAGCCTCGTTACCCGGGATACCTATCCGCCGATGCCCGCATTGCGAAGGATCTCAACATCAATCCGCAGCATGCCATCCGTCTTTCATTAACCATCCGCAATATCACCAACCACGACAACCCTCTCCAGGTGCACAACAACATTGCCGACCCGCAGTACGGATCCTATTTCGGCAATTACGGGACTCACGCCCTCGTGGATTTTGACTTCCTTTTCTAGGAACTTGCTGGCCCCAGTCTCGTGTATTATGGCTTGCTGTTCGGGCTGCAGTAATCGTTCCTGGAAAGGAAAGACGACATGATGATCCCTGGCAAAGTGGCCACGCTGGCGATGACGGTTTTGACCCTGACGAGCCTGGCCATGGCTGCCGATAAGGATGACAACCTACGGAAGCAGACTGGTGTGTATAACGCATCCAGTACGGGCAAGACACCGGGCTTCGTTGTCGATGCTGCATGGCCGCAGCCGCTGCCGAACAATTGGCGTCTTGGTCAGGTAGGTGGGCTCTTTGTCGACCGTCATGACCATATCTGGGTCTACAACCGGGCGCGCACGATGACCAATGAAGAGGCGGGGCTGGAAGGGCCGGTGCCGGGCGCCGTGGATCAGAAGGGTCAGCCGGTGAACGGCCTGGGCCAGGTGCGCACCTATGGCTCGATCGCAGATTGCTGCAAGGCTGCGCCCTCCGTTCTGGAGTTCGATACGGATGGGAAGCTGTTGCGCGCCTGGGGCGGCCCCGCCGACCCCGGTTATATCGGCAGCAAATGCAAGCCGGAAGCAGGCTGCATTTGGCCCAGCAGCGAGCATGGAATTTATGTCGATCAGGACGACAACGTCTGGCTCTCGGGAAATTCCGCCGCTGCGGACCGCAGTGGTACGCCCTGGGCAACCAACAAAGAGGGCGGCGACGGCTTCGTCCAGAAGTTCGACATGGACGGCAATTTCAAGATGAGAATCGGCGGAACTCCAAAGGGACCGGACAGCAACGACACCAATGGAGGAATCAATGGCACGCCGGTGCTCTACCAGGCAGCGGACATGGTGGTCGATCCCGCAACCAACCGTCTGTACATTGCGGACGGCTACGGGAACCGCCGCGTTCTGATCGTTGACGCCGGAACCGGAAAATACATCGGCCATTTTGGCGCTTATGGAAACAGTCCTGTCGACGACGCCGCCGCCAAGGCCGCGGGCGCGTGGATCGAGGATTACACCAAAGGCAACAAGAAGCCGGCATTTTTCCGCAACCCCGTGCACTGCGTGAAGATTGCCGATGACGGCAAGATGTATGTTTGTGATCGGGGAAACGATCGCATCCAGGTGTTCGACATCCATGATCCCGCGTTGGGCAAGCCTTGCAGCAATCCGGACGGAACCCGCGGCAAATGCGGTTTCGTTGCCGAGCAATTTATCAGCGACCACACCAACATCATCGGCACCGCGGTTTCCATGAGCTTCTCGAAGGACAAGGCCCAGAGCTGCCTCTATGTCGGAGATAACGCCAACATGACTGTCTATGTCTTAAACAGGAGTAACCTGCAAGAGTTGGGCCGGCTCGGGCGCAGCGGCCGGATGGCGGGAGAATTCCACTGGCTTCACCAGGTGAGCCTGGACAGCGAGGGCAACATCTATACCGCGGAAGTCGATACCGGCAAACGAATCCAGAAGTTTCTTCGCTACGGGGAGAACGGCTGTAGCGGAACCGGATCGGCTGTCGTGGGCGGCGCCATGGCCGGAAAGTAGTGTGCCGATTGAGGACCCCGAAGGTCGCAAAACGCGAATACTATTTGACAAGTTCGCAAAATGCGAAGTACGCTTAATCAGTGCGCATTATAAGCCGAAGGACGCTATTGGAAGCGGCGCAGATGCACGGTGATGGCTTGGATGTTGCGTTGGATGTCTGGTATCGGATTGCGTGCAAGGCATCCTGGAAGTCTTTGGCCGAAGTTCGGCAGGTGTTTCCGTCTGCGGATGGAGTAGGAAAATATACGATCTTCAATATAAAGGGAAACAGCTATCGGCTGATCGCGGTGATATTTTTTCCCAAGACACTGTTCATTCGAGATGTACTGACCCATGCCGAGTACGACAAAGGACGGTGGAATAAATGAGTTCCTCGACAGCAACGTATGCAAAGCTAGTTGCGAAGACTCCTCCCAAAATTGTTCGCACTGAGGAGCAGAACGAAAACTACATCAAGATTCTCTTTGATTTGAACAGCCGCAAAATGACAAAAGATGAGCGTGAATTCGCAGACGTGCTAACGCTCTTGATTGAGGACTTTGAGGAGAAGCATTATGCCTTACCGAGAACTTCGCCCACCGAGGCTCTCACGTTTCTCATGGATCAACATGGCCTGAAGCAGAAGGACTTGACCGATGTATTCGGAACTCCGAGCATCGTATCGGAAGTACTCAACGGGAAGCGCGACATGAACAAGGATCACATTGCACGACTCAGCAAACGCTTTCATGTTTCGCCGGAAGTGTTTTTCTAGTTCTGTTGCAACTGAATCAGTTTATTGTGGCAACGCGTAAGCGACATAGCTACCCCCTCCAGCCGGAGTGGCTGGATCGCGCTGGCCTCCGGCTCCGATAACGACATACTGCCGTCCATCAATTTCATAGGTTGCCGGCGTGGCGCAGGCAGAGAAGGGAAGGGATGATTCCCAGAGGAGTCTGCCGGTTGATTTATCGAATGCCCGGAATTTCTTGTCGCGCACGGTTGCGCCGATGAAGAGCACACCGCCGGCAGTGACAACGGGACCACCGTAGTTCTCCGAGCCCGTATCGGGCATTCCCTTCGCAACGAGTTCCGGGTATTGACCAAGAGGAATCTTCCAGAGGGATTCCCCTGTGTCGAGATTGATCGCGCTCAGAGTGCCCCATGGCATCGCACTTGCCGGGTAGCCTTGAGGGTCAAGAAACTTTGGATACCCGGTGGAGTCGTAGTGCAGCTTGCCATCATCGACAACCTTTGCGTGGGCCTCGTCCTCGACGTTGCCGGAGAGCAGGTAGTGCGCCAGTGACTGGAATTGGCTCCCCGCAGGCGGATCCAGGATGGGAAAGCCAGGCATCCTGCCGCGGCCAGTCTGAAGCAGCTCTGAGAGCTGAGCCTGGTTGTAACGCTTTCCGATATCGACCAGCGACGGAATCTCGGGCGGCTGTCCCTGCCGGTTCGCCTGATGGCAAGCCGAGCACTGGCTGAGATAAATGGCACGTCCCGTGGATGTAGGACCTCGCTTCTGAAGCGATTCGGTCATGCCGAATTCGTTTGCGTTGATATAGAGAATGTGCGTCTGAGGATCGAAGGCCGGACCGCCCCATTCGCCCCCGCCGTCCGTGCCAGGGTACATCAGCGTATCTTTATCGACCACGAGCGGTGTGAACTGGCCTGTATAGTGCAGCTCACGAAACCTTGCCTGTGCCCATGCATGAGCCTCGGGCGTTCGCGTCGTGAGGGTATCTTCTGTAATGAGTTGCCGTGTGAACGGAGCAGGCTTCGCCGGGATCGGCTGCTCTTCTGCAGTAACTTCGCCCGGCACGTCGCTGGCGGGAATCCGGCGGTATTCCATCGGGAAGATGGGTTTGCCATCGGCGCGATTAAGGAGGAAGAGGAATCCCTGCTTGGAGGGCTGCACAACAGCAGGTATGTCTTTTCCGTTAATTCGAACGGTCACGAGGGTGGGGGGTGTCGGAAAGTCGCGATCCCAGATGTCGTGGCGCACGCCCTGAAAGTGCCACAAGCGCTTTCCGGTGTTGGCGTCGAGCGCAACGAGTGTATTCGCGAACAGATCGTCACCGACGCGGTCAGCGCCGTACCAGTCGGTCGCCGCCGAGCCGGTTGGTACATAGACGATCCCGCGGTCTACATCAAGAGACATACCGCACCAGTTATTTGCAGCGCCGCTGTAGGTCCACGCGTCCTTCGGCCAGGAGTCATAGCCGTACTCTCCGGGATGAGGAATCGTATGGAATGTCCACCTCAACGCACCGGTTCGCACATCGTAGGCGCGAACATCCCCTGGCGGCGCCGGTAACGCCTCCGGTGTTGCATCGCCTAGAATGATGAGGTCCTTGTAGATGACCCCTGGACTCGTAATAGAGAGGGACATCGTCCTCGCCGGATCACGAAGGTTTTCACGAAGGTCGATGCGTCCCTGATTGCCGAAGGAGGGGAGCAGCTTCCCGGTATCCGGATCAAGCGCGTACACATAGTGCGACACGTTTGCCATGAGGCGCTTCTCTTTGCCGCTCCTCCAGTAAGAAAGGCCCCGCTCAGCTCTCGATGCAACACGTTCCGCAGGGAACGCCTTTTGTGAATCAAATGTCCAGAGCACCCTGCCGGTAGCAGCATCCAGTGCGATGACCTCCTGCCTGGGTGTGTACGCAAACAGAGTTCGTCCAACAATCAGCGGTGCCGTCTCCAGTCCGCCCGTCTCGTGAGAGTCGTATCTCCAGATCTCTTTCAACTGGGACACATTCTTCGTATTGATCTGCGTCAGCTTTGAATATTTAGTGTTCTTGTACGAGCCATTGTATACAGGCCAATCTATGGTCTGGCCCCATGCGGGCGACGAAACCACGCACGCGGCCAAGGCTAGTTTTAGATACAGAGTGGTTGAGACAAGTGGCGACCTGAGTGCGCGCAATCTGGCTCCTATCGTTTCTCTAGCCATGCTATTTGAGAAACAGAGTCGATGGAACAAGGGAGACCATTGACGGCATTTTCAGGGTGCCGTAGTATCCATCTGCAAAACGCGCGCCCAGCGCGGGGATTTCTTCACTCAACCAGAAAGGTGATGTGATGAAGAATACAGGACTTGACCGTAGGTCATTTGTTCAGCTTCTCAGCGGCGCCGCGGCCGGGGCAAGTTTGGGTGCATTGCAGGAAGGGAAAGCGGCCGCACAAGCTCGAACAGGTTCAGCCGCTGCTTCAGCACCACCGGCGAACCGCCCGGAGACTACCCTGAAGAAGAATGTCGTCGCGATTCAGGTCAAACCCTTCTGCTGGGTCGACGAAGGAATCGAACAGGTGCTCGACAATCTTCAGCAGAAGGGCAATGTGAATACAGTGTTCACATATACCTACGACTACGATCCGGCGCAGATCATCAAGGGAGGGACAAAGCCCCTGCCGGATCACGGCAAGTACAGTCCAAGGCCGTCCTGGATCGGAGGGGCATTCTATGACTACGATCTGAAGTACTTTCGAGATACGACACTCACGGACTTCCGCTCGCGTGACCTGGGGAATTTTAATGTCATCACCGCTGTAGCCCCGAAGATGAAAGCTCGAGGAATGGACTTCTTCGCCTGGGACTATAACAACGCCTTTCCGCAGATGATGCAGAACATTCCCGGCCTGACAGACGTCGCGGAGATCGACGTGTACGGGCGGCGCACGACAAGCGCGTGTTTTAACCATCCAAATTACCGAGGCCACCTGACTGGCAAAATCGAGTCGTACCTCGCGCAGTACCCCACTGAAGTGGACGGAATCATCTCGGGCTGCGAACGAATGGGGCCGATCGACAACATGATCGGAGGCGGTTGGGCTACCGTCGGCATCTGCTGTTTCTGCCCGTTCTGCCTGCAGAAAGCGAAAGATCGCGGCATCTCCGCTGAAAGAGCTCGTAGGGGCTATATCAGGCTCGATCAGTTGTTTGCTGCGACAGCGAAGCATCAACGCCCCGATGACGGCGTCTTCGTTACCTTCCTCCGAATCCTGTTTGAGTTCCCGGAGATCCTGAGCTGGAACATGCTTTGGCACGATAGCTTCCACGAGGTTCGTTCCGAGCTGTACGGAACCGCGAAAGCGCTTGCTCCGCACAAACCGTTCGGCTTTCACATCGTCCAGAACATAACGTTCAGCCCGTTTTACAGTGCGGCGGAGGAATATGCGAAGGTTGCAGACTACTCCGACTTTCTGAAGATCGCGACCTATAACAACGCAGCCGGCCCCAGGATGGCACACTTTATTGATCGGTTGTGTGCCACAGTGTTTGCCGACGCCACCCCGGAAGATCTGCAACCCTTCTATTACAAGATGATGGGCTACCACGAGGCCTCGTTCAAAGAGATCGTGACGACGGGCCTCTCCCCGGCCTATGTTACGAGCGAAACAAAACGTGCCATCGCGGGCACTGGCGGCCGAGTCAAAATTTTCCCAGGCATAGATATCGATGTGCCAACCGCTGCTGAAGAGAAACACACCAAACCGGAGGACGTGCGTGCGGCGACCACCGCTGCCTTAGAGGCTGGTGCAGACGGGGTTGTGCTCTCGCGTGAATACTACGAGATGTGGCTCGGAAATCTTTCAGCTGCTGGAGAAACAACGCGAAAGGTCTTCGCCAATAAAGGCTAATTGCCACCCGCATCGATGCGGTGAAACATCTGGCTGATACTGGTCGCATTCGCAGCATCATCCGAGGCAATGAAACCGTACTGGTGAAAGTCGATTTCCTTGACCACCTGATCGGGAGTTTCGCCCGCCTGCTTTGCCGCCTGAACCTTGTTCCACATGCCACCAAGGTAGGCCTTCTCGGTCTGCAGAGCTTCCGGGCCCGCGATCGCCCCATGGCCGGGCACGACGGTCGTCACTCCCCAGGACGTCATTTTGTCCAGGGCTGCGAGCCATCCCTTATAGCTGCCGCCGGCATCGCCCGTGTTATTTCCGTGGGCCCACGTGACACAAAGATCTCCCGTGGCCACAATATGTTGTTTCGGAAGGTAGGCCACAGTGTCGCCTTGTGAGTGAGCGGGTCCCAAACGGACGAACTCGACTCTTTGCGTGCCGTCGTCGAACACAAGATGATCAGAGAACGTCAGGGAAGCGAACTCCTGCCGCGTGTCTTTGAGGCTGTGCGCCTGGTCGTTCCATTTCGCCCAGCCATCGGCGCCGCGGGTTCTTGCCTCTTTGTCAGTGGCTTCCGAACTCACGATCATCGCTCCGGCATCCACGAAGACCGCGTTGCCATAGGCGTGATCTCCGTGATAGTGGGTGTTCAGTACGAAGCGAATTGGCTTGTTGGTGGTCGCTTTGATCCGGGGAAGAATCTCGCGTGCGCCCCATGGGAAATTGGCATCGACCACGAGCACGTAGTCCTTGAAGATCACCCACATACAGTTTGCCGGTTCGCGCTTGTCCCGGTCTCCCTGCCACACATAGACTCCCGGGGCAAGAGTCTTTACCTCTCCCGGCTCTGCATGCGCAGCGATGCCGGCAAGCAGCGCAACCGCTAGAATCGGAAATACCGCGAGCCTGCACAACGACATGGCGGTAAAGATCAAACCGTATGACCAGGCGATCAAGAAGGGCTGAAACTTTGGCGGAGAGAGAGGGATTTGAACCCCCGATACCCGTGAAGGTATGCCTGATTTCGAGTCAGGTGCATTCAACCGCTCTGCCATCTCTCCGTACTCTTTTGCGACAGCTTCTACACAACCATCATAAATGAACGACTTGCCGTTCACGGGGGCATTCTCCGTCGGCCGATCCTGCAACCCTGGGGGGTAACCCCCAGACCAAGGTAGTATGGCTCGCTTCGTGCCGGCATGGCATTCTCTTCCTACGATGCGAGTCAACATCAAAGCCCGTATCCCCATGCATCTGTACCAGGAGTTTCACACTCTGCCTCTTGTGCTGACGATTGAAACAGCACACGGCCTGGCCGCTCGTTGTGAACATCGCACCACTGCCGCGGAACTGATGTGGGCCCTGGACCAGAAGACCGACATAAACTCTGGCCTTCTGGACCGGTTCCGTCAAAAATTAAGGCTCATTGAAGAAGCCAATTTAAGCGACGTTGAGCTCAGCGACGAAGTCCTCAGTATGTTCGGTTTCTTCCTCTAGCCTCCCGATTTCGGGCTGCCTCCGAGTTCCTCATTTAACAAGCGCGCCAGGCGTAAGCCGGCCAATGCGAGCTGCCGGTCGACCACCGGCCGCTCGCGCTGGTAGTAGGTTTCGTCAATCGTTGCCTGTGGTTGTACCCACGCCTGTTTGGCTAATTGCAGCGATTCATTCGCCCAGTCAATCGGGTCCGCGGAGCCGGCGCGCAGGTGATCTGCGGCAATCATCTTTTCCAACTCGCGCGCGTAGCGATGTTCGCGCAAGCCGGTATGGCGAATCAGTTCGCTATCCCAGACGCTGTGCAGGTTACACGCATAGTCGCCACACTGAACCGAACCGAACACGGTGACGGGAACGTCGTTTCCCCCCCGCGCGTCCGCCATCGCGTGAAATGGCTGGCTCAGATCGCCGACAAAATGAACCAGAAACTTGAGCGCTTCGCTGCGAGCCGCAAAGGGCTGTTCGGGATCGTCCAGGAGCCGGGCAAACTTGTTGATCTGTGCCACCGCGCAGTTCTCGTCCGGGCAGTCCTTGGGCTCATATCCACTCGAGTCCGGTGGGATATCGACGTAGTGCCAGGGTCCCGTCTCCGGACGTCCGGGCCGGATATCGTCTGCCCAGGTGGAGATCGATGCCAGATCGTTGTCACCCAGGAATTGCCGCAATCTTGCCCGCGTATTGTCGTTGAGGTGGTCCCAGGCAATGTCAGCAATGATCCGATGGCCCTCGCTTCCCCAGGCCCATGCCTGGGGGTGGGGAAGCAACAGCAGGAAAGCGACTATGACAGCCAGGAAACGAAAACGCATGGCTTTGATGATAGCTTGGGGCGCCTTGTCATCTTGCGGGGAGGTTAGACGTGAGGGAAAGAAACAGCAGGTCCCTCCACTGCGCTCTGTCGATAAACATTTCCAGGGGAGGTCCGCTAAACTGCAGATCCCTCCACTTCGCTACGCTACGGTCGGGATGACAAAGGGGAGGACGGCGCGTTCATTTAGATTCGATACTGCGGATGATGAACAGCAGGTCCCTCCACTTCGCTACGCTACGGTCGGGATGACACTTCTGTTTGGACGCGAAATCTCATTCCTAAACAGAGGTGTCATCCCACCCTTCGCAAACAGCGCGAATGTGTTGGTCTACAAAAACAAAGGCGCCAGCACCAGTGTGACCGTAGCCAGCAGCTTGATCAACACGTGCAGCGAGGGACCAGCCGTGTCTTTAAACGGATCTCCCACGGTGTCGCCGACGACCGCTGCCTTGTGGGCCTCGGAACGCTTGCCACCGTGAGCGCCGGTCTCGATATATTTCTTGGCGTTGTCCCAGGCTCCGCCGCTGTTGTTCATCAGCATAGCCATCAGGATGCCGACGATGGTCCCGACCATAAGCAGCGCGGCAACTGCTTCCGCGCCGGCAAGATCGATGGAACGGCCATTGAGAATGGGCGTGTACTCGCCCGGAATGTGAATGTGAAAGCTGCCACTCAAATTTTTAAATACCAGGCCCACTGCTAAAGGGGTAAGCACGGCAAGCGCGCCGGGCAGAACCATTTGCTTGAGCGCCGCACCGGTCACGATGCGAACGCAACGTCCGTAATCAGGTTTGGAGGTGCCGGCCATGATGCCGGGATTTTCGCGGAACTGCGCGCGCACATCTTCAATGATGTATTGCGCGGTGCGGCCCACCGCCTTGATGGCGAACGAAGAGAAGAGGAAGATCAGCATCGCCCCGAGCAGTGCTCCGACAAAAACCGGCACGCTGGCCAGGTTAATGTTGGTAAAGCTCCAGTTGGGGTCGAGCACCTGGCCTGCATCGGAGAAGCGCTGGGCCACGATACCGTGGACCGTCTCCAGGTAGGCGGAGAAGAGCAGAAAGGCGGCCAACGCGGCAGAGCCGATGGCATAGCCCTTGGTCAGCGCCTTGGTGGTGTTGCCGGCTGCGTCCAGCTTGTCCGTCTTTTCACGCACCGCATCCGGCTGATCCGACATTTCGATAATGCCTCCGGCGTTGTCGGTGATCGGCCCGAAGGTATCCATGGCCAGAATGTAGGCTGCAGAGGACAGCATGCCCATGGTGGCAATGGCAGTGCCGTAAATGCCCTTGGCGTAGTCAGAGATGGTCGTATCCGCCAGCCCGCGCACGCCGAAGTAGTAGCTAAGCAGCAGGGCGGCGCTGATCACCACCACCGGCATGGCAGGTGTCTCCATGCCAACGGCGAGGCCGCTGATGATGTTGGTTGCCGGGCCGGTGAGCGAGGCATTGGCAATCGATTGCACCGGCCGGTAACGGGTCTCGGTGTAGTACTCGGTGATGCGGACAAAAAGAAACGCGGTCACGATGCCGACGATGCCACAGCCCAGCAGCCACCAACGGCCCTGCAGCATGTAGTAAACGGCGCCGGCAAAGCCGGCCAGCGCGAGCAGGGTGGTGACGTAGTAACCCCGGTTCAGCGCGTCCATCGGATCCTGATCTTCGCGGCTATGCACCACCAGCACGCCGATGAAGCTGGCCACCAGGTTGATGGCGTGAACGATCAGGGGAAAGAGAATGCCCTTGATGCCGAAGACCGGATAGAGAGCCGTCCCCAAAATCATGGCGCCCACATTTTCCGCGGCCGTGGACTCAAAAATGTCCGCCCCGCGGCCGGCACAATCGCCGACGTTGTCCCCCACCAGGTCGGCAATCACGGCCGGGTTGCGCGGATCGTCTTCCGGAATGCCCGCCTCGACTTTGCCTACCAGGTCGGCGCCCACGTCGGCAGCCTTGGTATAAATGCCGCCACCCAACTGGGCAAAAAGCGCCACCAGGGACGCGCCAAAGCCAAAGCCGACCAGTTGATAAGGAACGTGCTGCGGATCCTTGAGTCCTCCGAAGAGGAAGAACAAGCTACCCACGCCCAGCAGGGAGAGGCTGATCACCACCATGCCCGTCACCGCT
>Ga0302326_10026431_pt1 | contig 11732 bp, 12 predicted proteins | sample Palsa_T0_3_FD_202264 | JGI IMG/M metagenome (GOLD analysis project Ga0302326, IMG submission 202264) | Peat permafrost microbial communities from Stordalen Mire near Abisko, Sweden - Palsa_T0_3 | ecosystem: Environmental > Terrestrial > Soil > Palsa > Peat permafrost | place: Sweden: Abisko... | reverse complement strand
TGTACGGGCGGTACGGGTGGGGATCGCGGGTCCGCCGGCGCAGGTGTCGATGGCACAGAGGTGAAATCCGCGGTGCTGCGCACCGCTGCTAAATGGGGTGGATTCGTTGACATCGCCGGGGGAGGGTTCTAGCTTGGATAAATGGTTCCTCTGACGCGTCATGGCTGGCGGGAATTGCTGATTGGGTCGCTGGTTCTGGCGATCACGGCGTGGGGATTGAGGATGGTTTTCTGGCCGCTGGCGCTGATCGTCGTGCCGGTGCTCGTCTGGCTTTTCGCGTTTTTCAGGGATCCCGAACGGAAAATTCCCGCCGAGCAGCATGCGGTGGTTTCGCCGGCGGATGGGAAGGTTTCGGATATCACCGAGATCGAACATGATGAGCTGCTGGGGGGGCCGGCGGTTCGGGTGGGGATTTTTCTTTCGGTGTTCAACGTGCATGTCAATCGAAGCCCGTGCGATGGGAAAGTCGTTTCGGTAGTTTATAAGAAGGGAAAATTTGTTAATGCGATGAAGCATGGGGAGGCGTCGGGGCAGAATGAGTCGAACACGATCGTGCTGGCGGAGCCGAGGGGGGGGAGAAACATCGTCGTGGTGAAGCAGATCGTGGGGCTGATCGCGCGGCGGATCGTGTGCTCGGTAAGACAGGGGGAATTCATTGAGCGCGGAGCGCGGATCGGAATGATCAAGTTTGGCAGCCGGACGGAACTGACGATCGCGAAATGGCTGGAGCCGCGGATTCGGGTGGAGGTGGGTCAGAACGTGCGCGGGGCGGCGGATGTGATCGCGGTTTTGGGTAATCCGATCCATACGGAGACGGCGGCGGGGATGAGTGAGCTGGAACCGCTGGTGACGCGGGAGACACCAGCATGAACCCCCGGCGTCGGCGGAGATCGCGCGAGCAGAGGCGGCTGCGTCTGCGCCGCCATGGGCGGCGGGCGTATATCCGGTCGGTTTATTTTCTTCCCAGCCTGGCGACGCTGGGAAACGCGGTGTCGGGGTTTGGGGCGATATATGTAGCGACGCTGGTGGCGCAGGGCGGGACGTTGCCGAAAGATCCATGGGGCAGCTTCGTGGTCACGCGCGGGTTCGCGGCGGCGGCGTATCTCATCTTTCTGGCGATGGTGTTTGATGCGCTGGATGGTCGTTTGGCGAGGTTCGCGCGGCATACGACCGATTTCGGGGGACAACTGGACAGCATGGCGGATGTGGTGAGCTTTGGTCTGGCGCCGGCGTTTGTGGCGCTGCGGCTCTTTCATCTGGAGGGGCCGGACTGGGAGTTGCCGCTCATGCGACTGGTGTGGGGCGTGGCGGCGCTTTATATGTGCTGCGCGGCGATTCGGCTGGCGCGGTTTAATGTCAGCAACGAACATGGTGAACAGCACCATTTCAGCTTTCTGGGTCTGCCGTCGCCGGGGGCGGCGGGAGCGGTGGCGTCGCTGATATTGATGGAGCAGGAGCTGGCGCGGCAATCGCTGATGTTTTTGGCGCATGCGTGTCTGGCGATGTTGCCGTTTGTCGTGCTGGGGACGGGGCTGCTGATGGTGAGCCATCTGCGGTATCCGCATCTGGTGAATCGGTATCTGCGCGGGAGGCGGTCGATTGAACGGCTGATCTCGATCGTGGTGATATTGCTGCTGATGCTGGTGGCGCATCAGTATGTGCTGGGGATTGGAACGCTGGCGTATGCGGCTTGGGGGCCGTGTGCGTGGATGAGCGTGAGGGCGAGACGGTGGATGCGGCCGAAAATTATACCTGGATAATTACGATGAGTTCGAAAATCGTCACACGTTTTGCGCCTTCACCGACGGGATATCTGCATGTGGGTGGAGCGCGCACGGCGCTTTTCAGCTGGCTGCTGGCGCGGCATGAGGGTGGGCAATTTGTGCTGCGGATCGAAGACACCGATCTGGCGCGAAGCACGGATGAATCGGTGCGAAGCGTGCTGGAGGATTTGCGCTGGCTGGGGCTCAACTGGGATAATGCCGAACTGGTGTATCAGTCGAAGCGGATCGATATTTACAACCGGATTATCGAGGATTTGATTTCGCGCGGGTTGGCATACAAAGCGTATGAAAAGCCGGAAGAGCTTGATGCGCAGCGGAAAATCGCGGAGCGGGCGAAGCGGGCGTATGTTTACAAGCGGCCGAGCTTGAGCGGGGAACAGATTCGGAAATTCGAGGATGAAGGACGGGCGGCCGTGGTTCGGTTTGCGATGCCGGTGAAGGAATATCGGTTTACGGATGTGGTGCTGGACAAGGAGATCGTGCTGGCGGCGAGCCAGGTGCAGGATTTCGTGATCCGCAAGACGGATGGGATGCCGACGTTTCATTTCGCGGTGGTGGTGGATGACGCGGAGATGGGGATTACGCATATCCTGCGGGGGCAGGAACATCTGCTGAATACGGTCAATCATATCGCGCTGCAGGAGGCGCTGGGGTATGCGCGGCCGATCTATGGGCATTTGCCGGTGATTCTGAATACGGATGGCAGCAAGATGGGGAAGCGGGATAGGGACAAGAAGATCCGGCATCATGCGAATCTGTGGCGCAGGAACGCGGGCGATAAATCGCTGGGGATCGAAATGGAGCGAGAGCAATGGTGGCTGGCGGATGATGGACGCCAGTTGGACCTGGAGGAGCAGGCGAAAGTCATGCGGGCGATCGGTTTGAGCGAGAGCGATCTGCCGGAGGTTTTGATCCATGATTTTCGGGCGAACGGGTATTTGCCGGAGGTGATGCTGAATTTTCTGGCGCTGCTGGGATGGAGCCCGGGCGGGGACAAAGAACACATGAGCGTGAAGGAGATGGTGGATCTTTTTTCGCTGGACGGGATCGGGAAGGCGAACGCGAAGTTCAACCGGGAAAAACTGCTGGCGTTTAACACCGAGGCGTGCGCCGCGGCCTCGGAGGATCGGCTGCTGGCAGCGATGCGGGATTTTCTGGGGCTGCATCGAGAGTCGCCGATGAATCGGGCGACGGATGAGGAATTGAAGAGGGTTTTGAAGATGAATGCGGGGATGCGGATTTTGCGGGAGGTGGAGGAGAAGAGCCGGTTTTTGTTTGTGGAGGATGAAGAGATTGTGTACGCGAAGGAGGCGGTGGATAAGGTGCTGGAGAAAGGTGAGAGGCAGGGGTTCAAGGCGCTGAGGGCGGTGCGGGATTTGTTTGTGGGGATCGCGGAATGGAATGCTCAGGCTGTTGAAGATGTGGTGAAAAAATATTGTGAGGGGAGCGGGCTGGGATTGGGGAAGGTGGCGCAGCCGATCCGGGTGGCGGTGAGCGGGACGATGGTTAGTCCGCCGATTTTTGAGACGGTGGAGTATTTGGGGAGGGAGAGGACGCTGAGGCGGATGGGGAGGTGTTTGGAAATGGGGGGACCTGCCGACTGAAGTCGGGCAGGCCGCGCAGAATTTCATTGCCTTCGGGTCATGGCGCGGCGGACTTCGCGGTCTTGTTCCTTTTTCTTGATTGAAGCGCGCTTGTCGTGGCTTTTCTTGCCGTGGGCGACGCCGAGTTCCAGTTTGGCGCGGCCGTCCTTGAAATAGATGGCCAGGGGGATGAGGGTGGTGCCGCGGTCGGCGGTTTCGGATTCGAGGCGGCGAAGCTCGCGCTTGTGGACGAGAAGCTTTTTCTCGCGGAGAGGTTCGTGGTTGATGGCGGCTTTCTCGTAGGGATCGATGTGGCAGCCGTGAAGGATCAACCCGCCGTTTTCGATTCGGGCGAAGGACTCGGACAGTTGGCATCGGCCCCAGCGGAGGGATTTGACTTCGCTGCCGAGGAGGATCAGGCCGCATTCGATCTTGGCGGAGATGAAATAATCGTGCATGGCACGGCGGTTGGCGATGCGCGGGGCGAAGTTCTGCGGGGCCTTGTCTTTCATGCAGGTGATATTCTATCGTCTTGACGGGAGGTGTGGGGGACATAAGATTTCGGGCAGACGCCGCGGCTGTGGCGAAATTGGCAGACGCGCAAGATTCAGGTTCTTGTGTCGAAAGACGTGGAGGTTCAACTCCTCTCAGCCGCATTGCTCCTTCCAGAGTGCGGGGTTATCGCTTACCATCGAAACGACATGAGTAATCAGGGCGGTATTGTCCAGACCGATTCCACGAAAGCCGTCGCGAAGCGCCAACGGGTCGAGGAGACCACCAATATCAAGGAGACGATCGAATCGATCCTTGTGGCGTTCATCCTGGCATTTATTTTTCGCGCGTTCGTGGTGGAAGCGTTTGTGATTCCGACGGGTTCGATGGCGCCGACCCTGCTGGGGGCGCACATGCGGTTCCAGTGCCCGGATTGCGGGTGGACGTTTGATGTGAATTATTCCTCGGAAACCGAGGATGAGTCGGAGGACATGCGCCTGCCGCCGGATGCGTTTCCGCGAACGGATATTTATTGCCCGAACTGCGGGCGTCTGGTGGCGCGGGCTCGGCGGCCGGGGATGGAAGGCATCGAGCATCCGGGCACGGAGGTGCCGGTGAATTACGGGGATCGGATTCTGGTGCTCAAGTACATTTACCTTTTGCATCCCCCCCGCCGGTGGGATGTGGTGGTTTTCAAAAGCCCGGACGATCCGGACAAGGCGCACTATCAGCAGAACTTCATCAAGCGGCTGGTGGGTTTGCCGGGCGAAAAGCTGATGGTTCTGGACGGGAATATTTACGTTTGGAACACGGCTGACACGAAATGGGAGATCCCGAAGAAACCGAGATCGGCCCAGGAAGCGCTCTGGCGGCTGGTGTACGACAACGACTATTATCCGCAGGAGGCGCAGCGCCTGGTGGGGCCGGCATTCGTGCAGCCGTGGAAATCGGACGGCGCCGGCTGGGATATGTCGCGGGGGCGGACGTTTGCGTTTGATAATCCGGATGGGCTGGGGACCCTTCGATTCGATCCGAGCGCCAACAGCACGACACAGACGCTGACGGATTACCTGGTTTACGATGCGGGAACGGGGCCGGGGATGATTCGGCGGCCTGATGTGATCGGATCCAACGATGACGCGAACGCCAATCCAGTCTCGGACCTGAAGCTGACGGCGTTTTACCATCGGATCAGCGGCAATGGAGCGCTGAAACTTGAGCTGTCGCGGTTTGCGGACGTGGATCACATGTTCACGGCCGAGGTCACGCCGGATCAGGTTCGGCTGATTCACCGCACGAGCACGGGGGAAATCACCAGTTGGCAGAAATCGCTGGCGGAGGCGGGCGTTCGGGGCGACAAACCAATTAATATTGAATTGACGAATGTCGATTACCGCGTCGAACTTCGACTTAATGGGCAGCGGGTTTTTGACCCGATGGATTATGAGCCGAATGTGCCGTGGCTGATAACCCAGTACCATGATGTTCATCGCCGGGGCCGATCAGGGGAAGCACAGATCGAGGCCGAAAACCAGCAATGCACGCTGGATCATGTGGGCCTTTGGCGGGATGTTTATTACACGAATCGGGATGCAAACCGGGGTTCCGCGCTGCATTCAGGCTCGCCGGACAGTCCGGTGCAGTTGAACCAGGGGGAGTATTTCGTGATGGGGGACAATTCGGCGATAAGCAAGGATGCGCGATATTGGGATTCGCCGATCAATTTGCCGCATGAGGGTCTGAACGATGTCGCGGAGGGGCGCGTGCCGGAGCAGTTTATGCTGGGGAAGGCCGTGTTTGTTTACTGGCCGGCGGGGTTCAGGATTTCCGATGCGCTGCATCTGTCGATCATTCCAAATTTTGGGGATATGCGCTGGATTCATTAAGCCGATAAATCGGCTGTCTTGGGAAGGAAACGTGGTGTAAAATAGCACCGTGGTGGTGCAACCCGCGGTGCTGCTTTCGACCTGTTCGACAAGCTCACGGCAGGCTCAGGCCAGGTCGCGCCACCGCTAAATGTAAATGCGGATGGATATGGAGTATCGGCCTAACATTGCGATCACGATGGGCGATCCGGCGGGGATCGGGGCGGAAGTCATCGTCAAGGCGCTGGCTGATCCGGTCCTGCGGCACAAGGCGCATTTCATCGTTTATGGAATGAACGAACTGCTGCACTATGCGGCGGATATAGCAGAGTTCGACGTTTTCTGGTGGCGCGATCAATTCAATGGACGGCTGCGAAACTATCCGCATGACGTGGTGGTGGTGGATTATGACCAGTATTCCATGCTGGGGTCGGCCATCCGCGCTCCGAGCAAAATGGGGGGCGAGGCGTCGATGCGGTTCTGCCTGGATGCCATCGAGGCGGCCAACCGAAAGCTCGTGGATGCGGTGGTGACGGGGCCGATCGCCAAGGAGAGCTGGAAACTGGCCGGCTTTCATTTTCCGGGACATACGGAGTTGTTCGCCCACAAGACCGGCTCGCGAAGATATGCAATGATGTTCACGGGTGGGCCGCTGAAAGTGGTGCTGGCGACGGTGCATATGCCGCTCATGGGGCTTTGGGGCAAACTGAATATTGGGGCGGTGTTTCAGCCGATCGAGCTGGTGCATCAGGCACTGGTGGAATGGTTCGATATTCCCAAGCCGCGGATCGCGGTGTGCGGGGTGAACCCCCATGCGAGCGAGCATGGCCAGTTCGGGGATGAGGAGGAGCGGATCATTGAGCCGGCGATTTTGATGGCGAGGGACCAGGGAATCGACGTGACCGGGCCGTATCCATCGGACACGATTTTCCTGAAGGCGCGGGATGGACATTTCGATGCGGTGGTGGCGATGTATCACGATCAGGGCCTGATTCCGGTGAAACTGCTGGCATTCGATCAGGCGGTGAATGTGACGCTGGGGTTGCCGATCATCCGCACGAGTCCGGATCATGGAACGGCGTTCGATATTGTGGGCCGGAACCGGGCACGGCCGGGGAGTATGCGGGCGGCGATTGAGTTGGCGATCGATCTGGCGGTGAAGAAGCATGAGCTGGCGATCAATGCCGCTGTTTCGCGAAGCGATCCCAAGGGGAAATAAACGCCGGTTGACAAGTCGGGCGTGCGTCCAGTACCGTTCCGCAGACCATTTAGGCCAGCCGGGCCAAATGGCGTACAATGACTAATAATATTGTCAGCAAAGCCAAGGCCTACCTCAAAGTCCGTCAAAAAACCGTACGCGACGCGATGAAGAAATTGGAGTTGGACGGTCTACTTCTCACATCGCCCGCTGATCTTGCCTATCTTACCAACTTTACCGGGGACGATTCGATTGGGTTGGTTACGGCTGGGGATTTGCACCTGATTACGGATTTTAGATACAAAGAGCAGGCTGCGATTGAGGCTGGGTGGCTGGAGACGGTGATTCGCGAAGGGAAAATGGATGTGGCGCTGGCCGAGACGATCCTGGCGGCGAAGGTTAAACGCGTGGGGTTTGAGGCGAATCGGGCGACATTTGGACAGATTCATGCCTTGGACAAGGCGATCAAGGACAAGGCCGGCAAAGAAGTGGTGGAGCTGGTGCCGGTCGAGGATGTGCTGGTCAATATCCGCAAGGTGAAGGACGACCATGAGATCGATCTGATCCGCAAGTCGGCTGGGGTTGCGGAGGAGGCGTTCACGGCCATTCGTGATGAGATCAAGGCTGGACAGACGGAAAACTATCTGGCGGGGCTTTTGGTGTTTGAGCTTCGGAGCCGGGGGGCGAGCGATTCGAGCTTTCCGGTGATCGTCGCGGCTGGGGCGAACAGCAGCTTGCCGCATTATCGTCCGACGGATGTTCTGGTGAAGAACGATGAGCCGCTGCTGATTGACTGGGGGGCGATATACGGCGGGTATTGCAGCGATCTGACGCGGACGCTTTTGCTGGGGCGGGCGAGCGCGAAGATGAAGGAGATTTATCAGGTGGTGCTGGCGGCGCAGTTGGCGGCGATCAAGTTTTTGCGGCCGGGTGTGACGACGATGCAGGCGGACCGAATCGCGAGGGATGTCATTGATAAAGCTGGATTTAAGGATCAGTTTGGGCATGGATTGGGACACGGGATTGGCCGGGAGATCCATGAGCTGCCGACGATGCGGCGGACGGGTGGGGAGGAAGAGCTTCGGCCGGGTATGATTGTCACGGTTGAGCCGGGGATTTATCTTCCCGGCGAGGGGGGCGTTCGGATTGAGGATGATGTGCTGATTACACATAGTGGATGCGAGGTTCTGACGACGCTGGACAAGACATTTGAAGGCTGCCACATTGAGTGAGAAAAAACCATCGAAGAAGCAGGGATCGCCGACGCTGCAAGGCGCGGGGCCGATGGATGTTGCGCTTCTGCAAAGCCTGGTGAAGCTGATGCAGGCGAACGATCTGAATATGGTGGAGCTGCGCGATGGGGCGCGGCGCGTGGTGTTGCAGCGGGGTCAGGGGGGTGGGCCGATCGTGAATTCGACTGCGAGTGCTGTACCGATCAGCGGGTCACCCCCCCCGCCGCCGTCGGGAGCGAATGGGCCGGAGGATCCAGCGAACAAACTGCTGGAGATTAAAAGCCCGATGGTGGGCACGTTCTATACCGCGCCCGGTCCGGATGCCAAGGCGTTTGTGACGGTGGGTTCGGAAGTTTCGGAGGAGACGGATGTTTGCGTCATAGAAGCGATGAAGGTGTTCAACAACGTCAAAGCCGACTGCAAGGGGACGATTGCGAAAATCCTGGTGAATAACGGCCAGGCGGTTGAATTCAATCAAGTCCTTTTTCTTGTCAAACCGTGAGCGAGCGCCGGACGCTAAAATTTGCCAACGCGGATGCTGTGGCGGCGGAGGTTGGGCGTTTGCGAAAGGGTTACAATCGATCCGGGGAATGGTCGCTGCCGCAGATTTGCAAGCACCTGGATGTCGCGATGCGTTTTTCGATGAAGCCGCCAAAGGAAAGAAAGCCGCCCAGGAAGGTCGGATTTTTGCAATGGACGCAATTGAGAGTGATTTTGCTGACGGGGCGCATTCCAGCGGGATTTCCAGCGCCCGAGCGGATCATTCCACCGGATGATACGCCGGAATCGGCGATTGATGAGTTTCTGGCGGCGCTGCGGGAATGGGAGAATTTCACGGGTGAATTCAACCCGCATCCGATGCTTGGGCAAATGAGTCATCGGGAAGGCGTGAGGCTTCATTTGATTCATTGTGCGCATCATCTTGGGTTTTTGTCGCCGGCGGGAAAGTAGGATCGAGCCAAATGTTTTCCAAGATTTTGATCGCCAATCGCGGAGAGATCGCGCTGCGGATCATCCGCGCTTGCCGGGAAATGGGGGTACAGTCGGCGGTGGTGTATTCGACGGCGGACAAAGATGCGGCGTATCTGAAGCTGGCGGACCAGGCGATCTGCATCGGGGACGCCCCGCCGGCGGAAAGCTACCTGAATATTCCCCGCATCATCTCGGCGGCGGAAATCGCGGACGTGCAGGCGATTCATCCGGGGTATGGGTTCCTGGCGGAAAATCATCATTTCGCGGAGGTGTGCCGGAGCTGCAAGATCGAATTCATCGGGCCGCCGGTGTCGGCGATGGAGGCGGTGGGAGACAAGGTCGCGTGTAAAAAGCTGGCGAAAAAGGCGAAAGTGCCGACCGTGCCGGGCAGCGATGGGGCCGTCGATGATGAAAAGATGGCGATCAAGCTGGCGGCGCAGATTGGATATCCGGTCATCATCAAAGCGGCGGCGGGCGGCGGCGGGCGGGGAATGCGCGTGGCGCACAATGATGTTTCGCTGCGCGCGGGGCTGAAACAGGCACAGGCCGAGGCGGAAAACGCGTTTAAGGATTCGACCGTCTATATCGAGAAATACGTGGAGTTCGGGCGGCACGTCGAAGTGCAAATCCTGGGCGACAACCAGGGGAATGTCATTCATCTGTGGGAGCGCGATTGCTCAATGCAACGCCGGCATCAGAAGCTGCTGGAAGAGTCGCCCAGCCCGGCACTGAAACAGGAAATCCGCGAGAAACTTTGCGAATCGGCGGTGCGACTGGTGAAGGCGGCCGGGTATGTCAATGCGGGGACCGTCGAATTCCTGGTGGACGCCGACCAGAATTTTTACCTGCTGGAAGTTAACGCGAGAATTCAGGTTGAACATCCGGTCACGGAGCAAATCACCGGGATTGATCTGATCAAGGAACAGATTCGGATCGCGTCGGGGTTGCCGATGAGCGTGAAACAGAAGGATGTCCCGCGGATGGGTCATGCGATCGAGTGCCGGATCAACGCGGAGGACCCGCAGCGGAATTTCGCGCCGTCGCCGGGGGTGATCGAAGAACTGCATCTTCCCGGCGGGCCGGGCGTTCGGATCGACAGCCATGTGTATGCGGGGTATCGCATCCCGCCGAATTATGACAGCATGATCGGCAAGCTGATCGTGCATCGCCCTACCCGGGCGCAGGCGATCGCGACGATGAAGCGGGCGCTGAGCGAGTTTTATGTTTCGCCTGTCAAAACGACGATTCCGCTGCAGATGCAGATCCTGCATAATCAGAGTTTTGCGCGTGGGGAAGTGGATACGGGATTTGTGGAGCGGGAGTTGCTGGGGAGATGAATGTGCCAAGTTCCTCCGCCTTCGCGTTCTTCGCGTCTTCGCGGTAAACCGTATTTGAGACTCGTCCGCGAGTTCGCATGACTCCTCGCTACGCTCGTCGTTATGCGAACACGACGAGGGAAAGTAGAACCGATAGAATGCTTTTTGAACATACAAGGCGCGAAGAACGCGAAGGGGAAGAAGAGCAGCCGCGCTTATGGCGTGTCTTAAGCCACGGTATACTTCTTTGGATGCGATTCCTGACGCCTTCAGAATGCGATGCCTGGGTCTCTAGGCGCGGCGGATTCGAACCTTCGCCGGAATTTCTTTCCATTCATTTGCCTGCTGAATCCGGACGACTTTTGTTCTTGGCGAGGTATTTTGCACATGAGATGACATGTCGCGAGCCGTGCTTGCTGCGCGTGACGAATCCGGATGTTTGGGGGTCGAACAATAACTGGCACCTTTACTATCGGCTCCGGCAGTCGTATAGCGACCGGCTGCTGATCCACGAAGCCCCCGGCCATTTGTTCCTTGATTACGAAGTTGAGGACTTGGCCACTTTTCTTCACGTGGCCATGTTGTTTGGGTGGGATGCAGATTTAAAGCCGGAGGCGCCATATTTTGCAGCTGAGTTAAGCCACGATGGGTTTTTGGACGTGCACTGCGATAGACGTAACTTGGGCCAGTTCGCGGAATTCCAAAAAGTAATCGAAGGCGCAAAACTGACCGCCAAAATGCGAACGTAACTGGGGCGGCTTGTGAGTGACGGGACTACGCTGATGTTGAAGATTAAACCTGAAATCTGGACGAAAAACGGAGGCGAGCGGTTTGTCGTCCTGAGCATGAGCGATTTCGAGAAGGTTCAGGAATTGATCGAAGACGCTGGGTTGTCTCGCATTTTGCGCGATTCCAAGCGACGCAACGCTAATTCGCCCAGCCATAGCCTGGCGCACGTCAGGCGTCGGTTGAAGGTGGCACATCGGCGAGGCGGGCAAGGGAACGCGCCGGGCAAGCCCGGCGACTAAACTAAGATTATTTTAATGTTGATGTCGCGAGCGGCATTGGGGTAAAACTTAGGGGTGGTCAATCATTCATTTTTTGGGAGTTGAACATGACTAAATTAAAAGCGGCGAAAGGCGAGAACGGAAAGGGATTGTTGGAGGGTGGGCGGGCGACGGAGATACAGGCATTTGGAATGATGGTGCCGATGCCGATCGCGCTGGCGGAGAAGGTGCGGCGGGAGAGCGTGGAGAATCTGAACCAGTTGCTCGCGGATACGATGACGCT
>Ga0302326_10026430_pt1 | contig 11732 bp, 7 predicted proteins | sample Palsa_T0_3_FD_202264 | JGI IMG/M metagenome (GOLD analysis project Ga0302326, IMG submission 202264) | Peat permafrost microbial communities from Stordalen Mire near Abisko, Sweden - Palsa_T0_3 | ecosystem: Environmental > Terrestrial > Soil > Palsa > Peat permafrost | place: Sweden: Abisko... | reverse complement strand
GTCTCTTCATCGCGCACGAGCGCGCCGCACGCGCGGTCGTTCGCATACAGGAAGCGCACGGCGCGCGCGTAGTTCGTGACGACGGCGCCCCGATCGAGCGCCGTGCGTGCGATCGCGAGCGCGAGCCGCGCGTCGTCGAACTGGCCGTCGAAGTAGCGCACGCTGCCGTACAAGCCGCGCCGTCGCAGATCCGGCATCCTGCTCAGCGTTGCGAGCGGTCCGAGCGGCCGGCTGAAACCGAAGTTCGAGAACCCCGCGAGCAGATCGTAGGCCGCAAACCCGGCGAAGAACAGCGGCCCTTCATAACAGCGATACGCCGGGCAAATGAATCCGAGTTCGTGCACGACGTGCCGGGCGTTGCGCCGCAAGTTCGCGCGCTCGTGCAGCGACTCGCGCACCAAGCTCAGTTCGCCGTTTTGAAGATAGCGGACGCCGCCGTGCACGAGCTTGGTCGAGCGGCTCGAAGTGGCTTTGGCAAAATCGGACGCCTCGACGAGCGCCGTCTTATAGCCCCGCGCGACCGAATCGAGCGCGGTCCCAAGCCCCGTCGCGCCGCCGCCGATGACGAGCACGTCGAAGTCGTCATCGAGCTGACGAACCAGCGTTTCGCGCTTCACGGTGCGGCAGGCTCCCAGAGCTTCGCGCGTTCGAGGGCGCGATGCCAGCCCGCGAGCAGTCGCGCGCGAACGGCTTCGTCGAGTTGCGGGCGGAAGCGGCGCGCTTCTTGCCACTGCGTCGCGACGTCGGCCGTATCGCGCCACACGCCGGTCCCGATCCCCGCGAGATACGCGGCGCCGAGCGCGGTCGTCTCGGTGACGCGCGGGCGAACCACGTCGACGCCGAGCATGTCGGCTTGGAATTGCATCGTGAGGTCATTGCCCGAGGCGCCGCCGTCGACCCGCAGCTCCGCGAGCCGAATCCCCGCATCGCGCTCCATGGCGCGTACGACGTCGACCGTCTGGAAGGCCATCGCCTCGAGCGCCGCGCGCGCGATGTGCGCTTTCGTGCTGCCGCGCGTCAACCCCAAGATCGCTCCGCGCGCGTACGGATCCCAGTGCGGTGCACCCAGACCCGCAAACGCCGGGACGAAATACACGCCGCCGTTATCGCCGACGGTAGCGGCCAGCTGCTCGACTTCGCTCGAGGAAGCGATGATGCCGAGGCCGTCGCGCAGCCATTGCACCGCGGCCCCCGTCACGAAGATCGAGCCTTCGAGCGCGTAGAACGCTTCGTGCGGCCGCGCGGCGTAGGCGACGGTCGTAATCAGACCGCTCGTGCTGGCGACGACGTCGGATCCGGTGTTGAGGACTAAGAACGAACCCGTCCCGTACGTGTTCTTGGCGATGCCGCGCTCGAACCCGGCTTGCCCGACGAGCGCGGCATGTTGATCGCCCGCGACCCCGGCAATCGGCAGCGCGGCGCCGAGCGTCGCCGGGACCGCCGTACCGAAACTTCCGATCGACGGCAACGCCTGCGGGAGCATCGCGCGCGGGACGCGCAGCGCCGCGAGCAGCGGCTCGCTCCACTCCAACGTCGCCAAATCGAAGAGCAGCGTGCGCGAGGCGTTCGTATAATCGGTCACGTGCGCCGCCCCCTGCGTCAGATTCCAGATCAACCACGTGTCGACCGTGCCGAATGCAAGCTCGCCGCGCTCGGCGCGCGCGCGTGCGCCCGCGACGTTGTCGAGGATCCACGCGATCTTCGTTCCGGAGAAATACGGATCGAGCAGCAGCCCCGTCGTGGCGCGGACCGTCGCTTCGAGTCCTTGCGCTTTGAGCTGCTCGCACAACGGCGCCGTCCGGCGGTCTTGCCACACGATCGCGTTGTGGATCGGTTCGCCGGTCGCGCGATCCCACACCACGGTCGTTTCGCGCTGGTTGGTTATCCCGATTGCCGCCACGTCGCCGGCAGCGATCCCCGCGTTGCGGAGTGCACCGCGCGCCGTTTCGAGCTGCGAGCGCCAGATGTCGCCCGGGTCGTGCTCGACCCACCCGGGCTGCGGAAAGTGCTGCGGGAACTCGCGTTGATCGAATCCGGCGATCGTCCCGCGCTCGTCAAACACGATCGCGCGCGAGCTCGTCGTCCCCTGATCGAGCGCCAGCACGTACGCCATCTAGGCGGCCGAGGTTTCTCCCGCAAGCAAGCGAGATTTCTCGTCCTGCTGCAGCTGGGCGACGATGCGTCCCAAATGGCCGTCCATCACGCTTTCGATCGCGCCGAAGTTCTCGTTGATGCGGTGGTCCGTGATCCGGTCCTGCGGAAAATTATAGGTCCGTATCTTCTCGCTGCGGTCGCCCGTACCGACTTGACTGCGGCGCAGGCTGCCCACCGCTTCCTCCGCTTCGCGCCGCTTGCGATCGGCGAGCACGCTGCGCAACATCCCCATCGCGCGTTCGCGGTTCTGCAGCTGCGAACGTTCTTCGCTGCACTGCACGATAACGCCCGAGGGCACGTGCGTGATGCGAATCGCCGACTCGGTTTTGTTGACGTGCTGACCGCCTGCGCCCGATGCCTTGTAGGTGTCGATCTGCAGGTCGCGCGGATTGATCTCGACGCCCGCATCCGATTCCTCGACCTCCGGCAAAACGGCCACGGTCGCGGTGCTCGTATGCACGCGGCCCTGCGACTCGGTGACGGGAACGCGCTGCACGCGATGCACGCCGCTTTCGTACTTGAAGAAGCGGTACGGCTCGCCCGTCCGAATCCCGAGCACGATTTCTTTGACGCCGCCCGCATCGCTCTCGCTCTGCGAGAGGACCTCGGTCTTCATCCCAAGCGACTCCGCGTAACGCGCGTACATCCGCGCGAGTTCGGCCGCGAACAGGCTCGCCTCATCGCCGCCTGCGCCCGCGCGAATCTCGACGAACACGTCCTTGCCGTCGTTCGGATCCCGCGGCAGCATCAGCTCCGTCAGGCTCGCTTCGAGCTCGCGACGCCGCTCGCGCAGCGTCTTGGCCTCCTCTTCGGCGAGGTCGTGTAACTCGGGATCGCTCTTGTCGGCGAGCAACGCTTCGTTATCGGCGATGTCGGCCAGCAACTTCTTGTACGCGCGATACGCGTTGACGGTCTCTTCGTTCGCCGCCCGCTCTTTCACCAGCGCCGTAAAGCGCGCCTGATCGAACGTCTCCCCGGGATTGGCAAGCTCCGCTTCAATCTCATCAAAGCGTTTCGACAGCGTCTCTAATCGATCGAGCTTGAACATTTAGATCGGGGCGGTTAACCCCCCGATGCCCCCCTTCGCCGCACTCGCGGCTCATCTCCACAGATGGGCCTTGGGCGCGGTTGTCGTTAGCGAGAATTGAAAAGGACGAGCCGCAGTAGTTGCAGCTCGTCCTTGGATTCGTGCGGGTTCGCTACGCCTCGGCGGCCTGTGCCTCTGCCTTCAAACGCTGGCGTTCGGTGGCTTCTGCCTTCTTCTTCTCGGCGGCCGCCATGCGCTGGTTGAACTTGTCAACGCGGCCGGCCGTATCGATGAACTTCTGCTGGCCCGTGAACAACGGGTGACAAGCCGAGCAGATCTCGACCGAGATTTCCTTGAGGGTCGAGCCGGTGGTAAATGTATGCCCGCACGCGCAGTGGACGCGCGCTTCGGGATGCCAATTGGGGTGGATCTTCTGTTTCACAGCCCAAACATTATACCAGCCCCCGCAAGAGGAACCCCCGCCGGCCCGGGGGCTCCAAAGCGGTTCTCGCGGCTTGTCCGCGCGCAGCGGGGCCCGGGAGTCCGGGCCCGGGGGGGATCGGGGGCCTTCGCCCCCCCGATCTTCAACGCGGGCCTTCGCCGCCCCGATTTTCAACGCGGCCCCGATGTTAATTGAGCGCGAGGACGTTGGTGATGAGGCTGTTCGCATAAGGGACGCCGATGCCGGTGACCAGATCGTAGCCCGTGCCGGCGTTGAAGCCCGGGTCTTGGCCGTTGCCGTTGCTGTTGGGGAGCGAGTTGTTGCCGAAGAGCACGTCGTAGAAGGTGGCCGAGTACAGCGCCTGGCTCTGGTAGATCTCGTAGAGGTAGGTGCCGGGATTGCCGAGCCGATACGGGGTGCTGCCCGAACCGTGCGACGAGCACGCCGCCGACTGTTTGCAGGCCTGGAGCACCAGCGCCCACATCGCGGCCATCTCGGGGGTAGCGACGCTCGTGCCGCCGATCGCACCCACGAGCCGTCCGCCGAGGCTCGGCGCCGCATCCGCAACGACGGCGACGCCCGTGTTCGTGTCTGCGTCGAGCGCGACGTCCGGCTGGGTGCGGAATCCGCCGCCGCACAGTGAGGTTACCGAGGTGATGCTCGAGGCGTAGGCCGGTTCGCTGAAATAGACCGAACAGCCGCCGCCCGAGCCGCCGGGCGTCGTGCCCGCAATCTGCGTTGCCTGGCCCCAACCCGTGATCGGTCCGAGAAGCCGCCCCGCGTCGTCGAGGGGGGTGTTGACGCCGCCGATGCTCGTCACGCTTGGGTCGGTCGCGGGATAATTGACGCACGGCGAGTCATAAAGGGCCAGGTCGCCGCCGGCCAAGCACGACTCGGCGCCGTTGTCGCCCGATGCCGCGAAGACCGCGATGCCCTCACTCACGAGCGATGCGTATTCGACCGGGCCGAAGTTGTTGCTCGCCGATTCCTCTCCCGGAGCGCCCGCGTTGCAGCCGTTGCTCGTGGAGGGCGGACTGCATTGGAAGTAGCCGGGGGAACCGTCTTGGCTGTCGACCTCGTCCTCGCCGAAGCTCATCGAAATGACGTCCGATTCATTGTCGCTGATGGCTTGCTGCGTCTCGTCGTCCGAAAGTGCGAGTCCGAGTTCTTGCGACGGCGGGTTTGCGCTATTGCACGGTCCGAAGCATTCCATCGGGTTGTACGCGATGTAAAAGTTGACCGTCGCGTCGGGCGCGAGCCCCGAGGCTTGTTCCGTGTCGAGCTGCGATTCGAGGTCTTCCGGATTGCAGGTCGTGAAGTCCGTGACCGCTGACGTGTCGCCCAGCGACGCACCCTGCGCCTCGCACGCGGAGCTTCCCGGATTGGTCACGGGCGGGGGCGTTGCAAGGCCGGTCGAGTACTCGTTGCCCGCACCGCCCGCCGTGTTGCCGGTGGAAACGTTCATCGTATCGACGTCCTGGACGACTTTGCCGGTGCCCGAAACCCCGAAGAGCGTCCGGTATTCGGTCGCGTCGCCGCCCGCGATTCGCGGATCGCCGTCGGTGATCGGTCCCGTGCCGATGATGCCGATCGTGATGCCGTCGCCCTTAAAGCCCGCGGCATAGGCGCCCGTGTAGTCGAACGCGTTTGCGATCTGCTGCGGCGAGTAGCCCTCGACGAACGAACTCGACGCGCGCAACTGAAGGTAGCGGCGCGACTTGATGCGGTAACCGATCGCGTTGCCGATCCCGGCGATGTGCAGCGCCGCCGGCGGACGAATCGCGGCGATCGGTGCGACGAACGTCTGGCCCTTCTTCGTGTAGACGCCGAATTCGGTCCCGAGCGCCCGTTCGATATTCGTTTGCGATCCGACCGCTCGAACGATTTGCCGCTGCGCGTACGACTTCGTCGCGATGCCGTTTGCGTGGAGATAGTTCACGACGCCCGTGTAATCGCTGGGCGATGCGCCGAAGCGGTCGGCGAGCTCGCCCGGGGTCAGCCAATGGCGAAAGAGCGGGTTCTTCGGATCGTTTGCGTTCTTCGCATACTGCAACAGCCCCGGCACGTCGCGCATCGTCACCAGCACGTCGAGCCCGAGCGAATTCACCTTCGCGCGTTTGATGTAGGTGGCACCGGCGAGCAATCCCGCGCCGTAGTTCACGGAGGCGGTCGCCCCCGGAGCCGTCGTCGTTCTCGGGGCCGCGACCGGCGCGACGGAGGGCGAACTGCCGCCGCTGCAGGCAGCCGTCGCGACGGCGGCGGCGACGGCTGCAAGCCGCAAACTGAGACGAAGTGTGGCGTTCATCGGTGCGTTCCCGCGAAGCGGAGGGTGCGAAGACGTCGAAGGGCGCGATCGCGGCGATCGAGGCGCCGGCGCTCGAGTGCGGCGAGGAACGACGTGCGCGCGATCGCCACGCGGCCCGATGTCGACTCGAGCCCTCGCGCATTGCGGACGTGCGAGGCGCCGGAGACGCTCGTCGAGGTCAACCCGATCGTCGACGTCGTCGTGACGACGTCGAGCGGCGAGTTGCCTCCGGAGAACGATATGCCCAGCGGCGCTTCGTTGCCCTGGCCGCTGTAGTCGTAGTACTCATAGGTCGTATCGTTCAACGTTACGCAGACGTCGTAGCCGCCGATCACGTAGGTGATCTGGTCGAAGTAGTCGATCGTCCCGAGGATCGTGTCCACGCGCGTCGATTTTTGCTCCACGCCGTTCCCCAGCGCTCCGAACTGCGCCGGAACGTTGCAGGCCGCCGGAAGCGTGATCGCTCCGTCGTCGACATCCGTTTCCGAATAAAGCGACAGCGGTAGCGGATACCACGTGTTCACCGTGTAGGTTTGAGAGTTGGACCCTTGCGTCGCCGTGATCGTGATGGTGCCGCCGGAGCCCGCCGAGTACGTGATGTTCACGTTGGGTGGGGAGATCGGAGTGATCGGCAGATTGTAGGTTCCCGATCCGTCCGAATTCTCGGTAATCGTCGCCGTCAGCGGGGAGGGGGACGGCGTGAACTGCGAGCTCTGCGGATAGAGGTCGTTCTCGGTATACGTTCCGTTCGCGGCGTAGGTCCGGTTCGAGGTGAACCCGTCGCTCTCGCTCTCGGCAATCGTCGCAGCTTCCGTGTTGGTCCACGTTTGCTTCGCCGTCTCGGGCAGCACGTCGATGAGGCCGTTGAAACCGCCGCTGAAGCCGACGTTGCTGAGCGTATCGCTAATGTCTTCCCCCTCGGAATTTGACGACGTGAAACCGTAGGTATAGAAACCGGTCTGCCCGCCGCCGAGACCGCTCGAGGCATAGAACGCGTCGGTCGTACTCGTCGTCGTCTTCGCGGGCGACGTCTGCGTGTCGGTCTCGCTCGTTCGCAAATCGAACGGCGTCGCTCCATCAAACGGCGCCATACCTTCGTCGGTCACCGTTTGCGCGATTGCGTACGCCACGGTCGCGGCCGGATTCGGCGTCTGTCCGCGATAGACGAGCGTCTCGAGATAATTCCCGGCGTATGCGAACGTATCGCCGTTATTGAGCGGGCGAGACGTCACCCCGATCGCCGTTCCGGTCGGTCCCGGCGTGGGTGCGGCGGTCGGCGATACGGGAACCGGCGTCTGAAACGGCGACGACGTCGCAGTCGCGCTTTGCGTCGCCGTCGGAATAGCAGTTGGGGTTGCGGTCGCGCTGCTCGTCTGCGTCGGAGCGACGGTCGGCATCGAATTGTGCGAGCCACCACCGCCGCCTCCGCCGCAGCCGATCAGCACGGCGGAAACCCCGCCGAGCAATGCGAAAAACGCTCGGTTCCCAAGTCTCATAGCTCGCGCGTTGCGTCGAAAGGCCCGACATTCCTACTCAATCATCCGTCACTTCCTAAGCTTCCGATGCGGTTGACGCCAGCGCTGCGGGGCGAGGGAAGCACCTTCATCGTCGCGCTCGCGGCTTTCGTGGCCGTCAACCTGCTGTTGTTCGCGACGCCGTTCTATCGCAGCCTCGTCGAGCCGAATTCGACGACGGGCAGCTTCGATCGGATCCTTGCGGCGACGTCGGCGCGGGCGAGCGATCCACGCAGCGACGTGCTCGTGCTCGGCGACTCGCGCATCTACAACGGGTTCGACGTCGCGACCGCCGAGCGCGCCGCGCCCGGCTTGCATTTCCTCAACGCCGCGGTTCCGGGTACGACACCGCGCTGCTGGACCGTCTTCGATCGCGCCGCCGATCCGGCGGCCACGCGCTTTCGCGCGGTCGTCATTCCGGTCGACACGTATGCGGATGACGACAGCGCAATCGGCAGCGTCGACGGCGACGACCATTACTTCGATTTGCGTTACGTCGTCTTCACGGCGACGCTCCCCGAAATCGCGCGCATCGCAAAGAGCTTTCCTGAGGTGGGCCGGCGCAGCAACGCATTCTTCGATCTGCTGCTGCGCGGGCCGCTGGTGCGCGAGGACGTTCAGAACTTCGCGGTCGATCCGCAAGCCCGCCTCGCCGCGCTCGGCGCGCTGCGCGGTGAAGACATCTTGACGACGCCCCGGCTGCGCGACGGAAGCCTCGAAGGTTTGCAGGTGGACTTCGCTCGGAACACGCTGATCGAGCCGTCGACCTTTCCCGCCATCGAAGTTCCCACGCTCGAACGCCAAGTGCTCTACGTCGGCCAACCGAGCGCGGCGTATGCCGTCTATCGTCGCGAATGGCTGGGACCGATCGTCCGGCGCTACCGCGCGACGGGAACGCCCGTGATTTTCGTGCGCATTCCGACCCGCCCGGTGCACCGCACGCTGCCCGGGCCGCCGAGCGGCACGATCGCAGAGTTCGCGCGCGCGGGCGCGCACGTCGTACCCCAGGCGCCGTACGTCGCGCTCGAACGGCCCGAACTCTTTGCGGACGGCGATCACCTCAACCGCGAGGGCGCGTATGCCTTCAGCGCGCAGCTCGGCGCCGACGTCGCGCGCGCGATTCGCGAGAAGACCGGCACGCCGGCGGCGCAGCGCGACGCGCCTGCGCGGCCCCGCGTCGTGCTCGCCGGCTTCGGCTTCGGCCTCGCGCGGCTGCTCGCGATCGGCACGCCGATGCGCTTTCAGTCCTTCGAATTCGCGGTGTTCTTCAGCTTGATCGTCGTCGTGTTCTACGCGCTGCCGAACGCGTCGTCGCGCCGCACGTTGCTCTTGCTCGCGAGCTGGTACTTCTACGCGCGCTGGAACGCGTCGTATCTCGCGGTGCTGCTCGCGCTCAGCGTCACGGACTATCTTTTCGGTCTCGGCATCGAACGCACGCAGGGCGTTCCACGCCGCGCTATGCTGTCGGCAGGCATCACGGCGAACGTTGCGTTCCTGGGGACCGTGAAGTACGCAGATTTCCTCACCGGTTCGCTCGCGCATCTCCTCGGGCTCCCAAACGACCCGTGGACGCTCGATCTGCTCGTACCGGTCGGCATCAGCTTCCACACGTTCCAAAGCATCTCGTACCTGGTCGACATTTCGCGCGGCAAGACGCGTGCGGTCCACAACTTTTTCGACTACGCGCTATACATCGCGTTCTTCCCGCAGCTGCTCGCGGGCCCGATCGTGCGCGCGGCGCGCTTCTTCGGCGAGCTCTTCAAGTGGCATCCGCCGTTGCCCGATCAGATCGTGCTCGGGGTCTACGAGATCGTCCTCGGGCTGCTCAAGAAGAGCGCGATCGCCGACCGCTTCGCGCCGGCCGCCGACGCGTACTTCGGCGCGATCGCAGCGCATCCGGGCGCACCCGCAGCGTGGAGCGGCGCGTTCGCGTTTGCGATGCAGATCTATTTCGACTTCTCCGGCTACAGCGACATTGCGATCGGCTGCGCGCGCGTGCTCGGATTCGATTTTCCGCAGAACTTCCGGCGGCCGTATCTGGCATGGAGCGTCACGGACTTTTGGCGCCGCTGGCACATGACGCTGTCCTCGTGGCTGCGCGACTACCTCTATATTCCGTTCGGCGGCAATCGCCACGGCAAGCTCGCGACCTACCGGAACCTGATCCTGACCATGCTGATCGGCGGGCTCTGGCACGGTGCGAACTGGACCTTCGTCGCCTGGGGTGGTTACTACGGGGTTGCGCTCGCGATCGAACGGGCGCTCGGGATCGCGCGCTCGCGCGAGGCTCAACCCCCTGCGGGCCTGCGCCGCATTGCGGCGACGCTCGCGACGTTTACGATCGTCTTGGCGGGCTGGGTGCTCTTTCGCGCGCAGACGTTTTCGGACACGCTCGCCGCGTTCGTCGCGATGGTCTCGGGTGGCGCCGGCCCCGCGTTGCTGGACGGCTCGAGCCTGGTGCTGGCGGCGCTCGCGATCGGTATCGAAATCGCCGTCGAAGCCGGCGTGGGCGCGCGCCGGGCGGCGCCGCCCGTCCTGCGAGGGCTGGTGCTCGCAGGACTCGCGCTCGCGCTCGAATTGGGGAGCTACCCTGGCGCAGCCGCGGAGTTCGTATATTTCAAGTTCTGAGCGAGCAGCGCAAAGAAACTCGGGAACCCGGCGCGAACGCGCTGCGTTGGCCATTTTTACCCCGGTGACATCGGGGCGGCAAAGCCCCCGATTTCCCCCAAGTGAGGCTCATTGAAGCACGTTCGTCATCCGCGCCCGATCGTACCGATCGCCGCAGCCGCCGCAATCGGCATCGCCGCGTCGTTCGGCGCCTCGTCGGGCGACCGCGCCTGGGCTCAGGTTCCGCCCGGCCCCGCCGGCGTCTCCACGCCGGCGCCGACCTACGCGCCCCTGGCGCCGACGGCCGCGCCCTTCAGTGTACCGAGCCCAAGCCCATCCCCGGGCGGCCGCAGGCACCACCGCGGAGGGGCGACGCCGTCGTCCTCGGCCACGCCCGAACCGACCGCGACCCCAACGTCGCCCGCCTTTGCGACGCTCGACGGGACGTGGGAGCTTCAGCTGCAGTTCATCGACCGCACCGAGTATTCGTATCTGGTCATCTCGCAGAAGCCTGACGGGACGATCTCGGGCGTGTGGCGGGTCGGCAAAAACCAGTTCCCGTTCGAAGGAACCTACGACGGCCGCCTGATTCGCATGCTCGTCAAAGAGACGCAGGGCAACGTGACGATGAGCGGTTACGTCGAGGGTGCCTCCGACATCGTCGGCATCGTCGATCTCGCAAACGGCACGGCGGCGCCGACGGCGTTCACGGCCGAACATCGCGCACCCAGCCACGGAAGCCTCCTCAAAAAGACGATCTAAGCAGCGGCGCCGAAAGGCACCCGGCCATGGCAGATCACGTCTTCGGGTTCCGGACGCGCGCGTTGCACGCCGGAACCCCGCCCGACCCCGCTACCGGTGCGCGTGCGCTGCCGGTCTACTTATCGTCGAGCTTCGTTTTCGACTCGACCGAGCACGCGGCCGAACTGTTCGCGCTGCGCACGTACGGGAACATCTACAGCCGCATCGGAAACCCGACGGTCGCCGCGTTCGAAGAACGGATCGCGAGCCTGGAAGGCGGCCTCGGAGCGGTCGCGTTCGGCAGCGGTCTCGCCGCGCAGCTGAGCACGGTGCTCGCGCTCGCGCAGTCGGGCGACCACATCGTCGCGACGGCCTCGCTCTACGGCGGCACCGTCACGCAATTTACGGTGACGCTGAAACGCATGGGCATCGCGTGCACGCTCGTGCCGCCGAACACCGATGCGGTGGCGGCGGCGATCGGGCCGCAGACGAAGCTCGTCTTCACCGAGACGATCGGCAACCCGGACGGCAACGTGGCGGACATCGAAGCCCTGGCCGCGGCCGCGCACGCGCGCGGCGTCCCGCTGGTCGTCGACAACACCTTCGCGACGCCGGTACTGTGCCGGCCGCTCGAATGGGGCGCCGACATCGTCACGCATTCGGCCACGAAGTTCTTGGGCGGCCACGGCACCGTGATCGCGGGCGTCGTCGTCGAAAAGGGCACGTTCCCGTGGGGCGCGGGCAAGCATCCGCTGCTGTCGCAACCGAGCCCCGGCTATCACGACATGAACTTCGCCGAAACGTTCGGCGAGTACGCGTTCCTGATGCGGCTGCGCACCGAGGTCTTGCGCGACGTGGGTGCCGCGCTGTCGCCGATGAACGCGTTTCTCGTGATGCAGGGTATCGAGACGCTCGCGCTGCGTATGCCCGCACACGTTGCAA
>Ga0302326_10026429_pt1 | contig 11732 bp, 10 predicted proteins | sample Palsa_T0_3_FD_202264 | JGI IMG/M metagenome (GOLD analysis project Ga0302326, IMG submission 202264) | Peat permafrost microbial communities from Stordalen Mire near Abisko, Sweden - Palsa_T0_3 | ecosystem: Environmental > Terrestrial > Soil > Palsa > Peat permafrost | place: Sweden: Abisko... | reverse complement strand
CAGGTTGCCGCTTATTGCGCGGGTTTCTCCTCGGCTTTCTTGCGTTCCGCGGCGGGAGCGGTGCGCGCCACCTTCCAGAAAGGATCGGCTGCCATCAGTTCCGGGCCCACGTAGCTCATGCGGGGATTGATGACGAACAGGTTGGTTTGGACGGACTCGATCGCGGAGGCGGAAAGATCGCTGAGTTTCTTCGTGCCGTCGTCGCCCAGAGCCGCGTAAAACTTGGGGTCGCCGGCCATGCTTTGATCGATCTCCGCGGCGGACTTCAGCGTGCGAATCACCACGGCGGCATTCACGCCGCCATACACGCGGTCGTACATGGTCCAGTGCTCTTCCGGCTTGGCTTTGGCCAGGGCGGGTTTGACGAGTTTGACGATGGCGTCCCAGTCCGCTTCGTGGCCGGGCTTGATGGTGAACACTTCGATTTCAAAGAGACGAACGCCGACCAGATTTCCGGTTTCGTTGCTTTGTTCCTGGTTGAACAGGTACGTGGAGGATTCATAGGTCTGCAGCAGGTCGCCGTCAACGGCGGCGGCGCGGTCGAGAGCCGCGGAGAGGGTGGCGTTGGCCTCCTCCGCGCGATGGGTCTTCTCCCAGTCCGCGAAGGAGCTGGCTCCGCTGAGGAACAGGGTGCGGCTGGGGCCGCTGAGCGAATCGAGCGCGACATAGTAGTCGGTGGATTTCGCGGCGGCCATGGCGCGGACGAAAGCGCTTTCGCTGCGTTCGTGGGCCGAGCCGCTCTTGCCGGGTTTCAAAACTTCGCGAACGACGGTGAGAATCTTGGGCGGCGGCAATAGTGCGGATTGATCCTGCGCCGCGGTGACGCTGGCCGTTCCCAAGCACAGAGCTAGCACGAGCAAGATGCCATAGATTTTTTTCATAAGTGCCGACCTCTTCGGCAGTGGGTTGTGGGTGAAGTGGGCTTGAAGTGATGGACGGTTGGTAGAAGCGACCCCGCGCGAAAGTTACGGCGTGGGTGACATTGCGCGGAGAGTAGCGAAGCGGCGAATCGAAGTCAAGCGCGTGCAACCGGCCGATCCAGCCCGTTTGGGGCGGCCAGCGACCCGCCCCCGAGGACGCCGGCGCATGTTTCTGGAACTTTTGGGGGCGCTGAACGGAACTCTTTGTAGCAACTGAGGAAAGTTGAACACGGGAGAATCGATGATGGGAATTTACTCGAAAGCTGCTTTTGCGGTGCTGGCCGTAACGCTGAGTTGCTCGCCGCTGCTGGCGCAGGGTGGGCCACAGGATGCGCCCGCCGATCAGCAAGGCGCGCGTGATGGATTCGGGCCGCGCGGGCCGATGGGACCGGGCGGGGACCAAGGCGGATGGGGCCACAAGCGTGGCGGCTTCGGCCGAGGCGGGCGCATGGGCGGGCGGGAATTTGGCCTCTCGCGCCTCTTGAGCGACCCAGCCATCCGGCAACAGGTCGGGATCACGGACGAGCAATTCGCGACGATGCGCAAGCAGGAGTCCGACTTCCGCAAGGCGGAGATTCGCAACCGGGCGGACGTCGAGGTGAAGCGGATTGACTTGAAGGATCTGCTCGAGGCCGACAAACCGGATCGCGCGGCGGTCGACGCGAAGCTGCAGGAAGTGAGCGCCGCGCAATTGGTGATGGAGAAATCCTCGATCGATTTCCGGCTGACCATGCGCGAGGCGATTACTCCGGCGCAGCGCGAGAAGCTGCGGCAATTGATGCGCGACCGCTGGCAGCGCGAGGGCGGCCGCGACCGCCAGGGACCGGGAGCGCAAGGCCCGGGACGCAAGGGCCAGCGCGGTCCGGGTCCGGCGGCTGGTGCGCCGCCTCCGCCGCCAGCAACCGACTAGGCAGGGAAAATCGGAGCAGTGCAAAGGGGCGGGTTCCTGGACCCGCCCCTTTTTTTGTTTTTATTTTTTTTGGGCACCACGCTTCGGTTGTTGACGGAAAATTCGCCCGCCTGAAGGCGGCCGCTACAAAACCCTAGAGCCTGGGGTGCGCGTTTGCGGATTCTTCGTTGCGGCGGCGGATGCTTTACCACAGAGGTTATGAACCGATTGCTAAATTGGGTTGAACCCTGCTATTGCTTCTCGGCCTGGGGTGAATTACAACTGCTGCCGGATGAGGCTGGCGGACACCACGCGCTGCGCGGAACCTGAATCGGATGCAAACCTGGGCCGCCGGGCGAGTCGGCAACGCTGCCGGCTTCCCTTCTGGTGCGCGGCGATTGCGGCGCTGCTCGCGCTGGCGCTGGCGACGCCGGTGCTCGCGGACACAATTTCCGGCACGGTGAAGGACCAATCCGGCGCGGTAGTCGCGGGAGCGCGGATCGAAATTACGGGCGGCGACCTGGCGCAGCCCGTGGTGCTCAGGTCCGACGATGCGGGCAAATTCGCCGCGCCCAACCTGCATCCCGGGAAATATTCGGTGCGGGTCACCAAGCAGGGCTTTGACGAACTCGTCGCCGCGGTGGACCTGCACGGCAGCGCCGACCTGCCGTTGAGCCTGACGATCGCCACGGTGGAAACCAGCGTCACCGTCACAGAAAAGAGCAGCACCTACGCGAACTCCGATCCGGTTTACCGCCAGCTTCGCGACGTGGGCCTGGGCGAGACCTTCCGCTGCGAGAATTTCACGCTCACCGAGGACGTCGGAACATTCGAATTGAAATCCGGAACGATCACGTTTCTTGGCGTGGTGAACCGGTTCGAGACCGGCGCGATTTTTATCGGGCAGGGGCGTTTCACGTTGAAGCCGGTCGTGGGGCTCGATGCGCGCGAGATGGTGCGGCGCAGCGGCAGCCCGACCGTCGAAGAGGATTTGACGGAGGTGGTCTTTCGCTTCAGCGGCGTGCATTACCCGGAATTCAGCGGGGCCCTGGGCGCAAAAACGGATACGCCGCCCGAAGCCGTAGACGCATTTCAACGCTGGAAGGAGCGGATGCGGCATCGCCACGAGATCCCGCAGGGTTTCACACAGGGCCTGCTGGAGGGCGACACGATCGATAACGTCGATGCCGACGTGCTCGCGGCGATTTACAATCCCAAACATCCTCCGTTCTTCAACGCCTACATGCACGGCACGCCGCATAGGGATTTGCGGTTTTTCATACGCGCGCGGGTGGGCGCGGTTCCGCAACTGGATACGTCCGAGGAAGTGGCGCTCATCAATTGCGACGGCGAGGCGATGGACGATGGCGTGTGGTACTCGCAGCATTTGATCACCGAGATCAAGGCGCGCACCGCCAATTCGCGCGAGGATAAGCGGTTCTTCGCCACGGAGCACGACAGCATCGAAACCGTGATCGGGAAGAACGATCACCTGCAAAGCCGCGCCACGATCAGCTTCGAGCCGCTGGTGGCGGGCGAACGCGTCTTGAAATTTGGCCTGCTGCCGAATTTGCGGGTGACGCGCGTGACCGATCAGAACGGGCACGACCTCTATTTCATTCAGGAAAGCCGGAAGGAAGACGGTTCGTTCTACGCGATCCTGGACGAAGCCGCACCGCTGGGCCAGGAACATTCGATCAGCGTGGAGTACGCGGGCGACAAGGTTCTCGAGAGCGCGGGCGATGGCAGCTATTACGTCGGCTCACGCCTGTCGTGGTATCCGAACTTGAACGGCTTCAGCGAGAAGTCACTATTCGATCTGACGTTCAAGGTTCCGCCGTCGAACGTGATCATCAGCGTCGGCAAGCTGGAAGGGGAATCCACGGAAGCGGGTTTTGCGGTATCGCACTGGGTCACGCCGCAGCCGGTAGCGGTGGCGGGTTTTAATTACGGCCAGTACAAGAAGATCGATTTCCCGGACACGATCACGCACTACGAGATTTCGGGATATTACTTGACCGAATTGCCGAGCAGCCTGCAGCACTACCGGGACAGCGCTTTCCTGGGCGCCATGTCGCCCAGCGCGATGACCAAATATGCGCTGGATCAGACGCGCGCGCAGATGCAGTTGTGCACGATTTTTTTCGGGCGCGGGCCGTACGACAACATCTCCATCACCGAGCAGCCGAATTTCAATTTCGGCCAGTCGTGGCCCACGCTGGTGTACCTGCCGATTTCGGCGTACATCGATTCGACGCAACGCTGGCTGCTTTTCGGGCACATCGATACGAAGTTCAACGGATTCGTGCAGGAAGTGACGCCGCACGAGGTGGCGCACCAGTGGTTCGGGCACGGCGTGGTGTGGGCTTCGTATCACGATGTGTGGCTTTCGGAGGGATTCGCGGAATTTGCCGCGGGGCTATTCCTGCAGCAGGCGGTGGGGCCGAAATGGCAGAAGGATTACATCGATTTCTGGGAGCGCCAGCGGGTGCGGGTTCTCGAAAAGAATAATTACGGAGTCGCGCCGAACGATGCCGGGCCGCTGTGGATGGGACTGCGGCTGATTTCTCCGCGGACCCCGCAGGCGTATCAGGGGGTGATTTATTCCAAAGGCGCGTACGTGCTGTCCATGCTGCGGTCGATCCTGTACGACGATCATGGGGCGGCGGGCCATCACGAGCAGGCGTTCATGGACATGATGCACGACTTCATGGAGACGCATCGCGATGCGCCGGCCTCGACGGAATCGTTCAAGGCCGTGGCCGAAAAACATATGACCAAGGAGCTGGACCTGCAGAGGAATGGGCGCCTGGATTGGTTCTTCAACGAGTGGGTGTATGGCACGGAAGTGCCGCGCTACGATTTCAAATACGAGGCCAGCGCGGGCGAGGGCGGGAAGACTAAAATCCGCGCGGTAATCACGCAGAGCGAAGTGGACGACAATTTCGCGATGTTCGTTCCGGTTTTCGCGGATTTTGGAAGCGGGATGCTGCGGCTGGGGCAGGTGGTGATGGTTGGAAATTCCACGCGAACGGTGGATTTCATTTTGGACGCCAAACCAAAGAAAGTCGCGCTGAACGCGTATAAGGAAATTCTGGAGCGTTGATGGCGGCTTACTGGGCACGCACCAGTCGGCGCGTTGCGAGATGCTCGCCCTTCAAAGGAATCCGCGGACCGCGACCACCTGCCCGCTTTGAGCTGTGCTAGTGTGCCACGTACTCCTCAGTAAATTGTTCCCTTGCGGCGGCCTGGCGGTGGGCCTATATTTTGCTCATGCAGTTGCCCGCGAGTAGCCGCCCACTGTTTCTGAGCCTGTTTGCTCTGTGTTTTTGCGCAGCGCTGGTGGATGCGCAATCGGCTCCGAGTCCAAATTCTTGCTGTCCGTGCGGCGCGAGCGACAAGCCAGGCAGCAGACAGGTTTCTCCCAAAATAATCATCTCCGACGTGGCATTCGAAGGAACGATTCATCTACCGGACTCCGGCTTGCAGCAAGTCGTGGGCTCGCTGAAGCAGAGAGAGTTCGAAGGCAATTCCAATTGGCTCGAAGAAATTGAAGGGCTGCTGCGAAGCCCCTGGATGGACGAGGGTTACTTCAAGGTCGAGATCATCGCGCAGGCGCTACCTCTTGACGGCAACGGCACCTATCAGCGTTATGCGATCAAAGCTCGGGCGGACGAGGGCCCTCAATATCGCCTAGGACGCATCGAATTTCGAGCAGATTCGAAATCCAATCCTAACCGTTATAAGAACAACGATGGAGTCACAGTTTACCGGCGGGAAACGTCTGATGACGGCGGTCCATTGACGGTGACCCTAACAGATCCTCCTGTTTTCTCAGCGGAAGAATTGCGGAATCTTATTCCCTTGCAGGATGGAGATATTCTCAGCGCCGAAAAAATCAGAGACGGCCTCGCGGCCCTAGGCCAACTGTATGGCGAGCACGGCTACATCGATTTCGTCGCCGCCCCGCTGACCGACATCGACGATGAACATCAGATCGTCTCGCTCACCATTGATCTCATCGAGGACAAACAATTCCGCATAGGAAAAATTGAAGTTTCCGGTTTGGATGCCAGGCTTCAAAACGCCTTAGCGTGGAACATAAAGCCGGGAGACGTCTTTGATAACCGGATGTTTGAAAAGTTCTTCGAGACGAACCAGTCCGTTTTGCCCCCCGGAGCTTCCATGTCTAAGAATTCGCGACTCAACCGCAGCATGGGAAATGGCACCGTCGATGTAGTTTTCAACTTCTCGCCTTGCCCGAGCCAGTAGCCGGCCTTGGAAGATTCATTCTCGATTGCTGGTTTCGATCGGCGGCTCAGCACGCGGATTGAAATCAGAGTGAAGCTGGGCCGCGCTCGGTTCGACAATGCAATTCGTAGCGCGCCGCGCTAAAGAAATGTGTGGCACTATGCCGGGCTCGACTGATGATGATCCTAATTGGTGGCCCTTACCGTTCCGGCACGAATGACGATGCGGATTTAATCCGCAAAAACGTGCGGGAGATGGAATCGTACGCGCTGCCGATCTTCCGGTCGGGACGCGTGCCCATTCTCGGGGAGTGGCTGGCGCTGCCGCTGGCGGAGCTCGCCGGATCCCGGAAGATTGGCGACGAGGCTTTCAACGAAGTTTTTCATCCGATCGCGGTTCGACTGCTCGAAAAGTGCGATGCGGTGCTGCGCATCGGAGGGCCGTCGGCTGGCGCAGACGAGATGGTCCGGGTGGGCGGAGCCTGGGATTGGAAGATCTACGGCAGCCTGGCGGAGATTCCGAAAAAAATTGAGAGCTAGTTGCCGGCGGCTGCGTCGGCGGGGCAATACTACAAAAATACTACGGCGCTTGGAACGGAAGGGCGCGCAGTGCGGCGGAAAGTTTTCTTAATTCTGCTTCGAAGGCGCCGATGTTTTCCGCGGGTCGCGAAATCACGGAGCTCAATCTGGCGTGATATTCAGGCGCGGCCGTTTTCTGAACGACTTCTCGAATATTTCCAGCGTGGAGGCCGCCGCCGGGCATGACGATCAGGCGGCCGGCGGCGGTGCGTACGAGACTGGCGAGCCGGTCCAGCGCTTCGGGAGCGGTATTTTTTCCGCCGGAGGTGAGCAGCCGGGTTGCGCCGGTCTCGATGACGTCTTCGAGAGATTTAGACAAATCCGAAGATGCATCGAAAGCGCGACGAAAGGTGACCGGGAGGGGTTTCGCGCGCGCGACGAGTTGTCGGGTGCGCTCGACGTCGACCTGTCCGGCGGCGTTTAGCAAGCCGAGGACGATGCCGTCCATGTGCAATTGTTTCGCGGTAGCGATGTCGCGGCGCATGGCCGCGAACTCGTCCGCGGAATAGACGAAGTTGCCGGCGCGCGGGCGGACCATAGTGAAGATCGGCAGGCGCACGCGTTCGCGCGCGGCGCGCAATGATTCGGGGCTCGGAGTGGTGCCGCCCTGGCGCGCATCCCTACACAATTCGATGCGCTGGGCTCCGCCGCGCTCGGCGGCCAGAGCTGCGTCGAGGCTGTCCACGCTAATTTCGAGAATATGGGCGGGTGACATGCGTAAGGTCGCGGCCAACGGTTAACCCGGCGGCATCGGGGCGGAGGGTTGGGGCCAGAGCAAGGCGGCGAGCTGGGCGTATCGCGGGGCGAAGAAATAAATGGAATACGCGGGGAAAAACACGATGACGGGCACCGCGATCCACGAAAACACGAAGATCAGTATGGCGAGCACGATGCTGCCCGCAACCACCGCCAGCGCAATGTTGTACCAGGTCCAGGTCCATCCGGCCGCTTTCGCGGCGAGCACCGCAACGATTCCGACTCCGCCGATTGGGATGAGCAACGCGAGAAGCACGATGAACGAGACGATGCCGAGAGCCATCCCGGCGCCGATGGCCAGAACGATTTTCATGCCGATGTATCCCGCGTAGCCGGCTTTGTCATGCTTGAGCCACAACCATAGCCTGCGCGAGCCTTCCATGGCGCTGATGTCTTCCAAGGCCATTTGCGGAACGACAAAATCCTTGGTCATGACCTGGATCAGAGCCATGACCGCCACGATAACCAGGAAAAGCAAGAGCAACAGGATCCCGCCCAGCACCAGGCCCAACACATGATCGCGAGGATTCGCGAACCATCCAAGGAAGCCGGCGGACGCCGCCGGAATGCCAACAAACACGAGAAGAGCCGCGAAAGTTAAGAGCATCAATAAAATCCACCAGGTAAAAAGATGGAAGCCGGGGCGTTTGCGCCGCGCCCAGCCCTGGCGGATGTGACATTCCCGCGCGACGATGCTATCGAACAGAATGAAGCGCATCACGCTGCTGATGTAGGTGAAGAGCAAGAGTAACGCAAGGGCGCCCAAGAGCGCGGCCGCCAACGCTGCCAGAAATCGCGCGGGATGATCGGTCAGTTGCGCAGGCCAAGGGCCGCCAAGAAAATGCGACGCGGCATGGTGCCGGCTATTCAGCGGATAGTTGAAGTTGCAGCCGTTGAAAGAACTGGTCTCGCCCGCCAGGATACCCACCAGAGCCAGACGCATCCATTGGGTGAAGCGGAACGGACGCAGGAGCTGCTCCTTGGTATGGTGAAACGCCGGAGCGATGACATCAGCGGCGGAGATTGGCAAGCACGCACCTCGATTTTGGGGTGGCCGAGGGACAGAACGTACTGCGAAGTTGGCGAGAGATTAATCGACATTGTCGGCGGTGGCGTGCCGGCCATGTCCGGAATCGCGACGGATGTTCCCGCAACTGGACAGGTCGATGGGCATTCCGCGTATCGCGCACCTCTAAAGCATTGCAAAGGCGAACGTTACTTACGATTCGGGGTGGAGGGCGAACTGCGTTTGCTGCTGTGGATTCTGAGGAGATTTCCGAGGAGTTGGGCAGTCTAAGCCGATGACGACAATGGCGGTCGAAATCAATACGAATAGCAATGCGCAGGCCAGCGAGAAGGCGGTTCCGGATCGAGACGCGGACCGGAACGCAAATCCGGACCGGGGCGGAATGCCGGCGCGAATTCTGATCGCCGACGATCAGCCGGATGTTCTGGAGTCGCTGCGCGCGCTGTTGAAAGGACATGGATACCGTACGGAATTTGCGGCGTCGCCGGGCGGGATTTTCGAGGCCATCGCGAATCGGGAGTTCGACCTGATTCTGATGGACCTGAATTACGCGCGGGATACCACCTCGGGCCGCGAAGGACTTGACCTGCTGGCGCGCTTGCAGGAATCGAGCAGCACTCCGCCGATTGTGGTGATGACGGGCTGGGCCACGGTGGGCCTGGCGGTCGAGGTGATGCAGCGGGGCGTGGGGGACTTTGTGCAGAAGCCCTGGAGCAACGCGAAACTCCTGGAGATTCTGCGACAACAGATCGAGTTGGGACGCGAACGGCGAAAAGCACGCGCGGAAGCCGCGGGCGAATCGCGGGAACACGACGAAATCAAGTTTCAATTCGACCGGCAAGGCCGCGAGCTGGAAGAAGCGCGCGCGATTCAGCAGGGATTTCTGCCGCAGACCATTCCGCAAATGGCGGGATATGAAATTTCCGCAACGTGGCAGCCGTCGCGAATTGTGGGCGGCGATTATTTCGACGTAATTCCGTTCGGCGGCGAGGCGATGGGGCTGTGCATCGCGGACGTGGCCGGAAAAGGAATGCCGGCGGCGATGCTGATGTCCAATTTGCAGGCGGCGGTGCGCGGATTGGCGTCGCGCGAGATTGCGCCGGACGGGCTGTGCGCGCGGCTGAACGAGCTGATGCACACGAACACGACGAGCGACCGGTTCGTCACTTTTTTCTACGCGCAACTGGACGGGGCGTCGCGGGAATTGCGTTATGCGAACGCCGGACACAATCCGCCGATCGTGGTGCATCGCGACGGCTCGCACGAGCGCCTGACGGAAGGCGGCGGTGTGCTGGGCGTATTTGCGAATCAGCCGTATGCATGGGGAGGATGAAACTCGCGCCCGGCGACCGCGTGGCGCTCTTCACCGATGGCGTGACCGAGGCGTGCGTCCCCAATGGCGAAGAATTCGGAGAAGAGCGACTGTTGCGGATCATCGAAGAAAACCGCGGAGCGTCCGCGCAAGAGCTGCAAGAAATGATTCTCGCCGCGGCGGGCAAATTCAGCGAGGGGGATTGGCACGACGACGCGACTGTGATGGTGGTCGCCGTAGAGTAGGCGTCGAAAGCTACGGCGCACGCAGGACACTGGTCGAGGGAGAAAAAACGTGCAGTGGCGTCAGGCTTGAAATTCAACTTCACATCGGCTGGAGATCACGCGCCAGGGTTGGATTTGAGCCTCGCCATGATGTCGTACACCGGCTTGTTGTCGGCGTACACCCGCCATTCCTTCACCAAGGCTTGTTCCACCACCGCGAGCCAGGCCCCTTGGGTCCTCCATTTATTTTCGGGGAGCAGCTTCCCCGCCACGGCGATGGTCCCACCAGCCGCACCGAACACGGCGACGCGGTTGCCGTCCGCGAAAATCTCTTCATGCGAAAGCCAATAATCCGGGCAGAAGGTGAAGTAGCCGCGCCACCCGGCGCGCATGCCGTCCCGGCCGCGCACGGCGTGTCCCAATGAATCGATAAAAACATGATCGTCGGTCATGCAGGCGGCGAGACCGTCCACGTCCCGCTGGTTGATGCGTTCCAAAAACTGTAAGACCGTCTCGGTGGCGTTCATCGCGCGAATCCGGAATCCAGTTCACCTGGGGGTGTAAGCCGCGCAGGTCGGGTCAATTCAACTCCAACTCAACTCCTACTCAACGAACAGCAATGTATGCCATAGCCGAGCTGCGAAGCAACGAGTATCGCGCGCGCGCCCGATCCAGAGAATAAATCGGCTGAATTGTTGGCCGTACCCTTGAACGTCCTGACTTGTCACGAAGTCCCTTGTTCTTGAAGGTTCAATCCTGCAAATGTCGCGCGCGTGCGGGACTTCGCGTCTGGCCGGAGGTCGGGGAGAAACGTGGATCGATTTACAGGTCCGGGCAAGAAGAAGGGGTCGAAGAGAGATCCTTCGTCGCTGCGCTCCTCAGGATGACGGCCAAAGGGCGGGTGGTACGAGGGGGAATGATCGGCGGCAGAGCCGGACGCAAAGGCAAAGGCAGTTCGCCCACCTGAAGGTGGCCGCTACAAAGGCGAAACCGCGTCGGCGGATCAGCGGGTGACGAAATACACGCAATCGAAGAGAGATCCTGCAGCGCTAAGAACTGAATTCCACGCGGTTGCGGCCGAGGCGCTTGGCTTCGAACAGGGCGGCGTCGGCGCGACGGACGAGCGCCTCGAAATCCTGCGGGTCTTCGCCGCGGAATTGCGCGACGCCGAAACTCGCGGTCACCGTAAGCGCTTCGCCGGCAAATTCAAACCGAGTCTCGGCGAATTGCGCGCGCATGCGTTCGATCACCGCGCGCGCGGTTTCTTCGGTATTGTGGGTGAGGACGAACAGAAATTCCTCGCCGCCGATGCGCGCGCAGATGTCGCTGCGCCGGGAGCTCTGGCGGAGCAGGTCGGCGAATTGGCGCAACACCGCGTCGCCGGCGTGATGGCCGAAGCGGTCGTTCACGCTCTTGAAATTGTCCAGGTCCGCGAAAACCACCCAGAACGAAAAGCCGTGGCGCGCCGCGGCGCTCAGTTGATGCCCGGCCCACTCCTCAACGGCGCGGCGATTCGGCAGGCCGGTGAGCGAATCGGTGAGCGCGAGTTCCTCGAGCAAGCGATTCTTCTCCGCCAATTCGCGATGGAGCTGGGCGATGCGCGAGCCGACGCCCAGGCGCGCGGCCAGCTCCTCGCGGTCAAACGGCTTGGTCAGGTAATCGTCGGCGCCGGAGGCCAGCCCTTCGTCGCGGCGTTCTTTCTCGGTGCCGGCGGTGACGATCACGAGGTAGGTGTAAGAAGTCTTTGCGGCGCGGATGTGCCGGCAGATTTCGCC
>Ga0302326_10026428_pt1 | contig 11732 bp, 13 predicted proteins | sample Palsa_T0_3_FD_202264 | JGI IMG/M metagenome (GOLD analysis project Ga0302326, IMG submission 202264) | Peat permafrost microbial communities from Stordalen Mire near Abisko, Sweden - Palsa_T0_3 | ecosystem: Environmental > Terrestrial > Soil > Palsa > Peat permafrost | place: Sweden: Abisko... | reverse complement strand
GAGCGCGATCGTGTTGTGGAAAAACATGGATTCGGATGGTGTGCTCATTCAAGAGGCTCGGGATCATTTGAATCGATGGCTCCCTGGCAAATATCCTAGGCGTGTGTTCGTTTTAGGCGATGGGTATCCGACCGAGTTCATCAAGGACACAAAGGGCGGCATGATGGGGTCAAAGCGGTACTTCAATGTGGAGCTACTCGCGGCCACAGACGCGAAGGATTTAGCCGCGAAGCTGAACGGAAAGAAGTGGTCTGACCTAGGCTGAACACGTCGCGTGGAACCGACGCCGGAGGCCGGCCGGATTTCAAATAAACGCCGCCGGCGAAAGGGCGAAATATTTCCCCAGATTTCGTGCATGGGAAGCGGTAATCGGTCGATCGCCGGAAAGAATCATACATGCCGCGCTGGCGCTGATTTTGAGCAACTTGGCGAGTTCTGTTTGTCGCATGCCGCGCGCTTCCATCAGATACTTCAGCGCGTCTAGCCCGCTCGATTTTGATCGGTCCATCGCCTCGCTGATCTCGTCCTTTTGATATGCTTCGGTCAATAGCACCAACGTGGCCAGATAATCATTCTGATCCTTGGTACGCTTGTTCATTACCGCAAGCCGATCCATCAATTCCTCGGCGTTCTGTAGATCAACTTCATCCGTAATGGGACGCAGCGGATGCAGGAGATTCAGTTCCTCGAAGGTCCTGGGCAATTGGGAAGGAAGTTGGCTGGCCAAGATCATTTTCCTTCGGCCTGTAAAAGAAGTATTCTCCTTGCCCAAGTCGAGGTGTCGCTGTGGGATTGTTCCGCAGTTTTGTTGAGAACACGTCGCTCCATCGCGGTCAAACGGATGCGGAGGATGTTATTTCGACGTTTATTGCTTGCTTTGGGTGGCCTTGCCATGTTTGAATTGTAACGCTTGAATATTTGCAGGCAATTATTTTGGACTTGACAGTGGTATTAATGTGGCTACATTAACCTTATGAAGACCATGACCCAATCGGAATTGTTTGCGTCCTTGGACGACGGGACTCACCGTCGACGGAGACAGGGCGGCATAGCCACGACCGATGTGGTGCTTTCGGCGCACGTCGGCGGAAACACCGATGTTTTCAAGCAAATCCTGGAGCTTCACGTGCCCGATGGAGCAGTCGTGGCGGATGTGACGTACGGCGGCGGCGTGTTCTGGCGAAACGTGCCCGCTGGAAAATACCGGCTCAAGCCCACGGATATCTCCGACGGGATCGACTGCCGCAAACTTCCCTACGCGGACCATTCGATTGATTGTCTCGTGCTTGATCCACCCTACATGGAAGGCTTTTATCGAGGGAATGGAACGCAAAAGGCCGGATCGGGAACACATTCTGCTTTCGCCAGCTTTTATTCCAACGGCGACGAGCGCGCCAACGGAAGCGCAAAATGGCACGCGGCGGTCACCGATTTGTATTTCAAGGCCGGTGCCGAGGCCCATCGTGTGCTCAAACCCAACGGCGTTTTGATCGTGAAATGCCAGGATGAGGTTAGCGCGAATCGCCAATGGCTGACGCACATAGAAATTACTAACGAGTATGAATCAAAAGGGTTTTACGCGAAGGATTTATTCGTGGTAGTACGTGAGAATCGCCCGGTGATAAGCCGGTTGAAGAAACAGGTCCACGCTAGGAAGAATCACTCGTACTTTCTGGTGTTTGTAAAAATTCCGCGAGGCAAACGGAAGGAATCGATGCGATCCTAGAGCTTTCTTTCGCGTATGAGTTCATCCATGAGTGAGAATGGCTCAGTTCTAAACGGCATTTCGTTAGGCCAGCTTATAACCATTAATGACGGCAATAGCATTGCTTGTTGGGCGGGGGTGTATTTTTTGAAAACATTCTTTGGAAGGTCTTGGTTTTTAGCAAAGATGAAATTCCACTTGTTCTGGAACCCGAAAAGATTAACGGCGAGGATGTCGAATTCGCCTCGGAGCAGGCAGGTTGTTTCCAGCGTCGATCCGTCGCGGAATTTGACGGCACGGCGATCGCTGGCGTCGCATTGCACTTTTCCAACAAATCTGCCCCCGGCTGTTTCTCGGATCGAGTTTGTCTGCAGCGATTTGCATTCTATTGAGAATTCGTGGCCGCGGTATTTCACGACCAAGTCGCCCTTCTTCTTCCGATTGTGGTCATCGTGCTTCATCATGTTGCTGATGCCTTGCCGCCCTGAAAACCAAAGTTCTCGCAGCTTGTATTCCGCAACATAGCCGAAGAGCATTCCCCGCAAACTCGGATTTTCGTCGATAGCCCGCGTCAGTCCTTCGGCGGTGATCGTCCAGCGATCTAAAACCGTCTGAAGAACCGGGTGGGGCTTCTTGGGCATGATTGGCCGGGAGGGTATCCGAGGCCACTTAATTCTCCAACTCGCCCGAATTGACGCAGTCCCCTACAATGTAGATATGCCCGAAAAACTCGTCATCATCGGTTCTGGTCCGGCCGCGTGGACGGCGGCGATTTATGCGGCTCGCGCGAATTTGGATCCGCTGCTCTACGAAGGTGCGCTCACGGAGGAAAATCGTCTGCGCGGAACGCTACCGCTGGGGCAGTTGCATCTGACGACTGATGTCGAAAATTTTCCCGGATTTCCCAAAGGCGTGATGGGGCCGGAGTTGATGGAGCAGATGCGCGAGCAGGCGATTCGATTTGGAACGCGCGTGATTACCGAAGACATCGTGGAGGTGAACCTCTCGCACCGGCCGTTTGAGATGACCGATTCCATTGGGACATCGGTCACATCCCACGCGTTGGTCATCGCAACCGGCGCCAGCGCGAATTATCTGGGGTTGGCATCGGAAGAGAAGTTCAAGAATTTCGGCGTCTCCGCGTGCGCGGTGTGTGACGGGGCATTGCCGAGGTTTCGCAACAAGCCGCTGGTCGTCGTCGGCGGTGGCGATTCGGCCGCCGAGGAGGCAAACTATCTGGCCAAGTTTGCCAGCAGCATTCATCTGGTGCATCGCCGCGATGCGCTCCGGGCCAGCAAGGTGATGAGCCAGCGCGTGCTGGGGAATCCCAAGGTCCAGCCGGTGTGGAATTCGGTGGTGGAGGAAGTGATCGGCAACGACGAGCGCGGCGTGACGGCGGTGCGAACCAAAAATCTCCACACCGGACACGTCACCACCCACGATGCCACCGGGATGTTCGTCGCCATCGGCCACACGCCCAACACCGCGTTTCTCAAGGGCCAACTCGAATTGGATCCAAAGGGATTCATCGTCCTCAAGGAACCGCAGCGAACGGTGACGAGCGTCGAAGGCGTCTTCGCCGCCGGGGACGTGGCTGATCCGATCTACAAACAAGCCATCACCGCCGCGGGCATGGGCTGCAAAGCCGCGCTGGACGCGGAGCGCTGGCTGGCGGAGAAGAACTTGGAGTGAGCGCCCGCGCAGTTTTGCCGATACACTTCCCCAGTGCCCGAAACATCCCACTCATTCCCCGCATCCCACCGCCTCACCGGCGAATCCACCTTCGCCGCCGTTTACAAATCCGGCCGCAAATCCTCGCGCGGCCCGCTGGTATTTTTCGCCATGCCCAACGATCTCCCGCATTCCCGCTGGGGACTGAGCGTTTCCCGCCGCATCGGCACGGCCGTCAAACGCAATCGCATCAAACGCCTGATCCGTGAATCCATCCGCCTTTTGCGGCCAGAGTTGCCCAAGGGATATGATGTCATCATCGTCATCAAACCGCACGAGACGATGAAGCTGGAAGATTACCAACGAATCCTGCGAGAATTATGCGTTGGCTGCTGATTCAATTCGTGATCCTGTATCGAGCAACGCTCGGCCGACTGCTCGGCGGCCAATGCCGGTTCACGCCGACGTGCAGCCAGTATGCAATTGATGCGATCAATAAATACGGCGCGTTTCGCGGCGGGTGGAAGGCGCTGGGAAGAGTGCTGCGATGCCATCCCTGGGGCGGGCGAGGGTACGATCCGGCGTGAAGGGAGTGATCTGGTGGGTCAATCGTGGTCTGCTCAAAATTGGATTCGTTTCTAGCGTGGGTACTTGAGGCAGATTCATCGCAATGCAATGGGCACAATTCTTACCCTCGCCGGGCGTCGGGCACATATCGCAGGCAGTACCGTCCGCGTGGTGTCCCGCTGCTTCATCCAGAAACCATTGTTCCAAGATTAGGAATTCGGGGTCTTTGTGCAGCGGTTTTACGTCCCATGTCCGTAGGTAGCCGTGCCGTGAAAAATAGAGTCCAAGGATGTTTATAGTGGGAAAGGATGGTTTCAATCGGTGCGCGTGCCGAGCGAGAATGAAGTATCCCAAAAGCTGGTAAAAATACTGCGCTCTTGGCGATTTTTCTTTGACCGTTTTTATATCAATCAACATATCGCCAAGAATCAAGTCCGCATCCGCCCCGCCTACAAGACGTGACGCATCGCCGAAAGTCGGATTCAGCAAAATATGCCCTCTGTCCACGAAAGCGTCAATTGGCGCGAGTGCCAGGAGGTCCACAAGCTCGACCGCCTCGTCTTTCGCGGGCTTGTCGAACAAATGCGCATCGAGTTTGCCCGTGCGACAAAGGACGTCCAAACGGGCCAATCGGATTGCGTGGCACGCGAGTTCAATCTGGTGCTGGCGGGTGGGCTTTCGTTTTCGCCGATAGTTTGATACCGCATCTTTTGCCTCGCGCAGATATCTGGGGACACACCTTTTAGTCCGTCGATAACATTTTTCAAATGCGTCCCAACTTTCGAACGGCTCTGCATCGGCGCTGATGCGATTTTCGGCGCGCTCGGCTACCCAAGGCCCATCTTCCAAACCACGTACGCGCCGTCCCAGCTCAAAACGAAGCAGGTAATCAAGCGCCGTTCCAACCCGTTGAACATTGTTCCCCCGTGGAGGAACTTGCATCGCGCAAGGGATGCACTCCGTTGGCGGGCAAAAATCCTGAAGCATTTTCCGCACATGCGGCTGTTGCACGAATTTGTTGAGGCTCATAAACGATGCTCTGGCATACGGGAAAAATAGCGGTTGCCCGGACTACATCTTCGGCCGATGCTGTGACCAAACTTTGGAGCCCAAATCGTTGACGACCGATAGCAACTCAGTTTGACCGCCCATGACTGATAACTGACTCATTCCGAACATAGCGAGGTCGCCGTATCAGCACTAGGGACGCCAAAGCAAGGATGGACACCGCCAGAGGTTCTGGCACTGGGACCGAAGGGGTAAGCAAAAAGCCATCGGTTTGTCCACCGGGGCTCATCCCGACGCCGACAATCTGCCCTGAATCGTTAATCGCTGTCGCATCTTCAAGCGTCCAACCCGAATTGGCAGGGATGAGGGTATTAAGGTCGATTGTCTCGCTCCCATCGTAGAGGGCCGCATCATTGCCGATAGCCCCCACAACCTGACCCTCATCGTTAAGCCCATCAGCATACTGACTCGCCGTCAAGCTTAACGTCTGAACACGATCGTCGCTGTATAGAAAACTAAAACTGGAAATGTCACGACCGGATACCTGACCAAGCACTTGCCCAGCCCCGTTGATTGCCGTGGCACTGGAAGCGATTTCCCCGCCGTCTGAACTGCTGAAGATGCTGGTTTCTTGAAGGCCCGTGGAGAGCGCTGCGCTGGGAAAGCCGCCATAGTAATCGTAACCAACTCCGGCGATTTGGCCGCTATCGTTGATAGCGAAGGAATCGCCGCCAGTACCTCCTCCACCATTGAGAAAATTGAAATTCAGCGGGGAAGGCGAAACGACTCCATTGCTGTATAGGAATCCATAACCGGTCCGGAACCCGCCGAGCTGAGAATTGTTCCAAGCAGCTTCGCCGACAACTTGGCCCAAGGAATTTATGCCACGTGCGATCATGGCTGTGCCTCCGGAATAAATGGGAAGCGTGGTCATATCCAACATGGTCCCATCGCTAAACAGGAAAGCGTAATCGGCGTTGAAGGGATCGTTGGGTACCGTTTGATAGCCCACCACTTGGGCACCGCTGTTTATGTCGTTGGCAAAACTTGAGGTGTAACCGGGCAATACGCCCAAGTCTTGAATGCTGCCATTGTCGTATATGGCCGCATGGGTTGTCCCACCGGTGGCGGGAATATTACCGCATATCTGTCCACTGGTATTAAGGCCCGTAGGGGTGAAGCTCCCCAGATCTGTCAAAGAATATTGGTCTGCCGCCGATGCACATGTGGCGTTGAGCGACACCGCTACTGCAATTCCCCAAAATACCGTCATGGAAAATAGAATTCTCATCGGAGCTTCAACTCCAATTATTTTGCTCCACCGATCCGTGCGCAGGACGTGCCGCGATTATTCAAATAGCTTTTACCGGAAGTGTGCTCATCAAGAATCTTGGATCGATACAGAGCATAGCGCAGACCGTATAGGAGTTCGTTGTCGTTGGAAAGGGTTTGGCGCACTCGGTGTCATCCATGGGGCGGACGAAGGGTACGGTCCCGCATGAGATCAATCGAAATCCCAGACGATTATTAAATGTCGTCTATCACTTTCGCCGCGGATTCCACCATAAATCTTCGAGGGAGATGTTCAGATCGTCGAACGGGGCGAGGCGAATTTTGTCGTTGCCGGCGCCTTTGCCGATCAGACGATATTTTCCCCGGGATAGTTTGTATCCCTCAATGGTTCGAGCCGCCGGATCGATGATCCAATAGTGGGCGACCTTTCCCTTTTCGTATTGTTTAAATTTCTGTTTTCGATCCACCTTCGAGCTGGAGGGGCTGATGATTTCCACGCACAAATCCGGCGGGCCTTCCATTGCCTTGTCGCCGATCAGATGCAGGCGGTCTTTGTCGAAATAGATCAGATCAGGCCGACGCACGTCGTATTCGCCGAAGATTGTGTCGACATCGCCGAACAGGGCGCCCAATTCGTGCGCCAGGATATGTTTTTGCAATACGTAGGATAGCTTTCGATCCACATAGGAATGCTGCGGACTGGGACTTGGGCTCACCGTCACCTCCCCATCGACCAATTCCAGACGGATGCCCGGCGGGTCTTCGCCGAGTTCCAGGAATTGCCGGGCGGTCATTTTGATCGTTCCGAGCGTCATGGCAGGATTGATTGTAACCGTTTACCCTCTCTGTAACATAGAAGTATAATTCGACCCCACTGAGCGGGCCAAGCACATCTGGAGGAAACATGGCGATCACGCGACGGGATTTTATGCGAGGCGCTGCGTCGTTTGCAGCGATGGCGGCAGTTCAAAAATTTGGGTTCGGGCAAAGCACGCAACCGACGACCAATCCGTCGCCGGCGATGCTGGCGTATGAGCAAACGATTCCATCAGCCGAGTGGGCCGAGCTGCTCGCGCGGCTGCGGAAGACCAATGCCGATATCCGGGCGCGCGGGCTGCGAAAATTTCCCGGCTCGGAAGAGAAACTCCTGACCGGTTATCCATATAACGAGTTTTACGATTGGGATTTGTATTTCGAGAATCTTTATCTTTCGTATTACGGCGTCTGGCCGTACTGCTTTTCCAATCTCAAGCTGTTTCTCGACCGCCAGCAGCCGGATGGTTACATCAATCGAAGTTTGATCAAGCAGCGGGATCGGCAGCATTTCAAGCCGTTCATGGCGCAACTGGTCGTGCTCGGGGCGAAACAAAATAGCGATGATTACCAATGGCTGGCCGGCAATTATTACGGGCGGCTCAAAAAATATCTGGACAAATGGATGTCGTACGACTCGGATGGCAACGGATTGCCGGTGTGGAATTCCGCCGATGCGGCTGGGACGGACAACCAGTGGAGCCGGGCCGGGCAACTGGGGGCGTTTGAAGTCGAAGGAACCGATCTGGCCAGTTACCTGGTGCGGGAATTCGATGCGATGACGGTCATCGCCGAGCATCTGGGCGAAGATGACGATGCCAAAATGTTTACCGACAAGTCAACGAAGATGAAGACGGCGATCAACGATGTGCTCTGGGATGAGGATGCCGGCTTTTACTATGATCGTAATGAAAAGAAGAATCAGCGCGTGCTGGTGAAATCCGGGGCCGGGTTCATGCCGCTGTTCGCCGGCGCAGCGACGCCGGAGCGGGCCAATCGGATCGTCAACGAGCATCTGCTCAATGAAAACGAATTTTGGCTGGCATATCCGATTGCCAGTTACGCCAAGACCGAGCCGGATTATTACCAGGGTTCGCACAAGGAATGCAATTGGCGCGGCTCGACGTGGGCGCCATTCAATTACATGACTTTTCATGGGCTAAATCGTTATGGTTTCACGGATGTCGCGACGGAGCTCTCGCGGCGGCTGTTCGAGATGGCGGTCGTCAAGAATCCGGTGTTGCGAGAATACTACAACGCCGAGACCGGCGAAGGCCTGGGCCAGACACAATTCTGGGGATTCACGGCCCTGTATTACGTGATGGGCATGGAGCAAGCGCTGGGCTACGACGCATCGGATTTGCGCAAGCCGTTTGAGCCGATTATTCCGAGGGAATTGGGGATTGAGTTTGAGGGGTGAGTAAAACTTGGTTGCGTGGGCGTCACCCCAAAACGGCGCGGCGCAGGCGGGCTTGCTGGTCGTCGGTTTGATGCTCGAAGAGATGCGCCAACGTGGGCGCGGCTTCCTCGGTGAATCGGCAGCCGAGGCTTTGCATGCCGTCGGCGACCGGGGCGCAGAACACCGCCTCGGCGATCAGCACCAGGGATTTGCTATCGTTGCGCGGAAGGCAAACCAATATCTGCCCACCGGCCGGCAGGGAAATGGTGGAGAGCAACCCTATCCCTTCCATGGAAATGTCGCGTGCCAGGGAAACGCTTCGCTGGCCCAGGCCACGATCTTTGATCACCCCGATGGGAATTTGTGCCCACACCTGCATGCGGCTGGTCCGGCGCAGCTCCTGGCCCTTGGCCGATGAAGGGCCGCGCTGAAGAGTTGAAATGATTTCCGCAAAGTACTGAGGGGGGATGGTCATACCGACCCGCTTCCTTGTCCCGACGTGTGCCCAAAACTCCGCAAGCTCCCTTCAACCGTCGGGCGGCAACATTCTACCTCCGTTGGAGAGATGAGCAAGGCGATTAAATTTCACGCTCGGAGGCGCATGGTTTAGGGGACACTCTAAGGGAAATCGAGCGGAAACCCGCGGAGAAATTTTTGCAATCGGTTGAATCGTTTGAGCACGCGTGACTTCAATTCGCCATGCCCCGGTTTTAATTTATGGCCGGTTTTGGCGAGGTGGACGAAGAGTTTCACCATGTTCTTCCAGTCGGAATAATCGATGAACTCCGGCCCAATTCGACTATGTTTCGTGTCCATGTTGTGATAATTTCCCAGCGGCACGCAAAGCGATGTGGCGGTGTAGCCCCAGATGTCGTAAACGGTGGCTTCGCAAACGCCGCCGGGCATTAGGGCGCGTTGGTGTTTGAATGTGCGATCCTTTTTTGCCAGTTCTTCGGCTCGGGCGTTCAGGAAATAAGTCAGGGCGGAATTGAAAATGCTGGCGCGGTCGCCGACGCGGATGATGACGCCTGCGCCCTGCGGGGCGACCGGTTGAACGGCGCTGCATTCGATGGCGATCACTCGGTCGGATTTGCGGAGTAATGAGCCATCTTCGCAGGCGGCGATGCATCCAATGAATCCTTCTTCCTCCGCGCGCGTCAACAGCACGGCAATCGGCGATGCCGGCGGCTGATGTCGAAGTCGATCGAGCATCTCCAGACACGCAGCCGCGCCGGCGAGATCATCACAGACGCGGCTGAAGAACTTTCCGCCGGAGTATCGGCCGACGCCCTGGTCGAACATGCCGGGCGAGCCAGGCGCAACGGGGGATTTGACGGAGATGACAACGCTGCTTGGGACGGCGCGCTTGTCGTAATTTTCGACAGTAGTCTCGGCGACGACGCCGGGGATTTCGCGCGATCCGTCAAAGAATCGCACCTTCGCTCCGCGGACATATTCGACTTTCACCCAGCCGCGGAAATGCGCATGAAGTTTTTGCGGGCCAATCATCTTGTCGGCCACGAAACCCGGATGATCCATGTGGGCCGTGAAAATCCAGCGGGGTTTACGAGACCGGGACTTCAGCGAAATCAATAAATTCCCATGCCGATCGGCGCGGAGCGAAAGTTCCTTGCGTCTTGCAACGAACTGGCGAACAAAATCAACGACGCGCGATTCGGCAAACGGAGCAGTTGGCACGGAGCAGAGCGAACAGAGAATATCCATGATGAAAGTTTATCAGGGCCATCGAAAACCAAAATTGCGCGCATAAAAAAGGCTGCACGGTGGAGGGTTTAATTCCGTGCAGCCTGGCGGAGGAGGAAACGAGGCTTGTGGGCGAAGGGGCTTTTTTTGACCCCGGAGCACGTCTTCCCTGAAACATGCCGAGCCGACTGCCTAAATGGCCGACTTCGCCGTATTGTTTTGTTTGTCCTGCGGTATCAGCAGGATGCTGTTCCATCCTTGTTTGTCGATCTCAATGCCGTGAGATGCGAAATCCGTAAACCACTTTCCATCGGCGATATACCGAAACCGATATTCGCCCGCTTTTAGATTCAGTAATGCAAGCCACCATCCATCTCCGATTGGCTGCATCGCAATCGCGTTTCTCGCCCACTGGCAGAAATCGCCTGCCAGCTTTACCCAATTCACCGATGGGCGGTAAAACCTAAACTCAACCGTTCCATCATCCCGAATGCTTGTCATCTTCCAAACCTTCGCGATTGTGATAGAACAAATAGTGTGCCAACGCCGGGGATTTATGTACGCCGCATCAAAAATCGCCCGTTTTTCACGCGAAAATCAATTTGATGCCTGCAGAATCCTTGTGTCGATCTCTATTAAGTGACTCGAATTAGCGGCGAAAGATATGGCAATTGACCTGTTCTTGCACAGCAACTGCGCACGTCGATGCTTCGTATTGAGCGTCCTTTGCGCAACCGCGCTTTTGAGCGGTTGCCAAGGGTGGACCGCCAGCGCGCCGCCATCGGCAAATATTGCGTCCGGCCCCACAATTTTGCAGGCTAATCTGGACAATTCATCCTCCTCCAAAGTGTTGTCTGGACCACTGAGTATCACTGGTGCAAAAAATGAGTGGGTTAATTTTGCGCTGGAATTGCGCAATTTTCCCACCGAGGGTTTTGCAGGCGCTTCCGTGATCCGTTTGCCATCGCTCGCTGGGGCAAATCCAACTGCATTTCAGATTCTCGACATGCCGCTGAATACCGACACCGCCGGATACGTTCGGCAGACCGGCCTGCCCATCGGCGCCACCCGATTGCCGCGCGCGCTGCTGCCGATTCCTGTTGACCAATCGAGCATTTCGCTCAGCTCACTGCGCGATCCGGATCATTCGTTTGATCCCAATTCGCACCCGTCCACGGGCCAATCGATTCTTCTCTGGATTGATTTGCAGGTTCCCAAAAATGCGGTTTCCGGTTCTTACACAAGCGCCTGCGACCTTCTGTCCGCGCGCGGCCGTTCATCGCTTGCGCATTTGCAAATCAATTTGCAAGTGCGAGATTTCGCAATCCCCGATCGGCCCCGCCTGACGATGGTCGGCCAATTGGATTGGGATCGCCTCGAGCAACTCTACCCCGATCGGTTCGAGGCGATCACTCCCCGCCTGATCAACAGGGTCGATCCGGTCTATGCCGATCTGAACTCCACGCTGGATCAATTGCAGGAGCTGGCCCATGAAAATCGCACGGAGCTGATTGTGCCACGATTGCAGCCCACGGTGAAATGGCCGGTCGGCGAGGGGCCGCGGGTGGATTG
>Ga0302326_10026427_pt1 | contig 11732 bp, 9 predicted proteins | sample Palsa_T0_3_FD_202264 | JGI IMG/M metagenome (GOLD analysis project Ga0302326, IMG submission 202264) | Peat permafrost microbial communities from Stordalen Mire near Abisko, Sweden - Palsa_T0_3 | ecosystem: Environmental > Terrestrial > Soil > Palsa > Peat permafrost | place: Sweden: Abisko... | reverse complement strand
AAAGACAGCCGACATCCTCCGAACAATCCGAGGTACGGGAAGGCGTCTTCTTGCGGTGTGAATCTGCCTGCCGGCGTGCACCCACGCAAACTCGCGAAATACTGCGTTCGATAACTCTTGATCAGCGCGTCGCAGGTTCGATTCCTGCAACGCCCACCAATGGAATCAGCTCGTTACAGTTGATTCAGGCAACCGCATCGTTTTCGCGAGCGTCTTCATCCAGTCATAGGACGCTTTGGTCGTGCGCACGTCCGTCTTGCGATCCATCGCGCACAAGCCGAATTTCGCGGTGAAGCCCTGGTCCCATTCCCAATTGTCGACGAGGGTCCACACGAAATAGCCGCCGATGGGCGAGCCTTTTTCCATTGCAAGCTTTACCGTTTCGAGATGGCGGCGAAGATAATCAATGCGGAATTTGTCGTTCCGGATGGCGGGCGCTTTCATGCTCAGCGGATCGGAGCAGCCGTTCTCCGTGATCAGCACGGGCGGGTTGCCGTAATCGTCGCGCAGGCGCGCGAGCATTTCGCCCAGACCCGAAGGATCAACCTCGCGGCCGAACGCGTCGAGCTCGACGCCCTTGGGCGGCAGTCCCGGGCCGATATAGCTCGGATTGGTCTTGTCGAATTTGATGTAGGTCGGCGAATAGTAGTTGACCCCCAGGAAATCGATCTTCTGGTGCGTGATCGCCATGTCGCCATCCTTGACGAAAGGCCCAACGATAGATTGCGCGGCCCAGGGATAATTGCCACGCAGGAGAGGGTCGAGATAGGCGCCGTTCCACAGCGCGTCGAACGCATGCGCGGGCACGATGTTTATCACGTCCCACATGGTGCCGGCCGCCCGCGACGGCGCGAGCGCCATGGTCGTGCCGATGGTGAGGCCGGAGCGCGCCGCGCGCAGTGCCTGGATCGCGAGACCTTGCCCCAGATTCTGGTGATGCGTCACCGGACCCAACATCTTGGCGTCCTTGAGGCCCGGCGCTTGCAGGCCGAGAAGATGCCCGACTACGGTGTGGACGGCTGCCTCATTGAGAATGATGAAGTTCTTCAGCCGGTCTCCCAGCTGTGCGGCGACGAGCGCGCTGTAGTCCGCGAGCCGCTTTGACGTATCGCGCGATGCCCAGCCGCCTTTCTCGAATAGCGCCTGCGGCAAGTCCCAATGAAACAGCGTCGCGTAAGGTTCGATGCCCTTTGCGAGCAGCGCATCGACGAGGCGGCGATAATAGTCGAGCCCTTTCTGATTCACGGCGCCCGCGCCTTCGGGTAGCACGCGCGACCAGGAGATCGAGAAGCGATACGCGCCGAATCCCACGCCTTCGAGCAACGCGACATCGTCCAGATAGCGGCGGTAGCTGTCGGTCGCAACCGATGCATTGGAGCCGTCGGCGATATGTGCAGGGTTGTTCCCGAAAACATCCCAGATGCTGGGTCCGCGGCCGTCGACATCAAGCGCGCCTTCAATCTGGAACGCAGACGTTGCCGCACCCCATTTGAAACCGGGCGGGAATTGCCGCGATGCGGGCTGTTGCGTGCCCATGGGGCCGCAGGCGGCAGTCGCGGCCAGGCCTGCGCCGGCCATCAAGGGAGCCAATGCTCTGCGGCTGATGCTGTTGTCTGTTTCCATTGTCCCCACCCCAATCTTGGTTCCATGATACTGGGCGAGAAACACTGCGGCTTTCAAGCAAGTCCGGGCATCAGGCAGGACGCTTTGCGAAAGCTTTTCCCAGGGCATTGCGATAGTCGCGACTGAACGCCTGGGCGACCCGCGAATCCACGATCATGTTGAACGCGTGAAACGCGCCCGGATAGACGTGCAATTCGGTCGGCACGCCTGCGCGGATGAGGCGGCGCGCATAGTCCAGGTCTTCCTCAAGGAAGAGATCGAGGGCGCCGGTTGCGATGAAGGCGGGCGGAAGCCCGCGAAAATCTTCAAGGCGCGCGGCAGCGGCATAAGGCGATACGTCTTTGCCGCCCGGCGCGCTTCCCAGATAGGAACGCCAGCCAAAGTCGTTGCTTCCGCGCGTCCAGACGAATTCGCCGACATAAGCATGTTCATAGGCGGTGCACGAGCGATCGTCGAGCATGGGATAGACAAGCATCTGGCTGGCAATGGGTGCTGCTCCGCGATCCCGCGCGAGGATGGCGAGAGCCGCCGCCAATCCACCGCCCGCGCTTTCGCCGCCGATGACGATGCGCCTGGTGTCGATGCCCAAGGTCTTTGCATTCGCGCTCATCCATTGAAACGCGGCGAAGCAATCCTCGATCGGTCCGGGAAACGGCGTTTCCGGCGCGAGGCGATAATCCACCGAGATAACGACGGACTGGTGGGTTCTGGCGATCTCGACGGAGCCCGCGCGCCCGAGATCGGCCGTGCCGAGGATCAATCCGCCGCCGTGAATGTGGAAAAACACCGGCAGCAAACCTTCCGCCTCGGTGGGCCGATAAATCACGACACGAACGGGCGGCGCGCCGGTCGGCCCCGGTACGCGTTCTTCCGAGATCGCGATGCCTTCTACCGACGTCTGCTCGAACTGCAGCTTCGCGAATTCCTGCATCAGCGCGCGAATCTGCGGCAGGGATTCCGCCGTGAATTGCGGGAAAACCGGCATGGCCTCAAGGCCCGCGACGAGTTCGGGATCGAGCAGATAGCGCGATGACATGGGGGCATTCCTGTGTTGGGGGACTGAGGGCGGCAAAGTGTGACGACAACAAGAGGGGGATAGTCAAGATGCGGATATTGCGGCGAGACTGTCAGCGCCCCGCGAGATTGATGAGCGCCACGCCGGTCGCAGCGAGAATAGCACCTACGCCTTTCTGAGCCAGGTTACGCCGGGAAAGATCCTCGTGCCCCAGCTTTGGAAAGAACATGGTCAGCAGAATCCCGAATGCGAAAACGAAGAGCGTCGTGGTCGAGGAAATCGCCGAAACAAGCGCCACGGGCGCGAGCAGCGATGCGAACCGCACGCTGAGGCCTCCGCCCAGATTGATCAATTCGTTGGCGCCGTTGATGGCGACGACCGCGCCGGGGCTTTTGCGGAAGAGGGCCGCGAATTGCCTGCGATAGGCAGGCACTGCAATGATGCCGATACCGAACAACGCCTCCCCCACATAAGTCCAGAAGGTTGTAATCCAGAATTCGTCGCGCACGGCGAACAGCTTGAAGATCACGGACGAGACTGCGAGCACCGACGTGGCGGCGAGCATCAGGAGCACAAGCCGCAGCTTGATGCGCCGGAAGCGCAACGACGAATCGAGCGAAAGGATCAGTGCCCCGCCCAGCAGCAGCACGCCGCCCCCTATCTGTCTCCAGGTCAAGACTTCGCCCAGCAGCAGATAGGCGAACAGGAATGTGAACAGGGTCGAGCTCTGGAACAGCGGCGCCACGACGGAGGCTTCTTCCGACTGGATCGCGCGCAGATAAAACAGCATCGCGCCCATATAAAGGATGCCGGATATGACCATCACGGCCATGTCGATCCAGCGCAGCGCGAACACGCCCGGCTGGTAATACCGGATCGGCGGCAACATCAACACGCCGATGAAGGCGGTGAATACCATCAGCACGGCCGTGTCGCTGTTACGGAAGTAGCGATCGACGAGATATTTGTCGATATGGGTGGAAGCCGCCCACAGCACCGGCCCGGCAAAGGCGAACAGAAGCCACATCTACGCTGTTTCGCTCGCAGCGCGCAGGCGCGCGGCGGCATCTTCCGGCAGATCGTCGCGCTCGCGGCCCGCCGCCAGTTCGTACCCGGCCATCACCTTCTGCACGGATGCGGAGCGCATCGGCGAATAGTAATGCGCATGGAAATGCCATTCCGGATGCGAGGCGCCGTCGGGCGGCGATTGATGCATCCCCATCGAATAGGCGAAGGGCGCGTGAAAGAGGTTGTGGTAGCGTGTCGTCAATCGCTTCACGATATCGCCCAGCGCATCGCGCTCGGCGGAGTCCATTTCGTCGATGGCGCCGAAATGTCGCTTGCTGAGAATCATGGTTTCGAACGGCCACACCGCCCAGAACGGCACGACGACGACGAAAGACTCGTTCTCGCAAACGATGCGCTCGCCCAGCGAAGTTTCCAGCGTTGCGTAGTCGCAGAGCAGGCAGGAGCCATGCGTGTCGCGGTATCTCTTCTGATGGATCTGTTCCGTCAGTGGCTCGTTCGGAATGTCCGCGCTGGCCCAGGTCTGGCTGTGCGGGTGCCGGCTGCTCGCCCCTCCGATTGCGCCGTGATTTTCGAAAATCTGGACGTAATTGACCCAGGACAGCGACCCGAGCTCGCGATATTGCACAACCCATTCGTCGACGACGGCGCGAAGTTGCGTGCGCTCCAGCCGCGCGGGCGGCAGGTCGTGCCGGGGCGAGTAGCACAGCACGCGGCAGACGCCGCGCTCTGGATGGCCCTGGATGATCCCACCCTCGCTAACCGGCTCGCCGGTGATCTGCGGCGAGAGGGCCGGAAAGTCGTTGTCGAACGCGAAGACGGACGTATAGGCGGGATTGCGGATGCCGACGGCGCGCGCGTTGCCGGGGCACAGATAGCAGGTGGGATCATAAGGCAGCGCGGCCGGAAGCGGTGGAATTTCCGGCTCCGATTGGGGCCGCGCGCCGCGCTGCGGACAGACAAGAACCCATTCGTTCGTCAGGGGATTGTGCCGGAGCTGCGAAGGTGTAGGCGACATCGGTTCAGAAGCCCGCTCGGATTGACGCACGTCAAGGTGCCAGAAACTGCAGCGAGCCCCATATTATAGCGAAGGGCTGGATAAGGAAGGACGCGGCGCCGCTTTCGGCGATCGGCAACAGATCGATCGACCGACATTGCGGGGAGCAGATGCGGTCCTCTAGGCGCAGCCGGCCATACTTATGGCTTCCTGAATTTGAGAATGAACTGATCCGTCTTGAAGCGGATCGAGGGATCGAAGACGATCTCGGTGTGATCGTCGGCCGGGTTGCGCAGGATGTCGCTTTCGCCGACGAGCCAGAATCCGGCTGCCGTCACTTCCGAGATGACCGTCGTTTCGTCGATGCGATGGAGCGTGGGCGAGAGCGTGGCGCCGCTGCCCGCCGCTGCCGCATGATCGACGATGAAATAGATGCCGCCCGGCTTCAGCGAATCGAACACCAGCTTGTTGAACGCCGCCATGTCGACATTCGCATATTTCGGGATGTGAAGATCGTGATAGTTGATCGTGGTCCAGAACAGGTCGAACTTTTCCGCCGCATGAAAGCTGCCCAGCGGCGCCAGATCGAGCGAGACATTTCCGCGTCCGGGTTCGCTTAGCACCTGCTTCGTGGCATCGACGTTTTTCTGGCCCCAGGTGGTCGTCTCCAGCGCGCAGACTTTGCCGTTCGGACCGACGATGTCGCTCAGGAGGCGCGTGTAGTAGCCGCCGCCCGGAAGATATTCGCCGACGATCTGGCCGGACCTGACGCCCGCATAGGCGAGAACCTGGGCAGGCTTCCGTTTCGCATCGAGATCGCGATCGTCTTTCGGTCGCGACGGATCGGCGATCGCTTTGGCGATATAGGGCGGTACTGCAGTGGACGCCGACGCGGCTCCCACGCTCAAGGCAATCCATAACGATGCGACGATGGCCCGAACTGTCACGCAAACCTCCCCGTTCAATCGGCGCAACGAAGCCCATATACCTCGAACATAAGGCCGTGCGCCGCTCCCGATACGCGCGGCGATAAGTGTGCGCGGCAAATCACCCGGAAGCCACCGGGACGTCGCCGAACATTCCGCAAACGCGAACAATTCGGCGTGAGAGCGCGGCGGGCCGGGTCGGCGCGAAGGGAAGTATTGTCTGTCGTCTATATTGACATGTCGAATGACAACGAAATAATGACTGTCATCTGGATTTGTGCTGGAATCTCTGCGGTCGCCTTCTGTCAAGTCTTCGCGAGTTGCCCTGCGACGTGTCGAGGTCGCAGAGTCCAGGCGTTTGTATCAGGCATCGCGCGTCGAACCGTCCTCCTCGGAGGGCGTGTCTGCTGCGCGGCAGCAGGAGGGAAAATTCCGGCACTTGCTGGGCGTGCCCAAAAGGCGAGCATCGGATAGCGACGTTTTGAAATGGGGGACGTATGACGACGGCACATTCCGCAACCGACTCCGCTGGCAACCAACCCGTCGGGTTCGATCGGGTGTTGCTTGCTGAACATGAAGCCATCCGGGCGAGGCGCCAAAGGCTTGAAATAATAGGGCGTGGCTCGGTCGTGCGATCCGATCCCAATGCGGCCGGCGGCCTGCTCGACGACCTGACAGGTGTGGCCTTGTCGGGGGGCGGCGTGCGATCCGCTGCATTCTGCCTCGGCGTACTTCAGGCGCTGGATGCCAGCCTGCTGACGGGCAGACAAGGCACACCAAACAACGAGCGCAGCGGAATCGATTGCATTGACTATCTGTCGACCGTATCCGGCGGCGGCTATATCGGTTCATCGCTGACTGCCGCAATGTACGATGGGGGCAAATTTCCCTTCGTGTCGCGGGATGACTACAAGGACACGCCTGCGGTCGGCCATCTGCGGGACTACTCGAACTATATATTTCCTCGCGGGCGGCATACTTTCATGGCGGCAATCGCCGTCGTGCTGCGCGGGCTCACGACGAACATCGTATTCGTTTCCGCCGCCATATTGTTTTTCGCCGCCGCAACCGTCTTCGCCTATCCCGACACGGCAACGCTGGGTGCAGGAAGCTACATCCCCCAACTGTTCAAAGCCGCCGCCTGCGACTTCGGAAAAATGCTATGCGGCAGCGCCCGGCCGTCCGTCGCATTTCCATACAATTTCACGCTCTTGCTGATGGGAATTGTCGGCGTCGCACTTGTGGCGTGGGCAGTCGCCCGTTCGCTTGAACGAACGCTCGCAAGCGACATCAGCGGCCCAATGATCCGGTTTGTATCGACGCTTCTGGTGCTGGTGGTCGCGAGCGCAGCGCTCGATCTGGTGCCTTTGCTTCTCCGCATTCTCTTCGCGGCAGGAAACGCCAAAGGCGGATTGTTCGGCTCGGTGGAACGCGAAGTCGATTCTATCGGGATTGCGCTCGCTCCGCTCGCTGGAATTGCAGCGTTCATGAGCGACAGGCTTGCGAAATTTCTCAAGAATACGCAGGCGACCGGCAAGTCGGGCATTCTCATAAGGCGGCTGCTGGCGTTTGCCGCCCTCTGGTTTGCGGCGCTCGTACTCCCGTTGCTTTTGCTTCTGCTGTTTCTTCGCGTCGCGGTGATCGGTGTCGTTCAAACAGTCCCCGGCAGCCCGAATCCGTTTGTGTTCGGCCCGTTCAGCGCGGACGGTATGGTGACGCTTCCCTTCGGAGATGGACAGGCGCCGTTCGCATTGGCGTGTGCGGTCGGCTTTCTGGCGCTGCTTTTCATCTGCCTGTTCTTCTCGCCCAACGCAAATTCTCTTCATCGGCTTTATCGCGACAGGCTCGGCAAGGCATTTCTGTTCGATCCGGGCGATCGGCTGGATGCGCGCGGAAACCTGAAACCGGAGGCAAAGGCGTCCCCGAATGAGACGCCGTTGTTGTCGCGAGAGACGTCAGCCGACGAAAATGACGATCTTGTCCCCCGCGACACTCTCAAGCTGCATGAGATCGGGCGGGATCGAGGCGGACCGTATCAGCTCATCAATGCCACGCTGAACCTTCAGAGCTCGAAGAAGGACAACCGGCGCGGAAGAAACGGCGATTTCTTTCTGTTCAGCGGCCGTTACGTCGGAAGCGAAGCAACGAAATACATTGCGACCGATGCAATGGAAGCTGCCGACCCCAATCTCGATCTGGCGACTGCCGTTGCGATCTCCGGCGCCGCCATTTCTTCGAACATGGGTTCGGCGTCCATCCCTGCGCTGACGCCGACGCTTGCGTTGTTGAACATGCGTTTGGGATATTGGATGAAAAACCCGAATATGTTCGTCAAAAAATCGGTGTTCGCGCGACTCAAGGAGTCTTCCAAATTCTATCTGATCGATGAAATGCTCGGCCTTCTCGACGAGAATGAGCCGCGAGTCTATCTGACGGATGGCGGTCACATCGAGAATCTTGGGCTTTATCAGCTCCTCAAGCGTCGCTGCCGGGCAATCGTTGCCGTCGATGCGGAGGAGGACTCGCGGTTGGCATTCGCCGCTTTTGCCACGGCGCAGCGATACGCCCGCATCGATCTCGGCGTGCGAATCGATCTTCCATGGCAAGGCATCGCTGCGGCAACGGAGAACGTTGCGGTGAATTTTCCCTATGGCGAACCCCTCACAATGGTGCATGGCCCGCATTGCGCGCTGGGCGACATTGAATATCCGGACGGAACCAAAGGAATGCTCCTCTATGTGAAGGCGTCTCTGACCGGCGACGAGAGCGATTATGTGATGAAATACAAGCGCGAGAACCCGGCGTTTCCGTACGAATCTACCGGCGATCAATTCTTTACGGAGGAGCAATTCGAAGCCTATCGAGCCCTGGGTTTTCATGCCCTGAATCAATTTCTCACCAAGACAAGCGAAAAGTTCGGGCACTCGGTCCAGCTTGGGGGCGAGCCTGGAATTGCGAGGGACAATTTCCTGAGACTGTTCGCGATTCGATCGTGACGGAAGCCACACGAATGGCTTAGCGTGTTTCCCGTCAACAGGAGTGGAGACCCATGCAACGGACGACGCGCGTTCTCGCGGAAGGCATCTATTTCGGCGAAGCGCCGCGCTGGCATGACGACCGGTTGTGGTTCAGCGATTTCTACGCCCATGCCGTGAAATCGGTATCGCTGGCCGGCGACGTGCGCACCGAGTTCGAGATCGACGACCAGCCCTCGGGACTCGGCTGGATGCCGGACGGTTCGATGCTCATTGTGTCGATGACGAGGCGCCAGGTGCTGCGTCGCTCGCGCGACGGAAAAATCGGCTTGCATGCCGATCTGGGCTCCGTCGCCGGGTTTCATTGCAACGACATGGTCGTGGATGCGTCCGGGCGCGCCTATGTTGGCAATTTCGGCTTCGATCTCGACAAGGAACTGGTCGCGCGGGGCGCAGAGAGCGTGATCGCCGATCATCCCACGGCGAAGCTTGCCTGTGTCGCACCTGACGGCTCGGTCCGCGTGGCGGCCGAAGGCATGCGTTTCCCCAACGGTTCGGTGATCACTCCGGACGGCAAAACGCTGATCCTGGGCGAAACGCTCGGTCTGTGCCTGACGGCTTTCGATATCGCCGCCGACGGATCGCTTTCGAACCGCCGCGTCTGGGCTTCGGTCGCGCCACGTGTTCCCGACGGGATCGCGCTAGATGCCGATGGCGCCGTCTGGGTCGCCAATGCGCTCGCGCCGGAGTGTGCGCTCTTTGCCGAAGGCGGCAACGTGATCGAGAAGATCGACACGGGTCTGAATTGCTATGCCTGCATGCTGGGAGGCGAAGACGGCAAAACTCTATTCATGCTGACTGCGCCGACATCGCTCGCGCATGAAGTGGCCGCGTCGCCGAAAGGCAAGATCCTCATCGCAAAGGTGGACGCGCCCCACGCCGGCCGCCCGTAGAAGCGGATCGATTCCGCCCGCCGACTTTTTTGAATGCTGCCATAATACCTGACATTCGGTGTCATGTATAACGTCCTACGGTGTCCCCATCGCAAACAGGAGGACTTCATGACCGATCAATCGAAAACCCGCCGCAGCGTTATCGCCGCTGCCCTCGTCGCCGGCGCGGGCGCCGCAATTTCCACAGCCGCCGAGGCCGCACCCTCGACAGGAGAAGCCGCAATGACTTTCGACCCGAATCGCGACGGCGCACATGATTTCGATTTCCTGATCGGCGACTGGAAGGCCCATGTCCGGCGGCTGCCCGATCGTCTCGTCGGTTCGACCGACTGGATCGAATATGACGGCATTTCCAATCACAAGAAGCTTCTCGACAGCAACGCGAATTTCGAGGAATTCGATGTCCGGAATCCCGCAAAAAGTCTGCGCATCAAGGCGCAGACCTTGCGTCTCTACAATCCGTCCACGCATCAATGGTCGATCTACCTGGTCGATGTGGACAACGGCACGCTTGGCCTGCCCGCCACGGTTGGCCAGTTCACGAATGGTCGCGGCGAGTTTTTCGACCAGGAGGACTACAAGGGCCGCGCCATTCTCGTGCGGTTTCTTTGGCTCAATATCTCGCCGAATGCCGCGCGCATGGAGCAGTCGTTCTCACCCGACGGCGGGAAGACCTGGGAAGTGAATTGGATCTGCGAGCTGTCGCGGTAACGCCGCCGGCCGGGCGGCGTCATGCCGGCCCGGCCGCGCGGAATTGGCCTGAAGCCTGCGCGATCGAGTTCGATTGTGTTCAAAACTGCTCACTTCTTTCCGTCTAGCCGGCGGCCGGAACGACGTCGCCGCCATTTTGCGGCTCTTGCCCCCAAGGCAGTGGACGCTCTCTCGTGAGGCGTTATTATCGACGCCGTTCGGGGTGCGCCGATTGATCGTTGAGGGAGTGGTGGATGGCAGAAGACGGTTCGGCGCTTATCGCGGTACATGCGGCGAATATACCGAACGCGTTCGATCTGCGTCGCGTGGGCGCCCATCCCGATCACTGGTATCCACTGGCCTGGTCCGACGAATTGAAGCCCGGCAAGGTGCTGGGCCGCCGCTTTGCCGATCAGCCCATCGCGCTTTATCGCGGCAAAGACGGGCAGGTGGTTGCGCTGGAAGACCGCTGCGCCCATCGCCAGGTGCCTCTGCATCTGGGTGTCGTCTGCGGCAACGAACTCAAATGCCATTATCACGGCTGGACTTACGATTCCGCCGGCAAATGCGTGGACGTGCCCTATCTGGGCCGAGAGCGGTTGCCCAACGGGGTGAGAAATTATCCCGCGCGCGAGATCGACGGGCTGATTTTCGTGTTCCCGGGCGATCCGGTCTTGGCGGCGGGCCGCCTGCCTTCGACACTCGGCGCCTCGCAGCGCAAGGACTACAAAACGCGACGGCTCAACCGCCGGGTCGCCTGCCACTACACCTTCATGCATGAAAACCTGTTCGACATGAATCATCAGTTCATGCATCGCAAGCAGATGGGTTCGATCAAGGCGCGCTGCATCGGACGCGATCACGGCGAGGACTGGGCGCAGGTCGAATACACTTTCAGCCGCACCGAAGGAAAGCCGTCGTTGGGCGAGCAGGTGATTGTGGATCTCGTGCGCAAGCGCAACGAAGCGAAACAGGATTTCTCCGATCGCATGCGCATCCGCACCGACTATCCGAGCCAGAGTCTGAGGGTCTGGGTGGGGCGCGATATCAAGGACACACAGGATCCCGTGCTCGATGTATGGCTCGGCTATACCCCGCTCGATGCCGAGCAAAAAACCAACCGCACCTTCGGCTATCTGTCGGTGAAGAAGCCGCCCGTGCCCGGCCTCATCCACGCGGTGTGGCCGTTCGTCGTTTGGTTCACGGAGAATATTTTTGCCGAGGACAAGGACATCGTCGAACACGAACAACGCGCCTATGATTCGCAAGGCGGCGACTGGAACAACGAAGTATTCCCCGCCATCCGCGATCTCCGCACCGTCCTCGCCCGCTGCGGCAAGCCGATGGACGGGTGAACGGCCAAGGCGATTCCGGCCCGGTCGGCGAAGATCGCGGCCATCCGCGAGGAATAGTTCGCAATAGAGATATCCCACCTTCGTTCAGGAGGCGTGTTTCTTGCGGGCGCGCAGGCGCGCGCCGGGCAAGGTGATGGTGGCGCAAGTGCCTTTGCCCTCGGTGCTTTCGAGC
>Ga0302326_10026426_pt1 | contig 11733 bp, 10 predicted proteins | sample Palsa_T0_3_FD_202264 | JGI IMG/M metagenome (GOLD analysis project Ga0302326, IMG submission 202264) | Peat permafrost microbial communities from Stordalen Mire near Abisko, Sweden - Palsa_T0_3 | ecosystem: Environmental > Terrestrial > Soil > Palsa > Peat permafrost | place: Sweden: Abisko... | reverse complement strand
TCGGCATTGAGGGCGTCAAAACGCCGCTGGAAGGCTTAGGCTCACCCGGTGAATACAACTGGGGCGGCTTCTACTACACGAGCTTTGTCATTGACCCGAAAGAACAGATGATCGCCATCTTCATGGCGCAACTACACCCTAGCGGCGATGTCACTCTGGCCGGAAGGTTTCATACGCTGGCGGTTCAGGCGATTGTCGATTAAAGGGAGCGTCCGCCCGAGTCCAGCCGATCAACCGAAAACTGGCTATCTCCGGGCAATTGAAGCGTCAAACACTTTAGGCAGCGCCGCAAATGAATACGCCTTTGGGGGAGCTTGCGAAATTGCCTTGATGCTAACCTCCCCCAGATGCATCTCAACGTCATACTCGCCGAGAGCTTGATCCAGAAACAGAAACGCGATTGCGTCGTAGGTGTCCTTAGAAGCCTCCGAGTACCCGGGAATGAACACCGTAATATCGAGTTTCTGGCCGTCGGGCTCCGTTAGCACAGATACTGCCTCGGCCCGTACCGTGACCCCGCCATATGAAAGGTCGGAGGGTTTTCGGCGCTGGCGGAACTTCACAAAGTGCCATCGTGGCAACGATGGAGCTGCCGCATAGAGTTTCTCGACCTTCGGAAAGGCTTTCCGAATGCCGTCGGCGCTGATAGTGAATTCTCTGCGCCCATCTTCCTTTGGCCCGAATTCGAACGTCAAGTTCGAATCGACTTTGTGTATTTCAAAGGCTAGCTCGTCAAGAATTCCGTCCTGGCTTTTTTCGAGGTCGAAGTCAAAGAGGGCAGGCTCGTTACGTTCAAACCATTTCCAAAAGGCTTGCTCGGGGGGCGTACCGCGCGTACACCCGCCGGAAGCGACGAACAGAGCCGTTGCGGATATTGCCAGAAGGAATTTCGTCATCATCGCTGCTTGGGTTCGATTTTTCTCGTCGCGGACGAGGCTATTGACTCCCCGCGAACGTCTTACTCACAATCTCCTGGGCCTCGTGCTGAATTCGCCGCAGGTGATCTTGCCCCAGAAAGCTCTCGGCGTAGATTTTGTAAACGTCCTCAGTGCCCGATGGGCGTGCCGCAAACCAGCCATTCGCAGTCATTACTTTCAGCCCGCCGAGCGGTGCGCCGTTGCCGGGTGCGGCTGTCAGCATTCCCGTAATTTTCTCGCCCGCCAGTTCGGTCTCCTTCACTTGTGCCGCCGAGAGCTTGGCTAGTTTCGCCCTCTGCTCGGGCGTCGCTGGCGCGTCGATGCGCTCGTAGACGGGGTCTCCATATTTGGCGGTCAGATCGCGATAGTGCAGACCCGGCTCCTTGCCGGTTCGCGCGGCGATTTCGGCGGCGAGCAGTCCCATAATCAGTCCATCTTTGTCTGTAGACCAGGCTGACCCATCGCGCTTCAGAAAGGAGGCGCCGGCGCTCTCTTCTCCGCCAAAGCCGAGCGATCCATCGAGCAAGCCGTCGACAAACCACTTGAATCCCACCGGCACCTCGACCAGGCGCCGGGCCAATCCAGCCGCGACTCGATCGATCATGCTGCTCGACACCAGCGTCTTCCCAATGCCCGAATCGTGGCGCCATCCCGGCCGGTTCTGGAACAAATATTGGATCGCCACTGCCAGGTAATGGTTTGGGTTCATCAAGCCTGCGCTGCGCGTCACGATGCCGTGCCGGTCATGATCGGTGTCACAGCCCCATGCCACGTCATAACTATCCTTGAGAGTAATCAGGCTCGTCATCGCATAGGGCGAGGAACAATCCATGCGAATCTTCCCATCCCAATCCACGGTCATGAACCGGAATGTCGGGTCGACTTGTTTGTTCAGGACCTTCAGATTCAGCTTGTACTTCTCCGCAATCGGCTCCCAATACGCTACCCCCGCGCCGCCCAGAGGATCCACCCCCAATGTGAGCGCGCTCGAGCCGAATACGGAAAAATCAATGACTTCGCTCAGCCCGTTCACATATTCCGAAATATAGTCGTGTGGTTTGGTTGTGGCGGCTTTCCGCGCGCGTTCATAGGTGATCCGCTTCACGCCGGCCAGGCCGGTTTCGAGTCCCTTTTCTATGAGGGCATTGGCGCGATTCTCAATCCACTTCGTCGCCACCGTATCCGCGGGTCCGCCCGAGGGCGGGTTGTACTTGAAACCACCATCTGGCGGGGGATTATGCGAAGGGGTGATGACGATGCCGTCCGCCATGCCGTCACGACGCCCGTGGTTGTATACCAGAATCGCGTGAGAAAGAGCCGGTGTCGGGGTGTATCCGGCGTCCTGATCGACGAACACCGCTACGTCATTGGCGGCCAGCACTTCCAGAGCAGTCGCGAACGCCGGCTCAGACAGCCCATGGGTATCCATCGCCAGAAACAGCGGCCCGTCGATGTTCTCCTTCTTCCGGTACTCGCAGATGGCTTGTGTGATGGCAAGAATGTGATCCTCGTTGAAAGACGCCTCGAATGAGGAGCCGCGGTGGCCCGACGTGCCGAAAGCCACGCGCTGCTTTTGGATATGCGCGTCCGGCTTCAGGGCATAATAGGCCGTCACCAGCCGCGGCACATTCACGAGCATGGATGCGTCTGCGGGCTTGCCGGCACGGGGATCCACTTGCATAGGTTCAACCTCGGGTCAGGGAATCGAGCTTGTTGGTTCAAGCTTATCGTTAGACTTTTCGGCCGCGACTTTCTGAACACCCGTGGCTGAGCCCTGACCGCAGGGAGCGGTTTTTGTCTTGGCGGCTCGTGGAATGGAAGAGACCGCTCCCTTTGGTCACGGCTTCCATGAGAGGGCCGCCCGTGTCAACGAAAATCTTTCGTCGGCTGTCCTCCATAGCGGATCGCCGACCAACGGGAGGCGCCACAGCCTTCCCGCTCCTTCCTTTTTCTTAGGAAGGTTTTTCTCTTGCCCTTCGCCGACTCGCCCTGCTTCCATTCGCACTCTTTGTGGAGCGTCTACTCCGGTGCCAGTTGGTGTCCTTCATCTAACGGGTGCTGCCATCTCAGCTTCGAACTGAGTCGCCTCTGTTTCCAGAAGCGCCCGTTCCGCCGTGACCTCGCAGTCACCCGAACTCGGCGATGGGTTACAAAACCACAATCCTTTATGCTGCCCGGCCCTTTTCCTGCCGCGCCTGGCTATTCCGCAACGGCTCGTATACTTCGCCGGTGACCCATAACCGGTGCAGCAACACCGCCAGCTTCCGGGCCACCGCCACAACCGCTCGCTTCTTCGCATTCTTGCCGCCGCGCGCTGCCAGCTTCAGCCCCCAGCGCTTCAAATCCGTATCCGGTCCGCGCCACAGGATACAGTGCGCCCCTTGCACCAGCAGCTGGCGCAAATACACATCGCCTTCCTTGCTGATCCGCAATTGCGGCTGGCTCTCGCCCGACTCGCCCTGCCTCGGACGCAAACCCACATAGCAGCCCACGTCCCGGCTCCTGTCAAAGCGCCGCCGATCCTCCACCGTCAACACAAAGGTCAGAGCGATCAAAGTCCCCACTCCGTGCACCTGCTGCAGGAGTTCGGTTTCCGGATACTTGGTCCGGGCGATCTGCTCGATGGTGGTGTCCAACTTCTGGATCTTGTCGGTCAACGATTCCACTTGCTCTAGCAACGGCCGCAAGGTTTCTTGCAAGCTTTCCGGCAGAGCTTCCATCTTTTCCACATCCATCACGTCCGCATCACAGGCCGGCAGCCGGTCGCCCTGGGCTTTGGTGAACCCACGCGCCGCGTTGATCAGACTGGTGCGGGCTTCCATCAGCGACGCCCGCACCCGAATCTTCAGCAGGTCGGCTTGCGCTTCTTCGCTGCGGTGCCGAATGGGCCGCAACAACCTCGGATCCACTCGCGCCAGCCGCGCCAGCAACTGCGCGTCCATGCGATCGTTCTTGCGCGAGCTGGCGCTGATCAACCGCACCTGCCGCGGGTTGGCCACGATCACCTCAAAGCCCAGCCGGCTCAGCAAGCGGCTCAACCAGGGCGAATGGGTTCCTACTTCCATCGCGATCCGGCAGCGGCGCATCCCCCCGAACTTCTGCGTCATGGCCTTCTTGGTAGTTGCCACGCTGCCTTCCGACAACACTTCCCCGTCGCCCCCCAGCACGTAATAGCAGCTGGTTTTATCGCCCAGGTCCATGCCGATCGTAATCGGCCCTGCTTCTCCTGCGGTGGCCCGCTTCGGACTCTGTTTGACGGTGCTATGCTTCTTCATGGCCGGTCTCCTTTTGCACTTCGAGTGCGTATCCCATTGGGAGCTTATCGCATCCCGCCGGAGATCGGCCCTCTCATTCCATCTCAGCCACGCGATTCATTTACTCTGGGCTCTCGTTTTCAGTGCACGCAAGCGGCGCCAACAGGCTTTGGCGCGGCTGACGTCCAACAGAATCTGGGAACGAAGGGCGGCGGCGTCGGGGAACTTGCGCTCGTCCCGAAGGCGGCGGTGGAACTCGACGCGGATGCGGCGCGGAGCCGGTTCCTCGAACGAAGCAAGAAGGTAGGACTCGATGGTCACCGAGTCGCCGCCGAAGGTGGGACGCGTGCCGATGTTCGTGACGGCGGGCCAGGCGCGGTGGTCATCCACATCCTTGACTTCGGTGACATAGACACCGTGAGCGAGAAGAAGTTCGGGTTGGGCGGCCAGATTCAATGTGGGGACGGTCTGGCGAGAGCCGATGCCCTGGCCACCGACAACCTCGCCCTCGACTGCATAGCAGCGGCCAAGCAGGCGCCCCGCGCGCGAAACTTCGCCCCGCCTGAGATGGCCACGAATCACCGAGCTCGAAACCGTCTCGCCCCGATAACACAGGTGCGGGAGGAATTGGGTCTCGAAACCGTACTCGGCGCCGAGGGCGGCGAGAAGCTGCGGGGTGCCGGCCTGTTTGTGGCCAAAGCGAAAGTTATTGCCGACGACCACTACGCGCGTATCGAGCGCCTCGACGAGCACCTGGCGGACAAAGTCCTCTGGAGTGAGCCGGGACAGGGCGGTGTCGAATGGCAGCACCAGAATGTGGCTGACGCCCAGATCCGCGAGAATGGCGAGGCGTTCTTCGACAGGGATCAGCAGAGGAACCGCCTGGCCATCGCCGACGACGGTGCGCGGATGGGGGTGGAAGGTGACGACTCCGGGCGAGAGGCCAAGCTGGTCGGCGCGCTGGATGGCCGTGCGCACCAATTGCTGATGGCCGAGATGGACGCCATCAAAGCTGCCGATGGTGAGTGCCGCGGGACCGAAGCGACCGCGTGCCCCTGCGAGGTCATGGAAGATGCGGGTCATGGGGAAGATGGTGCCGTTCACGTGCCGACAGGACGGGCCGACCGGCCGATGGGTATATCGAGGCCGTCAAAAGCGAGCCGCACCTGAGGAGGCAGCCGTGCCTCTACCGTTGCATGAGAAAGATCATGCGAAATATGTGTGAAGAAAGCTCTTTTGGGCTTGAGCCGGGCCACAGTTTCGAGGGACTGTTCGATGGTTGAGTGCGTGGGGTGGGGATTGTGGCGCAGGGCGTCGAGAAACAGCACATCCAAGCCCTCGAGCTCCAAGGCGGCTTCCGGCGGAATCGCGCTGTGGTCAGTCAGGTAAGCGCAATCGCCGAAGCGAAAACCGTGCACCGCCCCCTGGCCATGAGCGAGGCGTAGGGGCTGGAAATCGAGGCCGGCAATCGATATGGGGTTGTTGTGGTGGAAGGGAAGCGGCACGATCTTAGGCCTGGAGGATTCGCTCGGCTCCTCGTCGAAAACGTAGCGGAATGTGCGCTCGATCACGGCCAGGGTCTCAGGGGAGCCGTGGATCGGAATTCCGTGTTTTTGCATGAAGTTGAACGGGCGAACATCATCCAATCCAAGAATATGATCGGCGTGCGAATGAGTATACAGGATGGCGTCGAGGCGGTCGATGCCGAAGCGCAGCGCCTGGTAGCGAAAATCTGGCGATGTATCGATGAGCACGCGATGCGCGCCGAAACGGACGAGAACGGAGGGGCGCAGCCGCTTGTCTCTTGGGTCCGACGACTGGCACACCTTGCAATGGCAGCCGATCATCGGGACGCCAACGCTGGTGCCGGATCCAAGGACGAGGATGGATGCGGAATCGAAATCGTCCAGCATGGCGTGAAGGCATGCGCCGCTAGGCAGACTTGGTGCCTTTTCCGCCATCGGCCAGGATGATGCGCGGCTGTTCCTGAGGCTGCTCGGACGCCGCTTCCGAGGGTTGGGTGGGAGAGGCCCCAGGGGCTGACGCCGGCTCCTTGGGCTCTTTCTGTTTGAGAACGGCGGCAATCTGCACGTAGCGGAAGCGCATTTCGGTGAGCCCGTTTTCGAGCATGCGCATTTCCTCCATCGCCAGGTTGCCTTTGGTTTTTTCCTGGAGCATGGCCAACATATCAATCGAATGCCGGGCGAGATTGAGATTGGGAGCAGGCCGTTCGGCTTCGTCGCCAAAATAGAGGAGGCCCAATTGGACCTGAATCTGCATGAGAATGGATTCGACCAGGAACAGAAAGTCGGCCGGGGGAACCGGCAGGTCCATTGCTTCGTCGGTATCTGGTTGGGTCATAGTGCTACTCACCATTTTACGAGGGCGGGCGCAGAAGGCGCCACGGCCACGTTGAGTCGTACGACTTTTGTCGGCGGTTGTGCAGCCGCGGCCACCGGCACGCGACAAGATCGCTGCCCCGCTCGGGCAGCCACATTTCAATGCGGCGGCAGCTTCTTTCCCGCATGCCCCGCTCCAACGCGCTTCAGCAGCCGACCGGAGCGCGCCGCGGTCATTCTGCGCAGGGAGGGAGGCAGCGCCCACAGCAACCAGCGGATCAACTGGTAGGCGCGGCCGGGAACAACAATTACCTTGCGCTGCTCGAGACCGCGGAGCGACGCCTCGACGACGTCCCTCGGCTGCATCCACAGGAAGCTGGGCACGTGGCCGCGGTTCATGCCGAGGACATCGTGAAACTCCGTGAGAGTGAATCCAGGGCAGAGCACCTGGACGCGCACAGCGGAACGCGCTGCGGCGAGATCCACAGCCAGTCCTTCGGTGAAGCTGTTCATCCAGGCTTTGGTGGCGCAATAGCTGGCGCCGCCGGCGGTGAGAGAAAAAGCCGAGACGGAAGAAACATTAATGAGGTAGCCCGCCCCGCGTTCGACCATATTAGCGAGGGCGGCGTGGCACAGGCGCATGGTGGCCATCACATGCACCCGGTGCATGGCCTCCTGGCCTTCGAGAGGCGCGTCCCAGAACAGGCCCTTGGTGCCGAAGCCCGCGTTGTTCACCAGGAAAGTGAGCCTGGGGCTGGTTGCTAGGCGGTGGGCCACGCGCTCGACATCCGAGTCAATGGCGAGATCGGCAGCCAGGGGCTCGGCGTCGATCGAATAGCGGCGGGAAAGCTCCGCGCACAAATCCGCGAGCCGGCCGGCGCGGCGCGCCACAAGCAACAAATCGAAGCCGCGCGCCGCGAGCTGCCGGGCAAACTCCGCTCCAATACCGCTGGAAGCACCGGTGATCACCGCCAAGCGATTCGCCATGATGATTCTCCCTGGTTTCAGTATGCACCGGCGCGCTCGTGGGCAGGCGATCGTGCCGCCTGCTGAAACGCGCGTGACAGGCCCTCGGAACGCAGGCGAGCTTGAGACCCCTTCCTCACCCCCTCCGGGCAGCCGGCCGAGGTCGCTCGCCGCCAATCTTGATACCATCAGAACCTTCGGACCGCGTAGCGTTGCGATCCTGGAAGGAGGTATTGCCCAATGTGCGACACGAAAATCCTCGATACCAAGAGACGCGCATTCTTACGTTCGTCCGCTGCGATGCTTGGCGGCACATTGCTGGCGGGTAAGCAGGGCAGCGGTTTCGATAGCCGGCGTGCCGATGCGCCGGAGAGCCTGCGGCATACCGCTCACGCAGGCGTTCACGCCAACGACGTAATGGCTGAAACGGCGACGCGCCTGCTCGCGTCGCTCGGGCCGGAACAACTGGCTAAGGCGCGGATCGAATTTAACGCTGCCGAGCGCCGCAATTGGCATTACGTGCCGCTCGAACGCAAGGGTCTGCCACTGCGCGAAATGATGTCCTATCAGCGGCACCTGGCAAGCGCGCTGTTGGCGGCCGGTCTTAGCCAGAGCGGCTTCATCAAGGCCGTCACCATCATGAGTCTGGAAGATGTGCTGAAACTGATCGAGAACGACAGCGGTGAGCGGCGCAATCCCGAGAAGTATTATTTCTCGATCTTCGGCGCGCCGTCGGCAACCGGCACCTGGGGATATCGCGTCGAAGGGCACCACATCAGCCAGAACTACACGGTGGTCAATGGCGAGGTGACCGGCGGACCCAGCTTCTTCGGTTCGAATCCAGCCGAGGTGCGCTTCGGGCCAAGAAAGGGTTTGCGCGCGCTGGCGGCCGAGGATGATTTGGGCTTTGCGGTGATTGATTCGCTCGACGAGCCGCTGCGGAAGGTGGCGATCGTCGACCCGGCGGCGTACGCTGACATCTTGACATCGGACAAGCGTTCCGCCGCGCTCGAGGGCCAGCCTTCGGGCTTGCCGGCGGCAAAGATGACCGCCAGCCAATTTGATGCTTTGCGAGCGTTGGTAGAGGTATATGCGCGCAATCTTCCCGGCGACCTGGCGCGGCGGCGAATGGAGCAATTGGACAAGGCAGCCCGCAACCTTCACTTCGCCTGGGCCGGCGGCACAAAGCCGGGCGATCCGCATTACTATCGGGTACAAACGGCGCAGTTCCTGATTGAGTTGGATAACACCCAGGACAAGGCGAATCACATCCACTCGGTGTGGCGCGACCTCACGCGCGACTTTGGCGGAGACCCGCTGCGGGCGCACTATGTCGCCGAGCATCACGCAAAAGAAGCGTAGTCAAGTTCTCTTGAGCTAAGGCTTCGTGACGCTCAAACCGGTAACAGTCGCGTCGGTATTATGCGCGAAACGAATGCCGTATACCCCGTCGGTTGACTTGAGCTTTCCGTCAGTCACCACCGCGGCCTTTTCGTAAGTTGCCACAACCGTCCCATTGATGGCGCACTTCACTTGGCCGCCTGCTACCGAAAGAGCTATCTCCTGAGTCACCGGTTCGCCCTTCGCAGCGGCCTTGTTCACGGCGGCGTTTGCCTCGCCGCGCCTTCCATTCATCTGAAAAGGGCCGGGACCGAATCCGCGCACGATGAAATTGCCGTTGCCGTATGCCGCGCAGTAAAGGTAGCTTTGCTGAGCCGTTCCCATATCGTTCCCGGCGATGAAAATGCCGTATGGATGAGGATGATCGTTCAGGTTCATGAACTTTGGCTCTGTGAAGGTCGCTTTCACGGTGTAGTCCCCCGTAGCTTTGTTGGCCGGATTCCAATACGCCACCGCCGGACCGGTTGTGACATGCAGGGCGCCGGCATTGCCGGCCAGCTTCGCGTTCTGGAGCGTTTGGCCGGACTTTTCTTCGTTGGCGTCAACCTTTCCAGTCCACCCAGGCACAAAGACTCCGCCGCTCTCCACGGCTCGGGAGGCGCCTTCGGTTTGACCCTGGGCAGGCAGCGTCACAGGATTGAGAATCACGATAGCGGCCGCAACAGCGAAACAGAGATGGGAACGCATGGTGTGTCCTTTCTTTCGAAACGAGCGCAAGCGACCTTATTATATTCAGTCTTGTCGTAAACGTTCCGTCTTGGTGTGGGGCAGGCGATCCCGTCGCCCGCCAAAAGCGGGGAATCGCAGCTACTTAACAGAGGGAGGTTTCGTGTTACTGCGATCCTCATTCAGCTTTACGGCGAAGAGGACTGTCGAGGCATTGGTCCAGCCGAAGCCAATTTCGTTGGATGTGTAGCCGAACTTCAAGCCGGCGGCGAGGTTGCTTCTTCCAGTTACGACGTCATACTTTTCTTTGATCACGCCGTGTTCGGCGAAATCATTGACGATCATCGCGAGCCAGCGGTTGGCGATGCGGTCGGCTTCCTTGAGATAGCCGTAGCGGCGCAATCCCTCGACCACGATGATCTGCATGGGCGCCCAACCATAAGGAGCGTCCCACTGATTGCCGCTCTGGTTGTCGCTCATCTGAAGGCCGCCGAGGCGCTCGAAGATGTTGAGATTCGCGACGAGCTGGGCGGCCTGTTCCTTTGAGGCAATGCCGGCCCACATCGGATAGTAGGTGGTGAGGAAATGATAGTTGGAGAGGCGGTGTTTGGCGAAGTCGTAATCGAAATACAGACCAGCCTCAGGATTCCACATCAGCTTGTTGATGGTGGCTGCCCGGACGGCCGCGCGGTCGGCCCAGGAGGTGGCATCCTGTCGCTCGAGCATGGTGAGGATGGCCGCCATATCCATCTCCATGCGATAGAGCAGGCAGTTGAGGTCAACCGGGTCGTAATGGATGATATCGACGCTGAAGGGGCCGAAGCGGGCCGAGGGGTCGAATCCGGATTCGCGCATGGCGCGGTCGCCGTCGTAGAACAGAGGCGTCAGCTCATCGGTTGCCGCGTTATAAAACTGGCTGACGTCATACTCGGGCACCGCGTGAGTTTTGTAGTATTCGCGAATGCGATCGTAATGGCTCTTGCCATTGGCGTCACGCTCGCCGTGGACGACCTCGGGCGCCGGTGTGGTGGCGCCGCCGTCGTAGCGCGAAAGGCCGGTTTCCGCCGTGAAGTGCGGGCCGTGCATCCAATAAGCGTAGTACTTCTCGATGGCCGGCACGGTGGAGGCGAGCCACTTCAGGTCTCCAGTGCGGCGGTAGACTTCGAGGATCATCTCGGTGAGAAAAGGCGGCTGCGAGCGGGTGAGATAGTAAGTCCGGTTCGCATTGAGTATCATGCCGTAGTGCTCGATTTCATAGATGAAATTGTCGGTCATGTCCTTGGCGAGATCCATTTCACCGTCGCGAACCAGGCCCAGCAGGGTGAAGTAGCTGTCCCAGCCGTACATCTCGTTGAAGCGCCCGCCCGGCACGACATAGGGATAGGGCAGATACAGGAGACCCGCCGGGGCGATGCTTTCCGGGTTCGCGGGCAACTGGCGGATCTCGAGGTGGGAGAGCTCGGCTGGGGTGAGCTGCCGTTCGAAGTCAGCGCGGATGCGAGCCGGATCCTCGTCGCGGGCGACGTAGAGGACCAGCGTGCCAGCCTGGCCAACCTTTGAATCCGCGGCCGAGCGAAGGATGGTGAGATTGCTGCGCTCGAGCGTTCGCCAGCTTGCCTTGATGTACTCGCGGACATGCTGGAGGCCGGCCGCGTCGGGCACTGGGCCGGCGGCCTGCGGCGCGGCGAAAAGAACGAACGAGCCGGCGAGGATGAGGCTCAGCGGTCCGTGGCGGGAAGGCCAATGGAAGCCGGTGGAGCGAGGCCTGCGGCTTTGCGAATGATGCGGAGGGGGGTTGACGCCGAACTTCGGGGTAGATCGGCGAGGGCGGATTTGGATAGCGAACATCTAGTTATGGATTGTATGCGAATTCAATGAGAATGAAGTGGGGTGAGCATGATGCGATGCGATGATCTGAGATTGCTGGTTGCCGTGCTGGCGATGGCGGCCCTCGGCGGGCAAGGCGCGCTGCTTAGCCAGCAGACAGCGCGGTCGCCGCTAATGAACCAGGAACAGAATGAGATTCTGGATCGCGTTCGCGCCTACGCAAGTTCTTACATTTCGCAGCTTCCGAACTTCATCTGCGTTGAAAGGACGCGGCGCAAGCTTGCCGAAGCAAAGGGGAAACCGTACAAAACCGTCGACGAGCTCGAGGACAAAGTGAGCTTCGTGGAGGGACGCGAAACTTAC
>Ga0302326_10026425_pt1 | contig 11734 bp, 13 predicted proteins | sample Palsa_T0_3_FD_202264 | JGI IMG/M metagenome (GOLD analysis project Ga0302326, IMG submission 202264) | Peat permafrost microbial communities from Stordalen Mire near Abisko, Sweden - Palsa_T0_3 | ecosystem: Environmental > Terrestrial > Soil > Palsa > Peat permafrost | place: Sweden: Abisko... | reverse complement strand
CCATGCGACGTAGTTCGCCTGATCGCCGCCCGCAAAGTACACGGCGTCGGCCTTATCGACGATCGGCGCGACGCGGTCGACCTCGGCGTGCGTCGCGCACGGCGGGATCAAGACGGTTTGCACCGACGCGAACTTGCCGTACCGGCGGAACGGCTTGTCGTACACGTCGGAGTACGACGCACGAAGAACCACCACGTTGCCGCCGCGCTTCTTGGCATCGCCGATGATCCGGCGATGGAGCCATTCGATTGAGGACGGCGGCGAACCGGTGATGCCGGCGCCGTCGAGCACGAGCCCCGGTCCGTGCAGGTGTGCCGTCGGCGCGTAGGTGCCGTGCCGAGCGAAAATGGTGACGGCGCATGCAACGGCGGCGATGAGCGGCATCCCCGTCCGTTCGCGCGTTCCGGGTTGACTCCGCCCCGCGGCGGGGGAGCGCGCCGCCCGCGCGGAAGTGAAGAATTGGGCCGGGAGGGCTTGCCATGCACCGCACACTCACCATCATTCTCTCGCTCGCGGTCTTCGTTGCTTGTAGTCGAACCGGCGTGCCGTATACGCCGGGCAGTTCGTCCGCAAGCGCGCCCGAGCGCCCCGCCACCGGGCACGTCCCCGTCGTCGGCGGATGCCAAATCTTCCCCGCCGACAACTGGTGGAACACCGACATCTCGTCGTATCCGGTCGACCCGCTCTCCGCGCAATATATCGCGGCGCTGCCCGGAAACTTACACCCCGATTTTGGACGAAATCCGCACTACGGGATTCCGTTCAACATCGTTCCGGCGACGCAGAAAAAAGTGCCGGTCACCTTCGGCTACAGTTCGCAGAGCAATAAAGGCCCGTATCCGATCCCGCGCAACGCACAGATCGAAGGCGGGCGTAACGCCGGCGGCGACCGCCACGTGCTGGTCTTGCAGCAAGGCGTCTGCAAACTCTATGAAATGTGGAACGCCTATCCGCAGGACGGCGGCAAGAGCTGGAAGGCGGGCTCGGGGGCGATCTTCCATCTCGATTCAAACCACTTGCGTCCCAACGGCTGGACCTCCGCCGACGCAGCCGGTCTGCCCATTCTCCCCGCGCTGGTGAAATGCGCCGAGGTGAAAGCCGGAGAGATCGATCACGCGCTCCGCGTCACGTTCAATCAAACGCAAGCGGGTTACATTCATCCCGCCACCCATTACGCCAGCGACAGCCGCGCGCGCGACCTTCCGCCGATGGGCCTGCGGATTCGCATGAAAGCGTCGTACGACATCTCGCACATCACGGGCCAATCCTACGTGATCGCCGTCGCGATGAAGACGTACGGCATGTTCGTCGCCGACAATGGCTCGAACTGGTACTTTCAAGGCGAAGGCGGCCACGCGTCAACGTGTTGGAACAACAACGATCTCGACCAGCTCAAGAACGTGCCGAATACCGCGTTTGAAGTCGTGAAGACCGGCCGCATTCTGCGCTAGCGATGCAACGAAGCGCGGCCCTGATGCTCGCCGCGGCGCTCACCGGTTGCGGCGGCGGCGTGCCGCTTACCGGGCGTTCGTCGGCGAGCCTGCCGGAGAGCATCGTGCCGGCGAGGGCGCCGGTGGTCGCGGGATGCCGCATCTTTCCGGCCGATAATCCCTGGAATACCGACGTCTCGCAGTATCCGGTCGATCCGCGCTCCGCGCAATATATTGCCGCGCTGCCGGGGAACTTGCATCCCGATTTTGGCTCGAATCCGCACTGGGGATTCCCGATCAACATCGTGCCGGCGCCGCAGCCGAAGGTGCCCGTGCATTTTCGCTATCGGGGGCAAAGCAATCCGGGCCCGTATCCGATCCCGCCCGATGCCCAGATCGAAGGCGGCCGCCACGCGACCGGCGACCGGCACGTGCTCGTGCTGCAGCGCGGCACCTGCAAGCTCTTCGAAATGTTCGACGCCTTTCCGATCGGCGGCGGCACGAGTTGGCGCGCCGGCTCGGGCGCGATCTTCAAGCTCGACACCAACAAGCTGCGCCCGAACGGCTGGACGTCGGCCGACGCCGCGGGCTTGCCGATGATTCCCGCGATCGTCAAGTGCGCCGAGGTACGGGCCGGCGCAATTGACCACGCGATGCAAGTGACGTTCGAGCAAACGCAAGTGGGGTACATTCATCCGGCGACCCATTATGCGAGCGACACGCGCCGGCGCGATCTCCCGCCGATGGGGTTGCGCTTCCGGTTGAAGGCCTCGTACGACATCTCGCACATCACCGGCCAAGCTTACGTGATCGCCGTCGCGATGAAGACGTACGGCATGTTCGTCGCGCAGAACGGCTCGAACTGGTACTTTGCCGGCGAAGGCGGCCGGGCATCGAAGTGTTGGAGCGATGCCGATCTCGATCAGCTCAAGGCCATCCCCAACACCGCCTTTGAAGTGGTGAAGACGGGCCGGATCCTGCGATGATCTACCTCGCCGCCCTGCTGCTCGGCGTCGTTGCCGGGCTGCGCACCTTTACCGCGCCGGCCGTGCTCGCGCTGATGCGCCATCGTTCGTTCTGGGCCTATCTCTTGGCGGTCGCGGCCCTGGCCGAGTTCGCAGCCGACCTCTACCCGAAGACGCCGGCCCGCACCGGGATCCCGGGCCTGACCGCGCGCATCCTGAGCGGCGGCGCTTGCGGTTGGGTCGTGGCCGGGGGCGCCGGCGGGTCGCAGTGGCTTGGAGCCGCCCTCGGCGTGCTGGGAGCGCTCGCCGGTGCGTACGGCGGCCTGTCGCTACGGCGGCGCGCGATCGGCGCGTTCGGCCCGGTTCCGGCCGCACTCCTCGAGGATGCCGTCGCGATCGCCGGGGCGGTCGCAATCGTCGCATTCGCGGCGTGACGTATTGCGTGCGGCAAACGCCTGTGCTATAGTCGGCTGCAATATGTTCGTTCACCAGGCTGCGGCGTACTATTATTATGGCTACTTCGATCGAAGTCGGCTAGGTAGGCCATTGCTGTAAACGAACGAGTTCGTAAAGATGCAAAGCCGCCTCGCCGATGCGAGGCGGTTTCTTTTTTGTAAGAGGAGCAGACCATGACCGCCGTCGCCCCGTTCGAAAACGACCTTGCCGCGTTCGAGGAAGCCGTTTCCACCAGCGTCGATCGGCATCCGATCGTTCGTCACAATGCCTATACGAGCTGGTTCTCGCGCGGTGAGGCATCGCTCGATCAGCTGCGCGACTTCACGGTGCAGTTCTCGGTCTTCAGCCATCTCTTCATCGAGGCCCAGCTGCGCAAGTGCATCAACGCTCCCGACCTGCAGAGTTATCGGGCGGGCAAAGAGATCTTGATGAACGAGCTCGGCGTCGTCTTCACGCCGTCGGGGACGATCGAAGGCGGTACGTTTCATTTTACTGCCGGCCATTTTGAATGGCTGGCGAACTTCGCGGAAGCCGTCGGCTTGGAGTGGGCCGATATCGGCAAGCGAAGCCACGGGCGCGCGTCGACGCTGGCATTCTGCGACGCGCTGATGGCGTGGTACAGCTCGCCGGACGAGTCGACCGCCGCCGGTGCATCGTACGCAATCGAGCACTGGGCGGCGGCCGGCTTCTGGAAGGAGCTCATCGCGGGCTTACGAGCGATCAAGACAAGCCGCTTACCGGATCTTCCCCTTGGATTTTGGACGTGGCACGATGCACTCGAGGAGAATCACGCAGCGCACACCGACGAAGAGCTCCGCGAGGCGTTTGCTAAGCCCGGCTTTTCAACGGAACGCTTCTTGTTCGCGGGCGAAGCGATGCTCGACGCCGTCGGCGAGTTCTGGAACGGACTCGACGCAATGAGGCCTTCGGCTTACTGAAACTCGATCGGCGCCGACTGCGAGCCGCTTTCCTTTCCGCAGGTATACTTTCCGGTTACGGTCGCCGAGCCCGAATACTTGGGACGATTGCGGTCGATGCCCCAGACCACGAACCCGCCCGCGCTCGTGAGATTCAACGTGGACGAAAAGGCATCGATCGTCTTCTTTCCCGACGCGATCGTGAACGCGATCTTGCATTTGCCCTTATAACTCAGATCGGTGAACGAGAGCGTATATTGCCAGACCTGTCCGGTATAGACATAGCTCGACGGACCGGTGAGCCCGACGGTATCGCTGCTCGATGCGCCGCCTACGCACGCGATGCAGGGCACGCCGCTCTGGGCCGGTCCGTTGCTGATGAAGTTCATCAGCGTGGCGGGTGCCCCGGCATCCGGATGGATCGCAAGTTTCTGGAACGTCAGATGCCCGGCCGTCGCACCGGATGGCGCGTTGAGCGTCGTCGCCGGGGTCGTGTTACCGCCCGCGGCGCCGGCGCATCCGGCGAACATCAGCATTGCGATCAAGAGAAGACCGCGCGAAGAATAAGCGCTCACAAAGCGCCTCCTTTATAGAAGCTGCGAGTATGGAGTTCGGCTGGTAGTGCGACTCGGCGCCCTCACCGTCCTACGCGGAAGGCAAAGTAGACCGCGCCCACCATCAGGGCGTAGCTCACGAGGTAGTTCCACCTCGGAACCTGACCGAAAACGAGCAGCGCGAAGATCGTGAATACCACCAGCGTGATGACTTCCTGGAGGATCTTCAGTTGCGTGAGGCTCAGCGTGCCGTACCCGATCCGATTCGCCGGCACCTGAAAGCAGTATTCGAACAGCGCAATGCCCCAGCTCGCGACGATGGCGAGCATCAGCGGGCTCTTGGTGTTCTTGAGGTGACCGTACCACGCGATGGTCATGAACGTGTTCGAGAGCGTCAAAAGCAGCACCGTGAAGACCAGCGGGTAACGGGCAACGAGCGGTCCCATACGCTGCAAGGACTTTCCCAAAGTCGCCCCGCGGGAAACGCCTGACCTGGTTCGTGGTGCGGGCTAGCGGAGTCCGACGATCGCGGCCTAGGTTTTCGGCGTCCCGACAAAGCCGTTCGTGCTTCCGTCTGCAGCGTTATAATAACCGACGATCACGTGGTGGTTGTTCACCCCGGTGATGACCGTGCTGCCAAGGCCATTTTGTTCGTCTACCGACTGCCATTGCTGCGAGGTCAGCGGCTTGGAGAGCACAAACCCGTGGGTTTCCCCGGAGCCGTCGACGTAGGAGCCGACGATGTCGTCGTTCCACGTGAGCGCGACGGCTTGCGTCGAAACGGCGCCCGGATAACCAAACTCCGTGAAGTTGAAGCCTTTGAACAGGTAGCCTTTGACCGAGCCATTCGCCAGCGTAAGGTAGCCGACGACGTCACCCTTACCGTTGATGCCGGAAGCGACCGAACTCGTGGCCGACGGCGGAAGGATACCGTGAAACTTATCCGTCACCGTGTTGAGCTCGAAGCCGTGGTTGACGCCGCTGTCGTCGGTGTAGTACCCGACGGCAAGTCCGGCATCGCTCAGGCCGAGCAGCTTCGTGAGATTCGACGTGTGGTCTTTGCGAAGCTGAACGTCGCGATAGCTATTCCAAACTCCGTGCCGCTCCGTGAATCCGAAGATCCACGACGGATTCTGCGGGCTGACGTACCATCCGGCGATCGTCTTGGCGTTGCTGACGGACGTGACGACGGTATCGCCCGCACCTGGATATTTCTCGTTCTTGAAGCTCTGTGCTTGAAATCCCGAATAGACGACGAACCCCGTGCTCGGGTCCGATGGTACGCCGCTGCCGAAATACCCGCAAAGCTTCCCAACGTCATTGAGCCCGAGCAGACGAGTGAACGTCGTGCTATGCGGGTCGTCGAGGGTCGTGAAGGTAAAGCCCGATTGGAGCGGCGGATCCGCCGGGGCACCGGCTGCCGCGCCGGAGATGGCTCCGCTGCATGCGCCGATCGCCAACGTCGAGCAACCGAGTATCGCTACACTGAGGATCAGGGAGGCCCGGTGTGCGCAGGTGCGCGCGCCGGATACGAACGCTGCGTATCGGTAACGGCCAAGTGAATACATGTCGTGCCTCGTGAACCGCGACCGCAGTGGGTCGCCCTTCTATGCTATCGCGAATCGCGATAGCCGTCGGTACGCTTTGCGTCGGTGTGCGGAACGTTCACGCCCACCGCGAGGAGCCATAACATCAGCGATCCCTCCGCCAGGACGCCGATGATTTCGATATAGACGGCGGCATGTCTTAGAATCTCTGGCGACGCAACCATGAGCCAACCTACACCGGAGAGCACCATCAGCACGCCCAGGGTGCGCGGCAGGAACGTCGATCGGAGAATAAGCCAGCCGATGGCGAGGTTAAAGAGCCCGAAAATCGGCAGCGAGCTATGGGCCGGAGCAAGATGAAAGAGCACGAGCGACTGAACGACGCACCCGACCATGGCGGTCACCAAAGCCAGTAAAGCGACGATCCGGCTCACCGGCTTGAACATCTGATAGAGAAGCAGGGCAACTATGACGTATCCCGCGTTTGCGATCAGGTTCGCGGCATCGCTGTAGGCAACCGGTACCCGGCCGATCAGGGCCGCCGCGAAGATCGCCGTCAGAAAGTAGAGCAAGTACACCGCGCCCGTAACCCTCGCCCTGGAAAGCGTCAATTCACTCGCCTCATGGAGGCGATACCGATCCGGGCGGGCGCTTGTTTCGCCCGGCAACCTAATCTCATCCTCATTGGGTTACCGCGCGACTTACTCTACACTTCACGACATGAAGCGAACCGTTGCCTTAGCCTCCTTCTTGGCGTCGGGCTTTCTTGCGTTGGGCCTATCGGCTTGTAACGGCTCGGCATCGCCCTCGACGCCGAACGTATCGTTTACCCCGCTCCCGTTTCTGGTCCCCGGAAGCACGGCGCATTATGCGGGAACGTTTTCCGAAGTCGTCACCTACGCTAGTCCATCTGCGAAGCAGCCAAACTCGACGGGGGTTTATAAAACGGCCGACGTCGAGACGGTCTCCGCCGCACCCTCGAGCGCTCCGGCGCCGTTCGATGTCCATCGCAGGATCACGTATACCGTAACGACGGTTCCGAGTTCGGGCATTCAGTTGCAGCAGCGGGTGATCGACTCGTTCGAATCGTCGACCGTGACGGCAACCTCGCAGACGATCGCACAAGCCTCGGTTACGACCAAGACCAGCGGCATCGATCAGACGGCTAATCGCGTCGAAGGAAACGGACCGTACAAGTACAGTAACGACAGTACCACGACGTACGCGACGCCGCGGATTCTCTTCGTGTTTCCGTTCGTCGCCGGATCCACCAACGTGCCGCTGGCGCGAACCGTTACCGACGTCCAGCGATCCGCCAACGGCGCGGGCGAGGTCTATTCCGATCGAAATACCACGAGCAAATACGAGGATTCGGGCGCCTTTTCGGAGACCGGTTCGATCGCATCGGACGAGACTACGCGCGTTAAGGCAAATGCCAACGGTACCGCCGTCGTCGCCAACAGCGGCACGTCGCTGTTTAGGGAGACGATCAGCCTTCCCATCGAGCAGGACGGCGCGTTTCACATTCCGGTCGACCGCGTAGTGAACGGCGTCTCGACCTCATATATGGCGGCCGATTGGTATCCCGGAAACGCGGCCCCGCCGTCTCCGCTCGCAAGCACCGCGGAGACCGTAAAAGGGCCATCGTCGGTACCGCCTCGCTGCGGAGTCTCCGGACATACGGCCGGCGTGGAAGAGGTTGATTCGTCCTCAACGACCGTAGACGTCGTGTCGGGCAGCTACACGACGGGTCGAACGCAGACCTTCGTATCGGATGGCTCGATCGTCTGCCGCATCACGTATTCAAAGGTTGAAGCCCACTCTGTGGAGACAGGGCTGCCGGTCAGCACCACCACCGATACGTTCGCTGAAGGCCTGACCGCTCAATCGGCAGGCCGCAACGAATCACATCGCCCTTAGCAGTCTTCCGCCTTTGTGCGCGGCATAAATCGCGGTTCGAGGAAAAGCATATATGTGCCAAGCATGCCGCAGTTCGTTGATCGCCGACAGGGTGACGTTTAATCACTGGGACGCCGCCCCAAGCCGGCGCGAGTTTATTGCCCGCACCGCTGCAGCGGGGGCCGCAATCGCAGCGATGACGTCGGCCCATAAGGCTAATGCCGCGGGCGGCGCGGACGTGATCTTTCGCAACGGCACGATCATTCCAATGACCTCACAGCGGGGTCCGGTCGAGGCGCTGGCATTTAGCGGCGGCAAGATTCTCGCGGTCGGATCGGTGTCGGACGTTTCGGCGTTAACCGGCAGCACGACGAAAATCGTCGATTTGCAGGGTCGCACGCTGTTGCCCGGGCTCATAGATCCGCATCATCACACGTGCCTCTCCGCACTCTGGGCCGACCTCTTCGTAGATGTCGGATACACGAAGTACGCGACGCGCGCCGAGGTGGTCGCCGCGCTCAAGGCTATGGTTCCGAAGACCCCGGCGGGTCAGTGGATTCGAGCGGGCTATTTCGACAACGTGCTGCAAGGCGGAGATCTATCGATGCAGGAGCTCGACGCGGTCTCGACCGGACATCCGATCTTCGTGTGGTACGTCAACGGACACAATGCCGCCGCCAACTCGATGGCATTCAAGCTCGCCAAAATTCCGCAAAACGTCGGCAGCCTTCCCGGCGGCGGCCATTTTGGCCGTGGACCCGACGGCAAGCTGAACGGGCTGATCTACGAGGAGCCGGCGCTGTTGCGCTTCACCGCGGTCGCCGTACCCGACGTCACGCCCGACATGATGGCGAACGCGCTGGTGCTCTATACGAAAAAGGTAGCGGCGGTCGGCAATACGACGCTGCACGAGCCGGGGACGATCAAGCCGGAATGGGTACAGCCGCTCGCAAGACTCTCCAATACGCTCGACGTTAGACTGAGCGCTAGTTTGTCGACGGACGCGATCGAAGAAAGCAAGGCTTTCGCGGCGCTAGGCCCGGGCTCCAAGGCGAGGATGATTGCCGGCAGCCGGCTCTCGCTCTACGGCATCAAGTTCTGGGCCGACGGTTCGAACCAGACCGAGACCGGCGCGCAAACGAAACCGTACTTGCACAGTACGCGGAGGGGGAAGACGAACTACGCGGAATCTCAGATGGCGCAGATGTGTCGCGCGACGATGAATGCCGGGTGGCCGATCTTAATCCACTGCCACGGCGATGCGGCGATCGATGACGCGCTCGATGCGATCGAGTCGGCCTATGGCGCAAATCCGCCGACGGGACTCAACCGGATCGAACATGCAACGATGGCGCGTGAGGATCAGCTCGAGCGAATGAAACGGCTCGGCGTCGAGCCCACGTTTCACATGAACCTCGTGCTGCTATACGGCGCGGCCTATCGCGACGAGATCTTTGGGCCGCAGCGAACGAACTTCGTGAATCCGGCCGGCGCGTGTGTGAAGGCCGGCATCGCGTTCAGTCTGCATACCGATGCACCCGCTTCACCGATCGGTCCGCTGCGCCTCGTTCAGACCGCGATCACGCGCCGCTGCGAGATCGACGGGTCGCTGATCGGCCCCGAGCAGGCAATCACGCTCGATCAGGCGCTGAAGGCGGTGACCATCAACGCGGCGCGTCAAATTGGGATGGAAGATGTCATCGGCACGCTGGAGAGCGGCAAAGAGGCCGATCTAACGATTCTCGAGAGCGATCCGTACAAGACGGATCCCGCGAAGATCATGGCGATCAAGGTCAGCGAAACGTGGGTCGGCGGCGAGAAAAAGTTCGGCTAAAACCCTAGATCACCGGGCAACTTGCGCTCCGAGCCGACCCGCAGGGGCTGGGACACACGCGACCGCCAGGATCTTAAAAGGCGCCGCTCTTTTACCGCCTCGATTGCAGCGGATATGCACCGGAGGGCCGAGATTAAGCAGACAGAAACCCTGAGCAGAGCTGGAAGCCCTTTGTCAGAGACGAATCACGTGCGCGCCCGTAGCTCAAGCTGGATAGAGCAGGGGACTCCTAAAGCCGAAAACAACGGTCAGGCTCAGTCGCAAGCGGTCGCGCACGCAGCAAATAAATGAGTGCTAGTCGTGACAAGTCGTTAGCGGTCATGCTTCGTTGTCACAGACTGCACCGGAATTGCACCGTGGGTCGTTAAGCATCGTCGCCTTTGCCCCGCGCTCTGCTTTTGGAACCGCACACCACCGTGCTACTTGCGCCGACCGGAGGCAGGTTTTTCCTTCTTCGGTTCTTGCCGAGAAGCCAGAACTCGTTCGATCGCCGCCGCGTTGCATTCTGCGCACGTCTTGAGGCCTTTGCGGGCCTTCCGCTTGGCGCAAGTCACACAGATCCCAGGAGGCGCCTTCGCGCGCTTGCGCGCCATCCGTTCCGCCGACGTGCTCACCGTCACAGTATACCAGCCATCGGCCACCGCGAGGGCCTCGGCGAGGAGCGCTTCCGCCTCCTCGAACACCGTTTTGGCGCCCCGTTCCCGCAGAATGCACCGCAGGGCAATGACCTCGGCCTTCGTGTACTCCATTGCCTGGCGCGTGAGGTTCCCGTACTCGCCCCGAACGTGGCACAAGCCGTCGTCGTCCACGATATAGGCCGTTCCGCGATGCTCGGTCTTGCGCACGACCTCGGCCGCGAAGCGTACGGCCTCGCGGCGGGAGGAGGGCGACAAGTCTCGCAGCGTCACGAGCACCCCCGGCAGCGCTCGACGCGTTGCGGTAGGGCGCACTTGCCTTTGTAGCAGTAGACGCTATAACGGCAGCGCTTGCAATGGTGGGAATGCCGCTTGCGCTTCCCGTTTGCGTCAATGGAGAAGCGCAGGCCGTTGGCCGGCAGAAGGGGCGCACGCGGCGCCCCTTTGAGCTCAGCGAGGATTTGGGAGAGCGGCCGACCCGTCGCAATCGCTTCGAGCTCGGCCGCCGCGTCGAATAGGTCGCTCATCGCGCGTTACCAAAGCGCTGCGCGAAGAGCTCGAACATGGTCGGATGCAAGGTGCGGAGCCGTTCGCGGCTTACGCGCGGCCAGGCCGAACCTTCGGAGTTTGCTTCGCACCAAGCGCGGAAACACTCAGCGAAGAATTCGTCTGCTCCGGTCGCAGCGTACGGCGTCACGAAATTCCGCGCATGAGCGAAGGCCCTGCGAATGGTAGGCTCGATTCCCGAGTAGTAGACTCCCCCGCCGAGCGCGCAATCTATTGCGTGCCCGTACTCATGCACGATCGTCATCGGATCGAGCGAACGAAGGTAAACTGTGCGCTCCTCGACCACGAAGAGTCCGGCGGGCGGTGCGGGCCACGCGTCAACGTCTATTTGCAAGCGCGAAAGCGCGGACGAGCGGTTCTTGTAAAGCTCGCCGGGTTCAAGTGTTACGATCGAGCAATGTGCCCCCGCGAAGAGCGCTTGCGCTTTGGCGGAAACGTGCTCGTTAAGAATGTGGCTAATGGCATCCGTCACGGTGTCGGCCTTCCTGCGCTTATTAGCGCTAAGGTGTTACTGTGACGGCAACGGTATCATTGTTACTGTGACGCGTCAAGCGCTTGCGTCAATTCTTTTTGCGCGCAACGCGATTCGTTTAACGTATCAGAAGGCGGCTCGCAACCGAATGGCAACCGCGCCGCGGAAGGGGGGCGAGGGCCCCATCGCCCCGCGCGCAAATTTACCCAGTTCCATGTCCGTCCGATGTCGCCACACTCTGTGGCGTGTTCTCGACCTGCCGTCTAACCGAGGGATGCTCGATCCGCGGCGCGAGGAGTGGGCACGCAACCTAGAGGAGCTTCTGGCGATCCCCGTGCGGGTAGCCTGCGAAGCGACGTGCATCAGTCAGGCAAATGCAACGCTCTAGAAACAAAGGCGTACGACCACGCACTCAGCATTTGCAGCACGTGGAAATTGTTGAAGTCGCAACCACACCT
>Ga0302326_10026424_pt1 | contig 11734 bp, 13 predicted proteins | sample Palsa_T0_3_FD_202264 | JGI IMG/M metagenome (GOLD analysis project Ga0302326, IMG submission 202264) | Peat permafrost microbial communities from Stordalen Mire near Abisko, Sweden - Palsa_T0_3 | ecosystem: Environmental > Terrestrial > Soil > Palsa > Peat permafrost | place: Sweden: Abisko... | reverse complement strand
TTATGGAATAGTTAAGCGCGAATTCTCTCTCTAGGACGCATATGTATCAAGAATCTGCTCACGGCGCCCGGCGCCGGGTGGAGCTCAAGGCGTTCCTCGTCGAGCGACGCAGGCGGCTGCACGGGACGGACATCGGCAACCGGCGCCCGCGCCTGCGCGAGGGCGCCAGCCAAGCCGAAGTCGCGGAGCTTGCGGCCGTTTCGCTCAATTGGTACGAGCTGTTCGAATCGGGTCGCGGCGATCGGCGCGTCTCTCTTGACTTCGTCCAACGTATCGCGGAGGCGTTGTGCTTGGATTTCGACGATCGCATGGAGCTCTATCGTCTCGCGCTGCCCGAAGCGCAAGCGCTGGATGAATTGCGCGAGCGAACCGAAACGGCGGCGTCGTCCGTATTGTCCGCCATACCGGGACTCGTGCGGCGCGTTATCGTCGCTTCGGATTTCGACCAGATTGTGACGGTCGCTGCCGACTCAATGAACGCAGTATTACAGCCCGACTATGCGACGATCGCGACGATTCAAAACGACGGCAGTCTTCTCGGCTTCGCGACGGGCTGGCACGCGCGGCATGTTTGCAATTCAATGCATCGCATGTTCTGGGATGCGCATGCCGACTTACCAAAGGATCACGTTGGGATCATCGAGTCGATGCCGAGCGAGGACGAATTGCTCGGTCGCAAGCACAACATCCAAATCCTGGCTATCGCAGATGAGAATCAGAACGTTGTGAAATCGTGGCAGTTGTCGGTGAAACAATTTGCGAGCACGGATTCTAAATGGTCGGCGCGCAGTTCGCTGGCCGTGGCCATTCGTGAGGGCGACGTGTTGCGCGCGCTTCTTGGGGCGCTGTGGACCGCTCCACGCAAATTCTCACGCATCGAGCTGGAAACCGCTCGTGCGATTGCGGCAATCGTCGGTTTGGTGTTCGAAAGGGATTAGCTAGAAAGCTGAGCGCGGTCCACGAAGGACCGGGCGATGGAACAATGCGACGTCCTGGTCGTCGGCGGCGGCAACGCCGGCTGCGCGGCGGCACTAGCGGCGGCGCGTGGAGGCAGTCGCGTCCTCCTGGTCGAGCGCTATGGGTTTCTGGGCGGGACGGCGACCGCTTCGATGGTGGGGCCGTGGATGACGTTTCATTCCGGTTCCGACCGCATCGTCGGCGGCATCGCGCAAGAGATCGTCGAGCGCCTGATGGCGATGGGAGCATCGCCCGGACACATCCCTGATTCGAGCGACTATGTCGATTCGATTACGCCGTTCGATCCCGAAATGCACAAGGCATTGCTGTTCGAGATGATGCGCGAAGCCGGCGTGCGCTTGTTGCTGCACGCCTATTTTCTCGAAGCCGTGCGCGACGAACACGGCCGTGTTCGCGGGGCGCGATTTGCGACCGTCGGCGGCGTGCGTGAAATTCTCGCCGGGCGCACGATCGACGCGACGGCCGATGCATTCGTTGCGGCTTCGGCCGGAGTGCGGATGCAAGAAACGGCGCTTCGCGGCAACGTGCAGCCGGCGACGATGATGTTTCGCTTGAGTCACGTCGACATGGAGGAGCTCTCCACGTACGTTCGGCGCTATCCGGAAGAGATGCGCACGTCCCTGAAAACGCACGAGCGCACGCCCGAGCGTATGACGGCGATTGCCGGGCTCTACCGGATCTGGCAAGAAGCTTTAGAGAGCGGCGAGGTCACCGTCAAGCGCGAGCTCGTGTCGCTGTTTGCAACACCGTATCCCGACGAGCTGACGGTGAACATGTCGCGCGTCGTCGACATCGATCCGCTCGACCCGGACGATTTGACACGCGCCGAGGTCGAATCCCGTGCGCAAGTGATGGAGCTGCTGCGATTCTTTCGCACGCGCGTTCCGGGTTTCAAGAGCGCGCGGCTTGCGGCGACGGCGACGCAAATCGGGATTCGCGAATCACGGCGCATCGTCGGCGAGTACACGTTGACGGCAAACGATGTGCTCGAAGCGCGGCGTTTTCCGGATGCAATCGCGCGCAGCGCGTATCCGATCGACATTCACAATCCCAAAGGCTCGGGAACGACGACCGTTCGTTTGCCGAAAGGCAGCGCGTACGAGATTCCGTATCGATGTCTTGTCCCGCTCGACGTCGACGATCTCATCGTCGCGGGTCGCTGCATCTCGACTTCACACGAAGCGCACGCGACGACGCGTTTGACGCCGACGGTCATGACGCTTGGACAAGGTGCGGGAACGGCGGCCGCGATGTCAGTGAAAAGCCACGTCCCGTTTCGACATCTCGACACCAAGATGTTGCGCGACCAGCTCATTGCCGCCGGCGTCGATCTGCGGCGTTCGTGAAGCTCTTTGCGGGGATCGACGGGGGACAAAGCTCGACGATCGCCGTTGTCGCGGACGAGCACAAGACGATTCTCGGGCGTGGTGTTGCTGGTCCGTGCGATCACATCGGACAAGCTCCGGACTCGCCGCGCTTTGCACGTGCGCTCGAAGGTGCAATTGCAGCCGCGCTCGTGGATGCGAAACTACCGGCGGATTCGGAATTCGAAGCGATCGTCGCCGGCATCAGCGGGTACGAAGGCGTGATTCACGGCCTCGCGCCGCTACTGCGTGCGCGCCGCGTTTCGTACGTCCACGATGCGCGCATCGCGCACGCCGGCGCCTTCGAGCTCCGCGACGGTATTGTAGTGATTGCCGGAACCGGTTCGGTTGCCTACGGTCGCGATGTGCGTGGCAACGAAACAACGGTCGGCGGTTGGGGATTTCTCTTCGGCGACGAGGGAAGCGCGTTCGTGATCGCACGCGACGCGCTCGCATCGGCGATGCATTCCGAAGATGCGGGACGCAGCAGTGAGTTAGTCGGCGCTGCGCAGCGGTTCTTCGAGCTGCCGAGTTTGCGCACGGTCGCGCGCGGCTTTTATACTGGAGTTATCGACCGCAAGACGCTGGCGTCGTTCGCAAAACCCGTGGTCGTTGCGGCACAGGCGGGCGACCCGGAGGCGGGGTCTGTGACCCTTCACGCCGCGCACGCGCTCGGCGCGCTGGCCGCGACATGCGCGAGTCGCCTGGGTATAGCCGGCGCAATCGAGGTCGCACTTTGCGGTGGCATGTTTGAGTCGGACTGGTTCCGAGCCCGGGCGACCGAACAGATCGGGCTCGTGCTTCCCGAAGCGCAGGTCGTTCCGTCGCACACCGATCCGGCCGGCGGCGCATTACTCCTCGCATATAAGGAAGGAGCAGACATCTGAAGCTTGGGGTGTTGCGAGGGTTGATCGTCTCGATCCAGCCCCCGAGCGGCTCCGCGCTCGACGATCCGTCGATTATCGCCGCGATGGCGGCGTGCGCGGTCGAGAACGGGGCCGTCGCAGTCCGAATCGAGGGCGCCGAGCGCATCAGTGCCGTCCGCGGCCGCCTTCCGCAGACGCCGATTGTTGGTTTGATCAAGCACGTCGTCGATGGTTATGCGCCATATATTACGGCGACGTTGTCTGATGTGGAAAACGTCTTAAGCTCAGGCGCAACCGTCGTCGCTTTGGATGCGACGAGCCGACAACGCAGCGACGGCAGCACCGTTGCCGATGCGATTGCGTCGATTCACGCGCGCGGCGGCATCGCGTTTGCGGACTGCGCACGCATCGAGGATGCGCGCGCGGCGCTGAGCGACGGCGCCGATGCGCTCGCTACGACGCTGTGCGGTTATACGGACGAGACCCGCGGAACGCCGCTCCCGGCACTTGACCTCGTGCGGGCAATCGCACTTCTCGGTGCCTTCACGATCTGCGAAGGAGGTGTCGCCTCCCCCGCGCAAGCGGCTAGTGCGTTTGCTCATGGAGCGAGCGCTGTTGTGGTTGGTACCGCACTCACGAACCTCGATGTTCTCGTCCGCCGCTATGCCGACGCCGCTCCTCGTTCGCATGATACCTAAGTCCACGAGGATGCGTCAGGAAATCGCACAATAACGGAGGGAAATGGCGCAGCAAGCTCGTTCTACGCGGGGTCTCGGCCCCGGATTCTGGCCCGTCACCATCCTGCTCGCTGTTATCACCGCCGTCTGCGACTACTACGTCGTTGTGACGCCGGTGACGACGTTCTTGCGCGAAGCAGCGTCGCCCGCGGATCAAACCGACGAGCTCTTCAAATTCCTGACGTTCTTCGGCGTCATCGTCATGGTTTACACGGTCGGATATCTCGTGTATTTCGGGATCGTCTGGCGCAAGAAGAAGAGCGATCCGGAAGATGCGCTCGGCATTCAAGTGCACGGAAACTTCCAGCTCGAGCTGTGGTGGACGGTTCTTCCGACGATCTTGGTCATCGCAATCGGCTGGATCAGCGTCAAAGACTGGGCCGGCATTTTTTATGCGCAAGGCGGCCAGCTCGCGGTTGAAGCGATCGGCTATCAGTTCGGTTGGGAGTTCCGTTATCAGGGACTTCAAAATCCGGTTCCGGACGAGCTGCATCTGCCGCTCGGCGTTCCGACCACGATCCACATCAGCTCACGCGACGTCATTCACGGTTTCTGGACGCCGGAAGTACGGCTCAAGCAAGACGCGGTTCCCGGCCTGGTCACGACGATTCACATCACGCCGACCGAGGTTGGAACATACCGCATCGTCTGCAGCGAGTATTGCGGCGCGCGGCACGGCTATATGGTCGGTAAGCTGATCATCGAGCCCAAAGAAACGTTCACCGCATTTCTCGACAAGCAAAAATATCTCCAAGCGCATGCACCCAAAGGCCCGAGCGGATTACCACCCGGCGTGAACCTCGCCAACGGTACTGCTTCGGCCGGCCAGGCGCTCTTTGCACAAAAGTGCAGCGCGTGCCACTCGCTCGGTGCGTTCTCGCAGAAGCTCGTCGGGCCCGGACTCGGTAAGATCTTCGCAGATCCTGATCATCCCAAGCTCGTCGACGGTGCGGCGGCTACACCCGAAGACGCAGCCGGCATCATCAACAGCGGCTTCACCGGTGACATGGGCACGATGCCCAATGCCAAGACCAACGGGCTCTCGAACGACGACATCGCGAACCTTGTCGTCTATCTCGAGGGCGTCTCAAAGGGACAGTAGATAAACATGGCAGTTGCAGCCCCACAGCATAGCGCGCTCGCGGAGCACGTCCACCACGCTCCAAAGAGCTTCATCAACCGGTACATCTTCACGCTCGATCACAAGATCATCGGGCTGCAGTACATGATCACCGGTTCGCTGTTCTTCATCATCTCGGGACTGTTGGCCGAGCTGATCCGCGTGCAGCTGATGAATTCCGACGGACGCTTCTTGTCTCCGGAACACTTCAACGAGCTCTACTCGGTGCACGGTTCCTCGATGGTGTGGCTCGTCATCATACCGCTCGCAACGGGCGGCTTCGGCAATTTCGTGATGCCGCTGATGATCGGGGCGCGCGACGTCGCGTTCCCTTGGCTGAACGCCCTGAGTTTCTGGATGTTCCCACCGGCCGGGCTGATTTTGTTCAGCTCGTTCCTCGTCGGCGCGCCCGACGCGGGTTGGACCGAGTACCCGCCCGTCTCGCTGCAAGGCCCGCCCGGCACCTCGATGTGGTGCGTGGCAATCTTCCTAATCGGAATATCGTCGACGCTGACAGGCATCAACTTCCTCGTAACGATGCTGAAGATGCGCGCTCCCGGCATGACGTTTACGCGCATGCCGCTCTTCGTGTGGGCGCAGCTCGCGACCGCCGTTTTGAACATGGTCGCGACGACGGCGCTTGCGGCCGCGCTGCTAGCGCTCTTCCTCGAGCGCACTTTTGGAATACCGTTCTACGATCCGTCGCACGGCGGAAGCCCGGTCATGTGGCAGCACATGTTCTGGTTCTACTCGCATCCGGCCGTGTACATCATGATCTTGCCGGCCTTCGGCGTCATCTCCGAAGTGCTGCCGACCTTCGCGCGTAAGCCGATCTTCGGCTACAAGATGATCGCGTTCAGTTCGATCGCGATCGCGCTGCTCGGTTTCATGGTCTGGGCGCACCACATGTTCACGAGCGGGATGACGCCGTGGCTCGTGCTTCCCTTCATGATCTTGACCTTCATCATCGCGATTCCGACCGGCATCAAGATATTCTCGTGGGTCGCGACCTTGTGGGGCGGAAACATCCGCTATTCGTCGGCTATGCTCTTCGCGATGGGCTTCATTGCCACGTTCACGTTCGGCGGTGTCACCGGCATCTTCTTAGCGGCGGTTCCCGCCGACTTCCAAGAGCACGGAACGTATTTCGTCGTAGCGCACATTCACTACGTGCTCTTCGGCGGATCGGTCCTCGGCTTGCTCTCCGGCGCGTACTACTGGTATCCGAAAATGACCGGGCGTTTGCTCAACGAGTTCTGGGGTCACGTCCACTTCTGGGTGACGTTCGTGGCCTTCAACGTGACGTTCTTGCCGATGCACTGGATCGGACTCTTGGGTATGCCTCGCCGCGTCCCGGTCTACGATCCGCAGTTCACCGATTGGAACCGTGTCGCGTCGATCGGTTCGTTCTTCCTCGTGCTTGGGATGGCGATATTCTTCATCAACGTCATCTGGAGCATCAAGCACGGAAAGAAAGCCGGCCCGAATCCGTGGAACGCGCGTACCCTCGAATGGATGACGAGCTCGCCGCCGCCGTACTACAACTTCGTCAAGGTGCCCGGCGTGTTGCACGCACCGTACGAGTTCGATCAACCGTTACCATACGTCGGGCTCGAGCCTGCCGAAAACGTCGTCTCGGGCTACAAAGCGCCGATGCCGGCCGGGTCGCACTAGCGCTATGACGGCAGCATCGCTCGGACACGAACCTCATCACGACGACGGGTTAGCGCTGTACCGCGAAGTCGCGGACATTCGGCTGCTCGGGTTTGTCCTGTTCCTGATCAGCGACTGTATCTTATTCTCGTCGTTCATCTTTGCGTATCTCTACATGCGCAACGCAGCGCCGGTCTGGCCGCCGACGGGCGTCGGACTGCCGGATGCGAATCTCGCGGCCGTCAACTCGATCGTGCTGTTCGGATCCGGTGCAACGATGCACTTCGCAATGGAGAATTGGAAGCACGGGACGGAAGTGAAGTTCCGTCGCTGGATGGTCGCAACGATCATTCTGGGCGCGCTCTTCTTGTTCGGCCAAGGCTACGAGTACACGCACATCAACGCGACCTGGTGGGGCTCGACGTTCGGTGCTGCGTTCTTCACGCTGACCGGAATGCACGGCTTCCACGTCTTCTGCGGGATCGTTTTTCTGATCATCCTGCTGAATCAAACGCTCGCGGGCGTCTACAACAAAAAACAGTACTTCGGCTTGGTCGCTGGAACGCTGTACTGGCATTTCGTCGACGTGATCTGGGTATTCTTGTTCTTCCTGTTTTATGTATGGTGAGAGAAAAGACGATGTTGTCACGAGCCCCCTCGGGGAATGCGGAGCGCCTTTAAAATGACAGAGCATACATTGGCCTATGTCTTACGAACGATCGCGATTATCGGCGCGATCGTCGTGGGCGTCGTCGCAATTTATCAAGTCCGCAACGATTGGAAAACGCCGGGTCTCGACATTCAAGTCTCCAAACTGCTGTTGGCTCTCATGGCGTTCGGATGCGTCATCGTCATCCTGTCGTCGTGGGGCATCATCGGCTGGCAAACGAAGGGCTACTGAGGATGCACGATCACCACGACTCGACTCAGCTCCCCGTTTCCTCCGGATTCCCCGTCTTCGTGCGGCTGTGCGGATGGATCGGTTTGGTCGTTATTTTCGTCATGGGCGGCCTTGTCGCCGTGAACAGCGGCGGCAATCATGTCTGGCCCGCGGCCGACAGCGTCAAAATCCCGCTGGACTCGGCGAAGTAAACTTAGTCTTCGAGTTTTCGAATCCGCGGCGAACTGACGCCGATACTGAGCTTCGTCATACCGGAAGGTAGGACGCCCGTCGATCTGCCGTCGACCTTATGGATGCCGCCGTATTCGCTGAACTCGACGTGCACGGGGTGCATCGACGTTTCGAGCCACGTATTTCCATGCGCGGGCCATTCAAATGCAACGTCCTCTTCTGCGGTCAGCACGGCGACGTAACCTGACGAATCTTCTTCAGAGCGGGCATCGGGCGGCCGGGAGCGCAGATAACCATCGACGATGAAGATTGGTTGTGACGTGGAGAGCAGCGCGCGCAACGGACCGATCATGAGACCAACGCCATATGCGACGAACCCGAAGAAGCCGAACGAAAATACTGCCGCGATGCAAACCGACCAAAGGAGACCGTCGCCGGGAGCGTGCAGCCCGCGAAGGATCATTCCGATCCCGAGCGCGAGGAAGACGAGCGACCCGAGTGCCGGCTCGATCGCGATTGTTGCGCGACCCCAGAAACCCTGGGCGACGATATCGCGTTCTTCGGGTGTCCATGGACGACGAATCAGAAGCGCTCTGCGCTCGACTGCAGTCATGTACCGGTTAGTGCGCAAGGCGCTGCTATTCGCCATGTTTAGCGCGATGCTTCTCGCGTTTGCACCGGCGCAAGCAGCCGAAAACTCCCATCCCCAAGCTCTTGCCACGCTCTCGCCGTTCCGTACCGCCGTTCGCCTGCGGCTGGGAGACCAGCTCCCCACGACAACGTTCGTGGATCAAACCGGCAAGACGTTCACCTTTGCGGATTGGCGCGGTAAGTATGTCGTGCTCGCGTTCATTTATACGCGCTGCAAGGACGCCCGCGAGTGTCCGCTGACGTCAGCGAAGTTCGACCAACTGCAAACGCGTCTCGGCGATGATAGCCGTCTCGCCGAGGTTACGATCGATCCGGAATACGATCGTCCGAATATCTTTGCAACGTATGCGAAGACGTATCACTTCCATCGTGTCGAGTTGCTGACGGGCGATCCCAACGCCGTCATGGACTTTGCCGCAGCGCTCGGCGTTTCGGCCTTCAAGGATCCCACCTTCGGGTTTATTCATGACGAGAATACCGTGATCGTCGATCCGAACGGCAGGATCGCCCTTATGATTACGGAGAGCTCGTGGTCGCCGGACGAGATCGTCTCGGTGATCGCGCACGATGAACATCGTCCCAGCAATCCTATTGCGCGTCTCGATCTCGCGCTGAGCGAAGCGGCGGTCGCGGTTTGCGGCAATTCCGTTTCCGGTTTCTCGGGACTGCTCGATTTAGGAGTCGTGCTCATCATCATCGTCGCCGGAGGTTGGATCGTCTTCCGGGTCGCACGCACGATTGCGCGCGGCAGCACGTAGCGCTAGGCGGGCGCGCCCAGGCGCCGGAACGCGAGGATCGAGTAGGTGCTCACGGCGACGAGGCCGACGAGCGTCGCACCGATTCCCCAAACCATGGCGTGCGGCGAGGCACTGGCCGCATAGATCGTAAGGCCGCCGGATCCTCCAAAATCGGGCAAGAGATACGGATAGATCGTCCCGACTGCGGCAACGAGCAGGCTCGCAATGAACACGGTCGAGCAAACGAACGGCGCAACGCGTGATTCACCAGAGAGCCGCGTGCGTAAGAGAACGAACGCAACGAGCGAGACCAGCGCTACGAGTGCGAGCCACGGACGCGCGAACGCGACGGGCCGAATTGCGAGCGTGAAGATCGTTACGATGAGGTAGAGCGCGAGGACGATCCACCAGAGTCGGCCGATTGCGGCCCGGCTGCGCTGCGCGATCTCGCCGCTCGCGACCATCGTCAAGAAGGTTGCCCCGTGCTCGGTAAGTGCTGCGACCGCGAACAAACCGACGGCAAGCGCGTACGGATTGAGCAAAAAAGCAAACGTGCCTAAGAAGAAACCGCTCGCATGCAGCGGCAGTCCACGCACGAGATTTCCGATCGTGACGCCAAAGAGCAAGATCAGGAGCGCGCTTGATAGGCTGAAGGCTGTATCCCAGAACGCATGCCAGATCTCGCTCGGGAAATGCTCGCGGACTTCCATTGCGATCCCGCGGAACATCAGAAGCCACAGTACGATCATGAACGGCAGATAGAATCCGGAGAACGCCGATGCGTAGGCAAGCGGAAAGAGCGCGAACGAAACGCCGCCCGCCGCGATCAGCCAGACTTCGTTGCCGTTCCAATAGGGACCGATCGCATGCATCGCCTCCGCGCGGTCCTTGTCGCTGCGAGAGATGAATGGCGCAAGCGCGGCAACGCCGAGATCATAGCCGTCGAGCAGAACGTAGACTGCAATCATGAAGGCCAGTATGACGAAGGCGACGTCACTCATGCGCCGGCCCCAGGCCAATCTCGCGCAAGACCAGATACAAGAAGGTTACGCCGAGCATGAAATACATCCCGAGAAAACCGATCAGCGTGAAAAGTACTTCACCGCTGTTGACGTTCGCCGACACTCCTTCGCTCGTGCGCATGACGCCGTAGATGATCCAAGGCTGGCGTCCCACTTCGCTCGTCACCCAGCCCGCTTCGATTGCAATGTAGGGAAATGGCATCAACAGCATGAGGGCCCACAACATCCCACGCGTCCCCTCGAGCCGTTTGAGCAACAGCAACAAGACGGCAAGTGCGCTCGCAGCGAGGAAGATCGTGCCGAACCCAACCATGACGTGATACGCGTAGTATGTGAGCTCGACGGGCGGCCAGAGCACGGTCGCGTAATTGGTGAGCCCATCGACGTTTGCGTCGAAATTTCCGTACGCTAAGAAGCTGAGAAAGCGCGGAACGACGATCGGATCGATCAGCTTTTTGTTCGCGACATCCGGCATTCCGATGATGGCGAGCGGTGCGCCATGCGTCGTTTCGAACAGGCCTTCCATCGCGGCCAGCTTGATCGGTTGATTGATGGTCACGTCGTGTCCGTTCCGGTCGCCCGTCGGGAAAATCACGAGGCATGAGGCGATGAACGCGACGATCACACCGGCCCGCGTGAAACGGCGGCCGATCGATTCGTCGCGCCGCGCCAGCACGTAGTACGAACCGATACCAGCCAGAATGAATCCGCCCGCGAGCGCCGCGCTGACGATGACGTGCGCAAATTGCCACCATGCGAACGACGAAAACAGCACAGCGGCGATACTGTCTAATTCGATCGTGCCGTTCGTGACGTGATAACCAACCGGATGCTGCATCCACGCGTTGGTTGCGACGATGAAATATCCAGAGATCCACGAGCCGATCCACACGCACACCGCAGAAGCGATGTACCAGCGCGGCGAGACGCGTTTCTTGCCGTAGAGTAGAACGCCGAGGAACACGGACTCGAGAAAGAATGCGTATACGCCTTCCATTGCGAGCGGTTGTCCGATGACTGAACCGCTCTTTGCGGAAAATGTCGCCCAGTTCGTTCCGAACTGAAACTCCATCGGAATCCCGGTGACGACGCCGGCTGCGAAATTGAAGGCGAAGATCTTCGTCAGAAAGCGTGCGATCGAATCGGCTTCCGCATCGCCGGTACTCGCACGGTAGACGTACCAGGCGATGAAGGGCGCAATTCCCAGCGTCCCGATCGGGAAAAGGTAATGGAACATCACCGTAAAGGCGAACTGCAGGCGATCGACGGTTACGATGTCCATGCGCGGCCCTTTTAGCAGGTCTCGCCGCTCACCTGGGCCTCAAAAGTTGGCGCCCGGTACGAAGCGTACCGGGCGCCAACGTGGCGTTTGATTCCGGGCGGGTAGCGCTTAGGTACTAGCCGGCGCAGGCGCTGGTGGCGGCCCTTGCATCGGCGGACCATTATGGTCGCGCATCATTCCGGGTGGTGGCGGCCCGAACGGCATTCCGCCGTGCATTCCACCGTGCCCGGATGCGATCATCAAGACAAGTTC